>Ga0115564_10000499_pt1 | contig 39214 bp, 30 predicted proteins | sample COGITO_mtgs_1105_7_FD_88680 | JGI IMG/M metagenome (GOLD analysis project Ga0115564, IMG submission 88680) | Pelagic marine microbial communities from North Sea - COGITO_mtgs_110523 | ecosystem: Environmental > Aquatic > Marine > Epipelagic | place: Germany:Helgoland, sampling site Kabeltonne...
GCTGATCAGGGACAATAAGGAAGGTCGAACACCCCCGCTTGATGAGATCATTGCTAATGTCGCTTATGATTCGCAGCAGGCCGCATCACGACGCCAAACTCGAAATGCGATTAACAACATCGTTCAAAAATACGAGGTGATCGTCGAATTTTGACTCTGCGAAGAAGATGACGCCTTCCCCTGGCGCTGATTCGGAAGGATGAAGACAGTCACGTGTGGCCAGTTTATATGTATCGCCATCATGACCTTGGCGTTCGGCAAGGTCACCTAGCGATTATATTACTATTCGTAGGGTATCCCTGCGATAATCAAAGCTAGCCGTCACTGTTTCTTTAGAGCTTCAAGTTTTGAGTGAATTGACCCGACCAGAAAGAGTTGTTTTCGCGCTTGCTGCCATTGTTCTGGTGATGGGAGGGATGAAAGCTGCCTCCGGGTTGCTGGTGCCCGGGTTGCTCGCGCTGTTCGTTGCGATTGTTTGTACAGAACCGATGTACTGGATGATCGAGCGAGGAATTCCCAAGTGGGTTGCCATACTGGTGGTGCTGATTGGTCTGCTTGGCCTGTCCTCACTTGTTCCGCTGGTCATCACCGGATCTTACGTTCAGTTTACCCAAGAGTTACCTGCCTATCAGGAAAGGGCTGACCTTCTTTTTGAACAGTCTTCTGCCTGGATACAGGACTACGGCTATGATTCGGACAGCCTGCGAGCCATTTTCGATCCAGCGGCCGCGCTGGGCTATGTGCAGGTCGTATTGGCTGCGCTCGGTGGTATCCTGTCCCGCTATTTCTTGATCATGCTGCTCGTGATTTTTATTCTCGTGGATGTGCCACGATCACTCAACAATGACAGTCACACTTTTGGGCAAGTGGTTCGAACCGTCCAGCGCTATTTCGCCATCAAGTTTTTTACCAGCCTACTGACGGGCGGCATGATTGCGGTCTGGTTGATAATTCTGGAAGTGCAGTACCCTTTGCTGTGGGGGTTTCTGGCATTTTTGTTGAACTTCGTACCGAATATTGGATCCGTGTTGGCGGCGATACCGGCGATGATACTGACGCTGCTGTTTGACGGCTATATGGCAACACTGCTCTTAATGGTGGGATATGGTGTGATTAACGTGGGAATCAGCAATGGGCTGGAGCCGCGGATCATGGGTCAGCAGTTGGGGCTGCGGTTTGTTTGGATTTTTGTTTCGCTGATTTTGTGGGGATGGATTTTGGGCCCGGTTGGTATGTTGTTGGCAGTGCCGTTAACGATGACGCTGCGGATTGTATTCGAAAGCCACCCCGGCACTCACTGGATTGCCGACATATTAACCCGCGAGCGGCTATCGGAAGCCCAGCAAGACCCGCAAGAGGCCGGTGAAAAAGTTATCCCGTAAGTTATCGGATAAGCTGATTCATCCGGTTGTGAAAATGTTGGATTCTCATTTCGTCTTCGTTCAGAAAAACAGTGTCAAAACCGGACGAACTCATGCCGCTTTGAACCCCCCCGAGTAATTCAACATCCTGATCTATTGTGTCCGTCATCGATTTTTCGCCGGATATAACAGCGTTATAGTGGAAAACATCACGTTCTGGTCGAGTGTAGTCTTCACCAGCAAGAGCAGATGTTCCCTGGTCGTGCCGCCCCGCAGACATGATGGCTTCGCCAGGTTTGACAAGCGCCGGGTCTGCGAAAAAAACCAAGCTAATTTTGTCGAATTCGCATCTTGAGGGATCCGTTGGATGCGGGCGTGGCCTTAAGATCCAGCAATGTTCGGGCGTAAACGAAAGCACAACGTTTGGAAAGATATTATATTGCCAGACGTCAGAGAGTTGGTCGTCGGACAGCCCGGAGTAATCCATTCCTCGCGCTAACCCAACCAGGCGCTTTTGTTTTTGGACTGCGTTACGGACATCCATAACCCTGCCCTTGAAGTCTATAGGGTCCAAGCCAATGGACTCTAGCTGCACTGTCTGGATGTCGGTCGGCATTTCGGGAACAGGGAACTTGGGGTTCACAGTTGCACCAGGCACTTCTACGCCAGTATGTCCAAATTCGAATAACCTGACGGTGTCGTTGCAGCAGTCGACCATACTTTTGTGTTGTGGGTGAAGAAAATCGACGTGGTATAACTCGCCAAAATTATCAATGACGGCCTTCCAATTGCAATCCAAGTGAACTGTCTGGTCCTGAACCAGGGTCATCTTGTCAAACCGGTAGGCTGACAGGATATCGTCTAGGGGCCCAAGAAACGCCTCGAAAGAGGTGGGTTCCTCGGCAAGGCATACGAAAACGAACCCGTTCCAGCATTCGGTGTGGACTTTTTTTAGGCTACGTTCTTTGCCGGGAGCGCCATCAGTGAAGCGTTCCTTGTAAGGCACGATCGACAGATCGCCATCAAGGTTATAAGTCCAAGCGTGATAAGCGCAGCGAAAGTTAACAGCATGGCCGCGTTCATCGTTGACCAATCTGTTGCCGCGATGCTGGCAAACATTGTAGAACCCCTGGATCTCTTTCTTTGAGGTTTGGGTCACCAGAATCTGCTCACGACCCAGGTCAAATATGAAATAGTCACCGGGTTTTTCTACGTCACTCTGTAATCCAGCCAGTAGCCATTGAGTCTTCCATACAGAATCCCACTCCTGCTCCATGTATTGTTTGCTGACGAACCTTTCCTTTGAAAAATTCTCAATGCGAGCAGGTTTTGCTGTGTGGTTAACAATATTGATGGTCACGTGATAATCCGAGCAGTAAAAGGGTGTAGGAAGATTAATCCAAGTAGCCCCCCGCTGTCACGACTGTTGTCCGCCTCCATTAATGGGTGTTGTTATTAAGTGGGGCGGTAAAATTAGGTATACGATCCAGCGCGCCTTGCTGATCCTTGGCATTTTTTGTTTGTTGCCTGTCGAAGAGCCCAGTTGCTTCTGTATTACACCTGTCGGACTTTACCGATATATGGCAGATTTCTGTTCCGCTGGGCGTAGTCAATGCCATACCCGACCACGAATTCATCAGGAATCTCGAAACCGATCCAGCGTGCTTTCACGTCAACCTCTCTTCTGGACGGCTTATCCAGAAGTGTTGCTATTTCCAGTCGTTTTGGTCCCCTTGACTGAAGTAATGTCATGACATGCGCCATCGTGTGCCCGGTGTCTATAATATCTTCAACGACTAACACGTCTCTGCCTTCAATTTCGCCGCGAAGGTCTTTCATGATCCTGACCTCGCGAGACGAGTTCATTGAATCTCCATAAGATGAAACTTCAAGAAAGTCTACTTCTACCGGCATATTGAACTCTCGGACGAGGTCGGCAATAAACACAAATGAACCGCGTAGCAGGCCAACCACCACAAGCTTGTCAGTCTTTGTATAGAAGCCAGTGATCTCTTTTGCAAGAGACTCTACTTTTGCAGCAATCGACTTTGCCGAAATCATGACGTCGATTTCGTAAGAAGTATGGTCTATCGGCACCTTGGGATCTCCGGAAAAAGCGAATAGCGAACGGTAAGGTGAGGAGTGTGCCGTAATAGGCGCGCAAGGGGAACAGTGCTATGCGGCAAAGTGCGTTGTTCTACTGGGAAGTAGTTTCTTCGCTACTAGAAGAGGTGATGTCAAACGGGTTAGGGCTCTTCATAGCGTCCTATTTCTCGGGGTCATTATCTGACGTTTACAGAGCGGGTGGCATGGGCAAAGCGGAAACCCCTGCAAATTACTATCAAGAGTGGGTGATGGGTTGTTGTAGCGACTTTTCCCTTTTGATTTTGGGCGGGCGGCGTCTGCCGAAAGATGAGAGTGCCCATCTGAAATGAACGAGCGAAGTCGCCGGGCGAGGAGGTTTGAACGGGTGATGTTTTCAACGTCCACTTTCCACCGTTCTTTGGGGGTGATAGTCTCTCGGACCTGAAATAATGATTCGACTAATGAGTACCTTAAGGAGATTACGATGCCTGATTTAGAAGCCGACCTATATAACCTTGCGATGTCCGCGCAGGCACAACCTTTGATGGATGCGGTGAAGCAACACATTACAAATAATGTTGAGCCGATCACTGAAGAATTTTTTGCATTGGATAAAGTGAAAGAGGACAGGTGGAGTTGGCACCCAAGACAACTGGAGTTGTTGGAAGGCGCGAAAAACAAGGCAAAGGAATCGGGGTTGTGGAATTTCTTTCTGCCTGACTCGGAGATCGGGGATGGGCTGACCAACCTTGATTATGCCTACATCGCGACCGAGCTCGGCAAGGTTTCTTTGGCGTCAGAAACACTGAACTGCAGTGCGCCTGACACAGGAAATATGGAAGTGCTTGAGCGTGTAGGCACCGAAGCGCAGAAGGAGCAGTGGTTGAAGCCGCTTTTAAATGGCGATATCCGATCAGCATACGCGATGACTGAGCCCGGGATACCCTCTTCTGACGCAAAGAACATTTCGACCAGCGCTGTACTCGAAGGCGACGAGTGGGTGATTAATGGTGAAAAATTTTATATCTCCGGTGCGGGTGATCCCCGTTGCAAGATTATGATCACGATGGTCAAGACCGATCCGGATGCGGCTGCGTCCAGGCAGCAGTCACAGATCTTGGTGCCAATGGATGCCCCGGGCGTTGAGATTCTTGACGCAATGCAGGTGTTTGGTCATGACCATGCACCACGTGGTCATATGCATATGAAATTTAACAATGTAAGGGTGCCGAAAGATAACATTCTTTTAGGGGAAGGCAGGGGCTTTGAAATATCTCAGGTCCGTCTTGGTCCGGGCAGAATTCATCACTGTATGAGGTCAATCGGCAAAGCTGAGAAGGCGCTGGAGTTGATGGTGAAGCGTTCTGCTACTCGTGAGGCGTTCGGAAAGCCAATTGCCAAACTGGGTAAGAACCTTGAAGTTATTGCGCGAGCCCGTATCGAGATTAACGGAATGAAATTGGCGGTTCTTCAGGCTGCAAAGGCGATGGATGTGCTTGGTAACAAGGAAGCCAGGGTTTATGTCAGCGCGGTTAAAGCGATGGTGCCAGAAAAAGTTTGTCTGATTATTGATCAGGCGATACAGATGCACGGTGCTGCCGGAATATCACAGTGGACACCACTTGCCGCTATGTATACTGATATGCGTCATCTTAGGTTTGCGGACGGCCCGGATGAGGTGCATCACATGGTTGTGGGCCGAGCGGAAGTTCAAAAGTACGACTTGTGGTAAACGCTTAGCTGCAACGAAGAAGGTTAATAACGCGAGCTTCCTGTTTGGGTTCTCAGCACCTGCTGTAAGCCCTTTTTTGAAAAGCCGCGTTGAGAAAAGAAGGCGCGGCGGTTGCCAGTTCAAGGCAGCACGTCGCCTAATCTTATGCCTTTCACGGCGCTAAGCGTGCTCTAACCTGAAAGAGGCCGTGTAGGTGCCCTCTCACTTGAGTGCCTTGCCGGGCCCTGCAGCGCAGGGGTAGTCGATAGATAAAGGCAGCCAGACCAAGAACTGCAGCTCCCTGGCACTCAATCTAGCACTCTATCCGGCACTCTCTGACACTTTCTTGGAAACCGTGGCACCTTGCGGTACTAGTATTTCTGGCGAGGCGACGTCAGGGCGAATAATCAGGTACGACAACCGCTATGGCCTGCCATAAAAAAGGGCGGGCCAATATGGTGCGACGATTTTTGTTGCTGACTAATCTGTTTTTCAGCAAACCCTTAGGTAGGGGGCTGTTCAGCCGTTTGTGCCTGCGGGGGCCTGGTTGACCACCATATTAGTGCAATCAGGAATACCTGGATAACAAGTCTAACAAATAACGCAGTTTCCGAGACATCAGGAAACTGTTCGGGGTTTAGCCACATGTTTACATTGGCTGGTGTTACGGCTAGTGTCAGCGCAATTATTCCCCACCCAGCAAACGAGCGAGTCGTTGGCCAGAGAATCAGCAGTGCCAGTAGAATCTCAAATACACCGCTGGCGTAAACAGCGAATAGTGGCCAGGGCCACCACGGTGGAACAATAGAGATGAAAAAATCGGTGTTGGTAAAGTGCGTGACACCGCCAAGGAAGAACCAAGCGAATACGACAGCAAGACCTGCGTAGCGAAGATATTTGATCATTTTTTTATCCGTTTGAAAGGGGCGGAAAGGGACATCGGGCCCGGCAGTATATCGCGCTTTATAGACCCCGCATTACACTGTCGTTGATTAAAACATAGAGTACAAAAGACATATGATGCATGAGTTGCTACTAGCTGAATCAACGTATCGGCAGATGAAAGAGGAGTCAAGGCTGTATCCGGACATTCGATATGTGACGATCAATGATGCTGGGCAGATCAAAAGAGATGGTGAAGACGTTGAAGAAGCTGATCTCTCTATCGACATGGCGCGGTTGGACATATCGCTATTTATGACCGGTCAGGTTAAATTGATTACCCGGCTGATAGAACAGGCTGATTCATTCAGGTTTGTTCAAACGTCGGCAGCCGGGCTTGATAGCCCATTGATCCAAACGACTGTGTCTAAGACCGATGTGTTTTGTAACAGTGACGCACAGTCTGCTTCGATCGCCGAGTTCGTGGTTGCTTCGGTTCTTAACCGGTGGCACCGATTTGATGTCCGCAGGGAGCGGCAATCGGCCCATCAGTGGCGAGAGAACTTTTTTAAGCAAATACTCGGGTCTCAATGGCTGATCGTTGGCTACGGCAATATTGGACAGATGGTGGCGAAGCGGGTTAAGGGATTTGGTGCTCAAGTCACTGGGGTGAAAAGAGACCTGACTCCGCTTGAGTCCGCCGACCAGTTGATATCATTGGATGCCATCAAACTGCATGTTCCGGAAGCTGATGTCGTGGTGTTGTCCTGCCCATTGAATGATCGGACAAGTCAACTCGTGAATGCTGACTTTCTTGCGCTTATGAAGCCTGATGCAGTACTCGTTAATATCGGCAGGGGACTGCTCGTCGATGAGAAGGCGTTATTGGCGGCGCTTGATCAAGGCAAGCTGGATTACGCAATAATGGATGTTTTCCAGAAGGAACCCCTACCTGATGATTCAGTTTTCTGGGAACATGAACGGGTACAGATGACGCCGCATTCGTCTCACAGGGGTTCAAAAACCGAAGAATTATTTGAGGCGCTATTTACTCACAATTTGAGCCAGTTTCTCCGCGGTAAACGGGTAAGAAATCAGGTGATGCCGGGGTCTTTCTAGTTTTAAGGCTAGTTTTAAGGCTAGTTTTAAGGCTGATGGTCAGGATGGTTGTCAGTGAATTCAGCCAAGGGCACTCAGTGTCCAGATGTTTTTTCAACCGGTTAGATGAACACGCGTTAGAGGCTTGTAAAGAGAGAAAACCCCCATGAATTACGATTTTATTATTGTTGGTGCAGGTTCCGCAGGGTGTGTGCTGGCTAATCGATTGACTTCAGATGGCTTGCACAAAGTGCTTCTTTTAGAGGCTGGAGACAAAGACGCCAGTCCACTTATTCACATGCCAAACGGCGTGGGAGTTGTCATTGCTGGCACCAAGTACAATTGGCAATTCAATACGGCGAGTGAGCCAGAACTGAATAACCGTAAATTGTTCTGGCCCAGGGGAAAGGGTCTGGGCGGTTCAAGCTCGATCAATGGCATGGTTTATATCAGGGGTCATGCGGCTGACTACGATAGCTGGCGGCAACAGGGAAACGTGGGGTGGGGCTACGAGGATGTATTGCCTTATTTCAAGAAATCCATGAATCAGGAGCGGGGAGAAGATGACTACCATGGTGTAGGTGGCCCCCTGAATGTGAAGGATGGCAATAGCAAGATGCCCATACACAGGCAGTTCATTGATGCCGGGATTGAAGCGGGTTATCCCTTTAACCCCGACTTCAACGGTGCAGAGCAGGAAGGCGTGGGTCCGATACAGCTTACCAAGGTTGGTAATAAACGCTGTAGTGCTGCTCGTGGCTATCTGACTCCGATCATGAACCGAAATAACCTAACGATAGAGACAGATGCGCGCCTTACAAGAATCGTTCTTGAAGATGGTCGCGCAACGGGTGTTGAGTACCTTCATAAAGGCGAAGTGAAGAAAGCCAAAGCATCAAGAGAGGTGTTGTTATGTGCCGGTGCGGTGCAGTCGCCTCAGTTACTAAAACTTTCTGGTATCGGAAATGCCGAGGAGCTTGGGTCCCATGGGATCGATTGCTTGCATGACCTCCCGGGTGTCGGTGAAAATTTGCAAGATCATCTGGATATTGTTGTGCAGTTTCATGCTGAAGCGTCCGCGACACTGCAGAAATTCTCGAAGTGGTACAACGTGGCGTATGCGGGACTCCGCTATCTGATGCTGGGTGACGGGCCAGGAACCGAGAACGCGATGGAGGCAGCAGGGTTTGTGAAAAGTCGGCCAGATATTGACCTTCCCGACTTGCAGTTGCATTTCATTCCTACGTTTATGTTTGACCACGGACGTAAACGAGACGGTCAATCTGGAATTTGTATACACGTCTGCCAGTTGCGGCCTGCCAGTCGCGGCAGGGTCCTGCTTGAGAATGCAGACCCCTTGTCGGATCCAAAAATAGAAGCTGGATACCTCAGCGCGCCAGGTGATTTGGAAGTGTTGGTTAGGGGTGTAAAAGTGGCCAGGCATATTTTCGGAATGAAAGCATTAAGTTCGGTCATAGGCGAAGAACATTCAAGCTCCCGAGGACGCGAGACTGATGAATCGATAGCAGAGTTTGTCAGAGCGTATGCTGAGACAATCTACCACCCAGTCGGGACTTGCAAAATGGGTAACGATAAAATGTCTGTTGTTGATGACCAGTTGCGGGTCAAGGGGCTAAAGGGATTAAGAGTCGTTGATGCGTCCATTATGCCGACGCTGGTGGGTGGCAATACCAACGCACCGGTTATTATGATTGCAGAAAAAGCCAGCGATATGATTCTTGAAACGGTGGGCCAATAGACGGGTCAATCTTGTGGCCTGCCTGCGAGTTATCGACTATTGAGCGTTGGTTGACGAACCGGTTTTGTCGAACGACAGATAGATCTCTTCGAGCGCACGGACCCACATACCGGTTCGATGTTTGTAGTCGTTTTTGCCGGGCACTGGCCGGATGCCTGATATTCTTGACAGTAAGATCTCCCAGGCCCACTTTTGCTCCATTCGGCTTAGGGTGGCTCCGGGACAGACTTTTTCTCCAAGGCCAAAGGCCAAGTGGCGACCGGCATTCTTTCTGTCGAGTTTTGGCGTTGTAGGGTCAGGGAAACGTCTTGGGTCATGATTGCCAGCGCCGTATCGAATGCTGAGGGTTGCCCCAGCGGGAATTTTTACCCCGCTTAGCTCGCAGTCTTTCGAGACGAAACGGTACAGCCCCTGAGTGGGTGATTCTATACGAAGAACTTCCTCGACGAAGTTCTTGACCCTCGATGGGTCTTCCTGCAATTTCTCGTAGGTTTCCGGGTTTCTAAACAGAAGCCAGAGGCCATTCGACAAGGCAAAGGTGGTTGTTTCGTTGCCACCAATTAGCAAGTGGTCAGTAATGCCGATGATTTCTGTGTCGGTCAGTGGCCTTGATTTACCGGTGCTAGTGTCCTCGATTTGAATGTTTAGGAGTCGAGTAATAATGTCGTTACCCGGTGTTTTACGTTTCTTTTTCATGGTGTCAAAGATGTAATGCTGTAGTTCGATATGTTTTTCAACTGCATCCATTTCTTGTTCCAGGGAAAGGCCCCGGGAAAATGGTAGTACCCAGGCAGTTGACCAGACTTTGAGCAGGGGAAGATCCATTTTCGGGAAACCCAATAGTTCTGCAATGACTATCATGGGGAGGGGCTCTGCGAATCGCTCGATAAATGGGACCGACGGATCGTCTATCCAACTATCCACTAGTTCGTTAATGGTGTTTTTGATGAAGCCTTCTTTTTCTCGGATACAAGAAGCGGTTAACGCTGGGTCTACCATTGCCCTGTAGTGAGCATGTTGGGGTGGGTTCTCGCCTAATGGCGTGAACCGGGTCCAGCCTTTCTTTTCGTAAAGAGCTCTTGCGGCGTCGAATTTGATGAGCGGTTCTGTGTCTTGGATATCAGCACCCGAGGTGAACTCCAGCGGGCGGCGCAGAACGTACTCTATGTCATCGTACCGAGTTAGCACATACATGCCTATTTGTTCCATGAAATAGGCCGGCGACGCCTCGCGAATTAGGTCGTAGGCCTCGAACCAGTTTTGTTGCACGACCGGGTCCATGAAATCAATCTCAGATGCGTGCTTATAAGGGCAGCCATCACTCATATCTAACATCCTGCATTAACTGATGATATTCGGTTCGCGCCCTAGTTCAGGAGAACCGATGGTTAGTCTTGGGTAGAGCAGTAGTATCGGGGCCAAAACCGGTATCCCTGAGCTCTTAAACATAGTGACCTGTAAAGTACGCCGATTTACCAGGCAGGTAAATGAGGAATTCTATTTGCGTCTTTAGGTGCGGTGGCATTAGGCTAGGGCTTTAAGGTAATTAGAGATTTGCTATGACGCGTTCCGTTAATTTTGGTTTGTGGTACGACTTCCGTAACCCAGGCCACAAGGTGAGCTTCGAGAAGCTCTATCGTGACTCACTAGACCAGATTGCATGGGCTGAGACCATAGGATTCGATTCCGTTTGGTTGACTGAGCATCATTTTGTTCAGGATGGCTATTGTCCATCGCCACTGGTCGTCGCGGCCGCCATCGGCGAGCGAACCACCAGGATGCGGATCGGTACTAATTTACTGCTGTTACCGCTGGCGGACCCGGTGCGTTTGGCCGAGGATGCTGCAGCGCTTTCCATTCTAACCGGGGGACGGTTCGACCTTGGTGTAGGCCTTGGATACCGACAACTGGAATTCGACTACTTCGGGCGTAAGATTAGCCATAGACCCAGTCTGATGGAAGAGGGTGTGTCTATTATTCGACAGGCATGGTCGGGAGAGCCGATTTCGCATCAGGGAAAGCGATATAACATAGAGGGTATCCAAGTTAGTCCGACCCCTGAATCGATACCAAAATTACTAATGGGAGGCATGGCGGAACCCGCCATTGACAGAGCCGCACGCCTGGGCGATGGATTTCTTTCAACGGGGGGTATAGGGCTTGACGAATACACTATCTCTGCCAAAAGGGCCGGCCGGGATGCGGCTATCTATGCGGGACATTGGGGAATCATTGCAGATGATCCTGAAAAAGAGGCTGCTGAAGTAGGCGGCAATGTTCTCTACCAGACAAACGAGTACATCCGGTGGGGGGCTTTTGGGCCGCCAGCTGAAACGCCGTTATTCGAGAGCTCGGAAAGCGCCATTGCCGGCGGGCTTTATGAGCTTATGGACGGTGCGGGAGCAGTTGATTCATTGACGACGCTTCTGCTGTCACACCCGGGCATAAAGGATATCCACTTTTGGGCGCAGTTTCCGGGTGAGTCTGTAGAGCATGGCAGTCGACGGATTGAGTACATTTCTAATCATGTACTTCCAGCGGTCAGGAAAAATATTTCGTAACCGGGAAAGTATTTAAATATTTTAGGGATGGCAGGGCTGAAAACCAAGACGTCCAGAAATGAAATTCAAGGAGATTACGAGAGATGTCTGAAGCCCTGGACAACAGCGCAGCGCAAATAAACAAGGAAGCGCTAAAACGGAAATATAAGGAAGAACGCGACAAGCGGCTGCGGTCAGAAGGCAACGAGCAGTATATCGAGATCAAAGATCAGCTGGCGCACTACCTTGAGGATCCCTATATACCAAGGACGTCTCGTGATTCGGTGACGGACCATGTTACTTTTACCTTTGTTGGCGGCGGGTTCTCTGGACTGGTAACGGGTGCGCGGTTAGTTGAGGCTGGCATTACTGATGTTCGAATTCTCGAAAAAGGTGGTGACTTTGGCGGTACCTGGTATTGGAACCGTTATCCCGGTGCGCAATGCGATACTGCTTCTTTTGTTTATATGCCTCTGCTTGAAGAAACAGGTCACATGCCAACTGAGAAGTACGCCCATGCGCCTGAAATTCTTGAGCAATGCCAAAGGATAGGGAAGCAATACAAGCTCTACGATAACGCCTTGTTTCACACTCAGGTCAGTCAAGTAGAGTGGCAGGAAGACAAGTCATGCTGGTTGGTGAAAACCAACAGGGGTGATGAGTTTACCAGCCAGTACATTGGCATGGGGACAGGCCCCTTACATGTCCCCAAACTTCCAGGGTTAGCTGGCATTGAATCTTTTGAAGGACACTCGTTTCACACTAGCCGGTGGGATTACGACTACACAGGAGGTGATTCCAATGGCGCCTCAATGGATAAGTTGGCAGATAAGCGGGTTGCCATCATTGGAACAGGTGCGACGTCAGTACAGTGTGTTCCTCATTTGGCTAAGGCATGTAAGGCGCTCTATGTTTGTCAGCGAACGCCATCCTCTGTAGATGTTCGTGATAATCAACCGACAGACCCGGAGTGGTTCAAGGAGATTGCAACCGAAGGGTGGCAGCAGCGGTGGCTCGATAATTTCACGGCTAACCAGACAGGCGGAGGGGCCGAAGAAGACCTGGTCAATGATGGATGGACAGAGCTTTCCAGGCGAGTCAGGGAAAAAATAATGGAACTGGCGCCGGAGGATCGGGTTCCTGAAAAAATGTGGCAGGCATACGAAGACGCAGACTTTGAAAAGATGAGTGAGATTCGGGCCCGAATTGACACCATAGTAGCGCAGGAAAAGACAGCGGATGAGTTAAAAGCCTGGTATCGCCAGTTATGCAAACGGCCATGTTTTCATGATGAGTATCTGGGTTCCTACAATGAGCCTGGCACCTTTCTTGTGGACACGGATGGCAAAGGAGTTGAGCGGATCACGGAAAAGGGTGTTGTTGTCGCAGGTGTTGAATACGAGGTTGACTGCATTATTTACGCCTCGGGTTTTGAGGTCGGAACGCCGTTTGAAAGACGTTCGGGGTTTGACCTGACGGGTCGTAACGGCGAAACGTTATCTGAGCATTGGAAGGACGGCATGAGAACGCTGCACGGTTTGCAGATTCACGGATTTCCTAACGCCTTTATCGTTCAGGCGACTCAGGGAGCAAATCTTATTTCAAACTACCCGCACAATTTGACGGATGCCGGGAAAACGATCGCGACCATGGTGGCTCATGCGGCCAGCAATAACTTCCAGCAAATTGAGGCAACCCAGCAAGCGGAAGAGCAGTGGGTAGAGTTGTTAATGACCGGTCCCGGTTTGATGATTGGATCGCAGGATTGCACGCCAGGATACTATAACAATGAGGGCGCTGACGCTGGTCCAGCAAGAAAGTCGTTTGTTGGTTATCCTGCAGGTGCAGTTGCCTTCTTTAGCTATATTGATGAGTGGCGTAATACAGGAAGTTTCGACGGCGTAGAATTTCGGAGCTGATACTCAGGGTTTTTTTATCGGCGTTTTGTTGCGGCTGTTCAAACGAGTTTATCGAGGGGTCGGGAAAATCGAGGGGTTGGGAAAATCAAGCTCCTAGAGATCCGTCGTCGCAACCATGGGTGGCAGGAAGTACAGCGCAACAAGAGCGCTAGTACTAACCGCCGCCGCGGTGGCTGCTAATGGCAGCAGTCCTAGCGTGATGAAGGGCGCCAGTAACGCAGTACCGATGGACGTCGTGGCAAATACTAGTAGCATCACCAGTGCAGCGCCTCTGGCGTCGTTGTCGCCGGACGCGATAATCGCCTGGTAGAAGCCCGGTGGGCCGCGAACCCCGAGTCCCAGGTTAACAAATGCAAACAGAATCCAGAGCATGGCAGGGTCCCTCTTTTCGGTGACAAAGTTTTCGGTGACAAAGTTTTGGGTGACTAATGCGTAGATAAGGATTGCGACACTGCCTGCTGCTGCCAGGCTGGAACCAAACCATATTGTCTGCTCGGTGCCAAACCGTTCAACCAGGAAATGCCCGGTATTGGAAGCGATCACAAACAAAGTGATGCCGATGACCTGCATGATCACGAAATCGCTCAGGCTACCGTTCATACCAATGGTAATGACGGTGGGAGCGCCAAAGACGAAGATCAACAAACCGCCAAGGGTGAATGCCTGGCTGAGGGCATAGCGTAAAAAAGGGCCTGATTTTAACAAGGTCCAATAACCTGATCGGGAAACCATGTCTTTGGTTTCCGCAGAGCCTGTAGGTAGAGCGGGTGTCGATAACCAGGCGATCGATAGTGAAAAGGTTAGTCCCGCTGTAATAATAAAGGAGGCGCGCCAGTCCGTGTAGTTTAGTAACCACGCACCGGCAACGGGTGCTAAAGCAGGCACTAACGATTCAATACTTCCCATCAAACCGAGCGCACGTAATGCGCTTCGGTCATCAAACAGAAGGCGGATGAGACCTGGAGCAAACACGGCAGGGGCCGCGGCGAAGAACCCCTGTACGACCCGGTAGCCGACAAGTTCCAGAATAGTCTCGCTAAATGAGCAGAGCATCGAGGTTGCTGAGTAGGCAACAAGCGTGCCGAGTAACAAAATTTTTTTGTCGTACCGTGCACCCAGTTCGCCAAAAACCAAAAGTCCAACGGCGGTGCCTCCAGTAAATGCGGCAAGCACAAGTTGGGCTTGGCTGAGGGTGCCGTTGATGTATTCTGGAAGCGTGGGTACGGCGGGTAAGACCAGGTCAGTCCCCGCTAGCCCCAGGATCGTGGCTGCTATGATTAAGGCAAATAGGTATTGTTTGTTGTGTCCCTTCTGCTGACGGAATTGCATTGGCTAAGCCATAACTGATGCTGTTTCCTGAACATCTCTATGTCTGGAATAAAATGAGAGATCGATAGTACGCTTAAGGTTCGTCAGGTTCATTAGTGATGGCGCTGAGTCATGAACCCTGTTTTCGATGACGTCAGCCATTAAGTCACCGACAACCGGCGCGTTTTTGAATTGGTTACCGCTAGTACCGATAGCCAGGTAAAAGCCGGGTAAATCGGTTCGATCATAGATGGGGATCCAGTCGTCTGAGACATCGTACAAACCAACTGTTCCCCGGGCGTTGTTTTCGATGCCCAGTTCTGGCCAGCGCTGGGCTGCGCGAATAGCCTGTGTGGTCCATTGGGCTGTGAACTGGTCGTTGTAGTCATCGGGGTTCACGACATCGGGTGGATCGCAGTTCGGGTCGGCAGAACCGATCAGCATGTCTCCGCTATCAGGTCTCTGGTAGACGCCGGCATCCAGATCGACGATAAACCCGGCATTTTGCTGATAACCAAAAGGCGCTTTTAGATAAGCTACCTCATGACGATGGGGCTTGGTTTTGATTTTCAGACTGCTTGTGATGCCTGCCAGGTCGTTGATGGCAAAAGAATGCGGTCCTGCAGCGTTAACGACCATCGGGGCGCGAATGATATCGCCTCTGTCAAGCTCAACGCCTGAGATGACGCCGCCTTCCCTTAGAATGTTCGTTACGCGAACGTTAAAACTGAACGTACTTCCTTCGTGTTCAGCTGCAACCTGCAAATTTCTGGCAGCAAGTTGTGGATCAGAGACGTAACCTGAAGCGGGGATAAAAATGCCACTTGTGATGTTGCCAGAGACTGGCTCGCCGAAGCCCTCTTCATGCTGGCATTTGGGTGGTCCGAACGCTGCCAGGCTGATTCCTGGGTATATTTTTTTGATTTCCTGGGGCGATAGTCTATGGAATTCAACGCCGACCTTGTCCAGCATAGCAAGGTTGTTTTCGTAGAGGTGTTCTGTCCCATTCCGAACCAGGACCAGGCCGCCTGTTTCAACATAACGTGCAACGGGTTCCGGCGCGTAGTCAAGAAATTCGCGCCAGCCTAACCAGCGATGTCTTGCCTCGTGTGCCAGAGCGCAGGAGGTTTCGTGCGAATAAAAAGGCCGGACGATCGCCGAAGAGTGGCTGGTCGAACCATAACCGGCAGCCGGCAGGGCATCTACGTTAAGCGTTTTTATTCCGCGGCGGGCGAGGGCCAGTGATATGGAGCATCCAATCACGCCTGCGCCAATAACGATGGCATCAAATTCTTTCAAGAACGGGGTCTGTACCAGAAGAGCGTTAACTGTAGCTGAGTTCTTTGAACAATCCCACCTGCTCGGCTGGTGTGAGGGCGGTAAGGTTGCAAGATGTATGGTTCCTCGTCAATATTGTTGCTATAAAACCCCAATAATAAAATAACATCAATGGAGTTCAGGGTAATGGCGTTTAGGCTGGCAATTCGAGCAACGTTTCTTATTTCACTCAGTTTTCTGATCGTAGGATGTGAGGAGGATAATACTGAAGACACACCAGCGATTGCCTCCCCGGTACCAGAGCTGCTGGCGTCAACTGACGATATGCAAACGGGAGCAGCCGACTTCGACCGGTCAACTCATCCCGGTAAGGGATTATATGAAGAGAGCTGCAGTGGCTGTCACGATGGCTCTGTTTCAAGGGCCCCGCACTTTTCGTGGCTTGAAATGATGAGCGCATCCGTCATATACGAGGCGATGAACGTCGGTGTAATGAGTGTGCAGGCCGCGGCATTGGCTGATGGCGAAAAATTACTGATTACAGAATACCTCACTCGAACAAAGCTTGAGAGTGGCGCGGCGCTTAAGGTGAATGAACCACCTTTGTGTACGGACGGTGATTTTGATCTTTCCTCCCCAGCGCAGGCCGTTAACTGGGGTCACGATACGAATAGGTATTCACCTTCGACGGTGGCGGGATTAACGGTTCCTGAAATCCCGAACCTCGAATTAAAATGGGCTTTTGCTTTTCCTGACGCCTTTCGGGCTAGATCGCAACCCACGATAGCGATGGGTACAGTCTTTGTTGGGTCTCAGGATGGTCGTGTTTATGCGCTTGATCTGGAAACTGGTTGCGCTAGATGGACGTTTAGCGCTGCAGCTGAAGTCAGGACCGGTATTGTGTTATCACTATCAGAGGCACCAATGTCGAAAGACAATCCACCGCTCGCTTACTTCGGAGACATCATTGCTCGCTTTTATGCGGTTAATGCGCTGACCGGAGAGCTCGTTTGGTCCTTAAAGGCGGATGACCATCCCAGTGCAACGTTGACTGCAACGCCAGCTTTTCACGAGGGCATGGTATTCGTTCCAGTGTCGTCTCTGGAAGTTATTCCCGCGGCTGACCCGGCGTATGAATGTTGCACCTTCAGGGGGAGTGTCCTGGCGATAGATGCGACGAATGGTGATGTCCTGTGGCGCCACCATACAATCCCAGGAGAGCCCTCAGAGGTTAGTAGGACAAGTATTGGTACAAAGGTGCTGTCACCATCCGGCGCCCCGGTCTGGAGTAGCCCTACCGTAGACGTTAAGCGAGGCTTGATCTACGTCGGGACGGGAGAAAACTACTCTTCACCGGCAGACGAAAATTCAGATGCGGTTCTTGCGATTGATATGGCGACGGGTGCTCGAGTGTGGACGCGTCAATCCACGAGTGGCGATGCCTGGAATGTTGCCTGCATGATGGCTGATAACCCGAATTGTCCGCCGGAGGATGGGCCAGATTTTGACCATGGCTCCAGTATTCTTATCGTTGAACTCGACAAAGATAAAGACATTTTGCTTGCCGGCCATAAGAACGGCACCGTATATGCTCTCGATCCTGATAATAAGGCTGAGGTGCTTTGGGCTACTGAAGTAGGGCGCGGCAGCATACAGGGAGGCGTTCACTTTGGAATGTCTGCCGCGGATACCCAGCTCTATGTGCCGATCAACGATATGAACAATACGCGTAACGGTGATTACCTTGATCCCGAGCAGGCCCGTCCCGGAATGCATAGTATTGATGCGAACACCGGGAAATTGCTCTGGAGTAATGTTCAGAAGAATGTGTGTTTTGACGAGGATGAATTCTGCGATCCTGGTATCAGTTCAGCCGTGACTTCTATTCCTGGGGCCGTATTTGCAGGTCACCTGGATGGCTTTGTCAGGGCGTACGCTTCGGGAGACGGCGCGCTATTGTGGGAGTACGATACCCGGCCCGAGCGGGTCGGGGTCAACGGCATTGCCGGATACGGCGGCAGTATGAGCGGTGCTGGGCCTGCAATCGTAGCTGGTCACCTGGTCATAAATTCCGGGTATGGCTTGTACAACCATGAACCGGGTAACCTGCTGATGGTGTTTGCGGTGCCGGAATAGGAGGTGTTTAACCTCCTTAACTTGCCTCGCGAATCAAGTCCGTAACACCATCCCATTCCTCGTGCTGCTGTTTCCAGCCGTCGAATAGATTCCGAATGATCGGTGCATCGCCATGGAGTTCCACATAGCAGCCCATATCCTTTCGACAATCCATATAGGCTACGTAGTCGCCGCCCCATAGGGTGCAGGCTGTTTCGTAGCCCTCATCGTTAAACCGCTTAACCTCGGCCGTGACGTCATGAATAAGTAACCCAATATGGTGAAAGCCATATTCCCCCGGCTTGTACATGTCCCGGTAAATCGAGGGTGTGTCGTCATGCTGGGCGATGAACTGAATATGTGCAGGACCTGCCTGGCCGAACGCGTAACTGACGTCGGCTTCTACGTGTTCGCCCAGATATTGGAAGTTCTCTGCGTTGTGACTTCTGACGACATGGAACGGGCCTGCGCCCACCATCTTGTTCCATTTTTTGCATGCTTCATCAATGTCTTCAACAAAATAGGCATACTGCCAAATCGGGTGTCGAATAATGCTCATAAGATCTCGCTTATCGGTTGATGGTTCCATGGGCTAACGGTAGTCTCCAGTATAGGATGGATTGTCTATAAAATGGGAGTTAGTCATGAGTGTCGAAAATGGTGAAAGATTTATTAGATTGCTCGAAACAGACCCTGATCTTAGGAGAAAAGTCAGGGAATCAGGTGAATCAGTATTTCTTGATCAATCAGCGTTCGTGGGGGCATCCTGCACCCCTTATGAGGTAGTCTCTGCGATGATCAGGGGCATGGACGCTGGTTCTTGAACATCAATAAGCTGAAAATTGCCGAGGCGCATTTTCTTCAGTCCTACCCCGACGGGTTCGCAGACGCTGGCCTTGAAAAAGTTGGCAAGCGCCACCGGGTCGACAAGATGACTGTTTTCGCCAAAGAGGTGCTCGCGAAAAAAGAATTCGACAAACCCAACACGTTGCTGGAAAACATGGTTAAGCTGGTTTCGCGATCGTCGATGGTGTCGCTCTTCGAGAAACCGAAATTTAGGGACATGGTGAATGACCTTAACTCGGATGACCGCGTAAGACTCGTCGCGTCATGCAAAAAACTCTACCATGGAAACCAAAAAAAAGGTCTAACCGAGGTCGTTGAGTTCCTTGCAGAGAGGAAGATGGCGAAATGGAGCCTGCTAACGATTGGCTTGGTTTATTACCGTCCGCAGAAGGAAGTCTTTGTAAAACCGACAACCGCCAAGAACATTGTGCAGAAGTTGGAGCTGAATCTGGAATACAAACCGAGACCCAGTTGGGATTTTTATGAAGGCTACCGGAATGCGATTCTTGAGATGAAGTCGCTGGTTAGTCCGTCGCTCGCCCCTAACAACGCTGCTCTGACAGGGTTTCTGATGATGAGCCTTTAGCGATTCGACCCTTGGCTGTGCTGTTAGTACCAATTTCCATCAGGCGACTTATGGTTATAGTTCCAGGATGGATTTCGCCACAATATTACGCTGAACCTCGGCTGATCCGCCCGCAATGGTTCTCATTCTGTTGTTCATATAGCTTGGCATTATGGGTAGCGTCATTGCAGAACCAATAGCTGATGGCCCGCCGACTTCAAGAGCCGCTGGTTGGCAGGGGAGCCCATAATACGCTGCGACTTCAATGGCTAACTCATCGGCTTTTTGCAGTGTTTCTGCGCTAATAGCATTTAACACGGAAGAGACTGAGCCCGGTCGATTACCAGCGCTAAGATTGGCCAGCACTCTTTGTTCTGATGTCTCCATGGCAAGTGCATTGATCTCCAACTGTGCCAGTTTCCCAAGGAACGCCGAGTCGCTAGCCAACGAATCCCCCGCAGTGTTGGGCTTATTCGCTAAACGTCGCGTACGATTAATAAGCCTTCGGAGTTCTACGGATGAAATTGAAAACCGCTCGAATTCCAAAAGGTATTTTGCAACAGACCAGCCATCATTTTCCTTGCCGACTCGGTTTACTTTGGGGACGCGTACATCGTCAAAGAAGACCTGGTTAAGCTCATGTGACCCTTCAAGGTTGATGATGGGTTCGATGTTTATCCCTGGCGTGTCCATATCAATCAACAGGAACGAAATGCCCTGTTGAACCTTGCCTTCAGTTGAGGTTCTGACCAGTGCGAACATCATGTTCGAGTGTTGTGCGAAACTGGTCCATATCTTTGTTCCGTTAACGATGTAGTCGTCACCATCACTGGCAGCAAAGGTCTTCAATGATGCCAGGTCTGATCCAGCGCCTGGTTCCGAATATCCCTGGCACCAGATATGTTCGCCGGACAGGATTTTTGGTAGGTAATAGTTCTTTTGTTCTTCGGTTCCGTAGCCGATAAGCATAGGTCCACACATCTTCAATCCCATCGGGGATATACCCGGTGTTTCTGCGCGAGCGCACTCCTGGGAAAATATGTACCTCTGTGTTAGTGACCAGCCAGTCCCGCCATATTCAGGGGGCCATTCGGGCGCCACCCAACCTTTGTCGAATAACAATCTTTGCCACGCTATGGCAGAGTTCTTTTCTTGCCAGATGCTGGTCTTTTTGCGACCGGCCTCACGTAACGCCTCGCTGAGATTTTCCTTGAGGAATGACCTGACCTCCTCTCGAAATGCTTCATCGGTTTCTGAGAATTGTGAATCCAAAGTTTTCCCCGTATTTAGTCATTAGTTGTTATTGTTTTGTTAAAAGGTAGGCCGAACTGAAAAGCCAGGTTCATATCGTGCTGTCCATCGATAGTATCCAGCCCATAGCGGATGTCATCAGAATCGGCATAAACATTGTTATAGACATTGTTATAGGTAAGGGTACCGAACATTCTGTCCCAGCAGGACAAAATGTTGCCGTAGTTGCTGTTGGTCCACGGAAGCTCGAAATGATGATGAAATTTGTGCATGTGCGGCGTAACGATGACCCAACTGAGCGCCCGGTCCAGGTTTTCCGGCAGGCGGATGTTGGCGTGGGTGAAGTAGGCAAAAATTGGCGTAATAATCCTGTATAAGACGTAAAAAGCTGCCGGGATCCCGACGCATAAGATCAGACTAAAGATCAGTAGTTCCCTGATTAGAATATCGCCTGGGTGGTGGCGGGTTCCTGTGCTGGCATCGACTGTCGTGTCGCTGTGGTGCACCAGGTGAAGCTTCCACATCCATTTATATCGATGTAAGCAGACATGGACAAGATACTGACCAAAGAGATCGAGCAGGACCAATGAGACAATGAGTTGCATCCATAAGGGAATTTCGATCAGATAGAAGAGCCCAAAGTTAAGGCGAGAGATATCGATGACCCCGTATGCAAGGTATGCAAGCCCAATGGAAATAATGCCCGAAGTGACGACAAATATCAGGTTGGTAGCGACGTGCCTTAACTTTTGATAGCCGAATTCGATGTTGGGGATAAGCGACTCTAGTGCAATGGCGGCGAGTAGGCTGCCAAATAGCAACCCTCCCCGGATCGTGTCAGGGAGTTGATTGAGTTCGTGAATGAGTTGTTCCATGTCAGCTATCTTAGTAGAGATTGCATCAACCGTCTTGCGAGGGGCTAGGCTTATTTGACGGGAAGCGCTCGCTCTGGTTTATTCAACCATTGCCCTCGGTACTCATGTGGCATTCATCATCTATTAGAGCAGGATTTTATGACGATTCAGGTAGACCCGGAAACAGGATTTAAAACATTTAACACTCGAGCGGCGTTGGCAACGGACAAGATTGCTGGGCGCGGTTACGCGGTTGTTGATGACCAGGCGTTGAAGGATTTGCCGGAGCCTCCGGTTGGTGCAGTTTTCAACGCGGAAGAACAGGCCAAGTATCGGAATTTCAAGGAAGCGCGGCGAGGTGCAGCGGACTATATCCCCATGGAAGGGGAGTTCAGCAGATACCTGGAGGACGTATATTCCGCTGCTCCTGTTGAGCGAGAATCACTTGATGATGAGTGCGAGATATTGGTTGTAGGAGCAGGCTTCGCAGGGCTGCTGCTCTGGCACAAATTACGTGAAGCGGGTTTTAACGATGTTCGCTTTTGTGAAAAAGGTGGTGATGTTGGAGGAACCTGGTACTGGAACCGATACCCTGGTATTGCCTGCGACGTTGAAGCCTACAGCTATCTGCCTTTGCTGGAAGAGATGGGTTATGTTCCTTCTATGAAGTTCGCTTCGGGTTTCGAAATCTTGGAGTACTGTCAGAAATTGGCAGAGAAGTTTGGCTTTTACGACCACTGTCTTTTCCATACAACGGTTGAAAAGACCGTCTGGGACGAATCGTCTGGTCGCTGGTCTGTTTACACAGATCGTGGCGACTTGATGAAAGCTCGACATGTCATTTTGGCCAATGGGATTTTGACAACACCAAAGCTTGCACGAATCGACGGCATGGAAAAGTATCAGGGGGATTCCTTTCACACCTCACGCTGGAACTATCATGTTGACCTGAAAGGCAAGCGTGTTGGGATTATTGGTACGGGTGCAACTGCGGTGCAGGCTGTCCCGGAGCTTTCCAAGATAGTCGATGAGCTTTATGTGTTTCAGCGGACACCTTCGTCTGTGGATGTAAGAGATCAAAGAGAAACGACGCAGGAAGAAAGGACCGCTTGGGCAGACGAGCCTGGCTGGGCAAAGGCCCGACGAGCCAGGTTCGCCAAGATATCTACAGGTCGAAGTGCCATCAAGGCCAATGATGATTACCTTGCAGGTAAAGTGCCTGACTTCAAGGAACGCAAAGAGCATGCCGAACAATTGTCTGCAGAGGAAATGATCCAAAAGAATCTCGAATCTAACTTTCGGATTATGGAGCAGATCAGGGCCAGAGTTGATGCGGTCGTTGAAGATCCAAAAACAGCCGCCTCGCTAAAACCTTACTATCCATACGGCTGCAAGCGGCCGACGTTTCATGATGAGTATCTACCGACCTTCAATCGACCCAATGTGACGCTTGTAGATACTGCGCCGCAGGGTGTTCGTGAGATCACTGAACATGGCATTGTGCATGATGGGGTAGAGTATCCCTTGGATGTATTAATCTACGCTACCGGGTTTCAGTGGATGGCGACATCGACTTTCAACATGATTGAGGGGCGTGACGGTCAGACGTTGAACGGTAAGTGGCAATCAGAGGGAACAAAAACCTTTCTTGGTATTCATAGTCATGGGTTCCCGAATTTGTTTATCGTTTCAGGTCCTCAAGGAGGCGGGGGGAGTTTCAATTTCACCAATGCGATTGAAGAGCATGGTGATTACATTGTTTGGATGTTGTCGACGATACGAGAGCAGGGAGCGAAGATCGTGGATGTTCGTAAAGAGCCTGAGGAACGTTATGCGGAGCATTGTCGCAATGCTGATATCAACTCAGCGCCGTTGCGCGACTGCATCTCTTATTATAACGGTGAGGGTAATGCGGAGCCAGGAAGTCTGGCTTATTATGGTGGTGGTAACTGGCATAAGATACGTATCGAAGCGCAGGCGTCGCTAGAGCCATACTTGTTTGAGTCCCGCGATTAGGCCCCTGGCGATACGGTCAGACTAGGCACGATGGGGAAAAGGGAAATGATGGATTCTGTCTGGCGGTAACGGGCGCTGATAGCGGTGTGCTCCTTTGCTGCCGGGTGAGGTCTAGCACCCCTCAGAAAGACGTGCCAACTGAAGCCGCCATGATTCGGCTAAGGTGGCTGTACGGCAAGCCTGTTTCTGCCCTCCAGTGATTAAAGGCTTCCTGCGTGGCGCGCAATGCGCGTTGGCTGGTTGGTTCCTTATCCACTATCCCTTCAGCGATCAAAACAGTGACAACATCTTTGCTGAATATGAAGGTGTCCTTGCCAACAAACCGAAGAAAGTACTGCCCCGTGTGTCCCCCAAGTCTGCTGCCATGTTTTTTTAGGTAAAGCAGCAGGCCAACGATGTCATCGTCCGGCCAGGCTGCCAGAAACTGCCCAAAAGTTTTGTGTTCCGAAATAACATCAAGGATAAATTTGGCGTTTTCCCGGGTCGCTGAAATTTTTGTCATGTACCTGATGATGGATGTGTCCTGAGCCAGGGACTCTAGTCGTTCATCACTGAAATTGGCGACTGCTTTGGGGTTAAACCCTGCGAACGCTGTCTCAAAGTTAGGCCATTTATGCTCAACAACCTTCCAAACAAATCCGGATCGAAACACGCATTTGGTCATCTCGGACAAATAGGTATTATCAGTTGCGCTGATAAGAGCCTGACGGGATATTACCCTAGGCAGCGAAGCAATAAGCGCCTGTTCACCTTTTCTATTAATCGCACGAGCGTAAATCTGCTTGAAAGTCATTGTCTTAGGTGGTCATGTTGTTGAGCGCAAGGCGCCGTCTGAACATCGATATCCGGTGAGTTAAGGGTCGTCAAAAGAGGATGATACGCTTCTTTTAATCGGCTGTGCTATACGGCCTTCTCATAAACTTATTCCGGATGTCACAGCGTTGTACTCAGGCAGTGTTGTACTCAGGCAGTGTTGTAGTCAGGCAGCGTTGAACGATTCAACCTTTGCGCCCTCTCGGAGCATTGCGAGTTGCAAGCGACCAGCGACAAGCGGTTTATAATGATGAACGATGAGAGGTGTTGAAGAGCGTAGCTCCACTTTGGTCAAAAATCTTCCCCTTTGTTCAAGGGGCTTGCCAGTTTTTGCAGTACTAATCTCTAAAAGAGGTTGTTCAGGGCGGTTGCTAATTTAGAGAAAAATTCCTTAATCAGCACATCGCCCCTTTGCCGCAGGCAAGCTCGCTGTCACGACTTTCCTGTCACGATCTTGCTAAGCGGATGCCTGCATGTTGGTTCTCACGTTCGAAGGTGAACCTCGATTGCTCCTAGGTTGATTTCGACTATTGCCAGTTGAACTATTGCCGTTAGCGTTATTGCCGTTAGCGTTATTGCCGTTAGCGCTATTGCCGTTAGCGTTATTGCCCCTTGAGCTATTGCCTCTTGAGCTATTGCCTCTTGAGCTATTGCCCCTTGAGCTATTGCCCCTTGAGCTATTGCCCCTTGAGCTATTGCTCCTTGAGCTATTGCTCCTTGAAGAACCAGACCTGTTTCCAGACCGATCCTGACCGGCGCCGGATAGCGGCAAAACATGGTCAGGTTCGAAGCCTTCTATTTCGACACGTTCCAGAGGTTTGTTGATTACTCGTTCAATATCCCGTAACTGTTTAGATTCGTCCGCGCAGACAAGAGAGATGGCATTGCCAGTCGTTCCTGCCCGGCCTGTTCTGCCGATACGGTGAACGTAGTCTTCGGGCACATGAGGCAGATCGAAATTGATCACCATTGGCAATTCCGAGATATCGATTCCTCTGGAAGCGATATCAGTCGCCACGAGTACTTCAACCTTGCCGCGTTTGAAGTCTTCAAGCGCCTTGGTTCTCTGAGCCTGGCTTTTGTTGCCATGAATAGCGGCAGCACGAACACCGATCTTCACCAGATCTCGGGTGAGCTTGTTCGCTCCGTGTTTGGTTTTTGAAAACACGAGTGCTTGCGACCAACCGTTTGTTTTTACCAGATGCTGAAGCAGTTGGGATTTCCGGCTCTTGTCTACAGGGTGCAGTACTTGTTCGACGGTATGAGCAGCGGCATTTTTTGGCGTGACATTGACTTCAACGGGGTTTGACAGATAGTCGTGCGCTAGTTTTCTGATTTCAGGGGAGTAGGTCGCTGAGAACATCAATGTTTGCTTGGTATCTGGCAGCAGTTTCTGGATGCGTTTGATATCAGGAATGAATCCCATGTCAAGCATACGGTCTGCTTCATCAAGTACCAGCACTTCGATGTTCTTAAGGTTTACGGCTCCCTGTTGGCTCAGGTCCAACAAACGGCCTGGAGTCGCGACAAGTATGTCGATTCCCTGGCGCAATTTCTTGATCTGCGGTCCTATCTTGACGCCACCAAATACAGCAAGTGATTGAAGCGCCGTGTGCTTACCGTAGGTGTTTGCTGATGCCTCGATCTGGGCGGCGAGTTCGCGTGTTGGCGTGATAATCAAAACCCGTGGATGGTTGCCGGGATTGTCCGTTTGACCAAGCTTTTCCAGCAACGGTAGCGTGAAGGCCGCTGTCTTACCGGTTCCGGTTTGAGCCGATGCCATCAGGTCTTTTCCCGAGAGGACTGGGCCAATAGCCGCTGATTGGATGGCGGTTGGTTCTGTGTATCCGCTTTCGGATATCGCTTTTAGTAGTGGCTCGGACAAGCCAAGTTCATCAAAACTCATATTCTTTCCTGGCGCCATTTTACGGGCGCAATGGTGTAATTCACCGCAATTTTCGCGATGTTAGGGCGCACTAATGCGCGGGACGACATAAAGAGTTGAGGCAGTGGCGTTACTAGCCTGGCTGGCCTCTAGGTGAGGGGCGACTGGGGTACCCAGTGCTATCAAATCAACATGACGTGGCCGATCAACGATCAGCGCGCGGCAGTTTAGGGGGGGGAATAACGTAAAGCAAGGTATTTTGATAGCTAGGCCGTCAAGCGGTCGCAATCGGTACAGGTAAGTAGTAGGGTTAAAGGCCTCTTTAAGATGCGATCTTATCCCGGAACCCCGCCAATTAAGGTATCGATACCAGACGATTGAGTTTGAAGGGTCAGATATCCATGTAAGAACGCTGCGCGATACACAGCAATTCAGCGATCCAAAGGGTGTCGCTCAGAAACTCGGTGTTCCAGAAGCGATATGGCCCCTCTTCGGCGTCATCTGGGAATCATCACAGGTTCTTGCGCGGTTGATGGAAACGTTTGATATTAAAGGTAAACGTATTCTGGAGGTTGGCTGCGGTGTGGGGCTGACGAGCTTGATGTTGAATTCCAGGATAGCGGATATCACCGCGACAGATCATCACCCCGAGGCAGAGGCCTATCTTCAACTGAATGTCGATCTAAATGAAGGCCGGACTATTCCGTTTGTACGCACAGGTTGGGAACAGAAGGATGCCAGTCTCGGAGAATATGACCTGATCGTTGGCAGCGATGTTCTCTATCAACCGAACCATGCCTTGCTGCTATCCAGTTTCGTCAATAGACATGCTAAAGAAAAGTGTGAAGTCATTATTGTTGACCCTGGAAGGGGGAATGCTGCGAAGTTCAGCAATGCCATGCTGGCGTCTGGATTTATGCAGTCAAAACTGGACGCTGTGGCATCTGTGCAGGGCAGTTCATCCTACAAGGGGCGAATTCGTCGTTTCGAGAGATGGTTCTCTTCGAGAGATAGTTCTCTTCGAGAGATAGTTCTCATGGACAGATAGTTCTCTTGGAACGATGCGTTTCCAAATCAAAAAGTACTATTTTCTCATTATTCCGTCATCGATATCTGCGACTGCTGGTAAGTTGCGCCTGTCCAAATTGACGACACACGTTAATCACGAAAGGCGCGCGTGACGTCTATACGGCCGTTACGACCAATCCCAGCACTTAATCGTGTTGGAACAGAGTTAGTGTTGGGTGGATTTTTTTTGATGCAATAACCGTATCAGAGCGAAGCTGACCGCAAGTCCGATCGCTGCAAACGCCGAGAGAAACATGAAGAAGTGCTGGTGGCCAGTTGTACCCGGGTTGGCGTCGATCATGATGCCGGCGACCAGTGCCACGAAGATGTCTGGTGTATACCCGATGACCGAGACAAGCCCAACCGCGGTGCCGGTCATGACAATCGGGACTCTCGCTTCCTCGAACAACGCGAAATACAAACCGCGCAGGGCAAATATAGCCGTTGACGCTATCAAAATGTTGCCCAAAAGGATCCAGGCTACACCCGCAACGGGGGTCGTAAAGGCGAAAAACAGGTCCGAGGCCAGTAAAAGCAGGAAAGACAAAGCAAGCATCCTGGATACATTATATCGATCGCCGAGCAGCCCGGCTCCGAGCGCCGCAACGGGTCGAAGCCAGGCACCGATGGTGACTATTGCGGCCGCATCGACTTCATTCATTCCGTAGGCCTGGACAGCGAACAGTGAGTAGTTGTCAAACCCTTTGTAGGCGACATAGGCGCAAAGCAGGATGACGGCCTGCATCCATACCGCCGGTATCCTGAGCACCGCGACGATATGCTTTGCAATGGTGTCGTCGGATGAGTGTTTTTTGCCATTTGCTTTCGAAGGGTGGATATCCGGGATGGCGAACCAGACAAAAACACCGGCCAGCGCGGTAACAATGTTGTAGCCCCAGATGACCTGAAACAGTGCGTCCTGTTTTTCCTGCAGTGAAGCAGTTGAGGCATCTTCTGGGAATGTCAGGCTGAAAATTAAAACACCCGCTGACGCCAGTACGGCTGCCAATAGTCCGCGGCCACCATCCAACAGTCCGAATGCCCTACCCTGCGCATCGTTGCCGCCCCAGTCGCGAGTTGCCCTGATCAGGGCCGCCCAAAAAAACAGGATAGTGGTGACTCCAAAAAATGCCCAAAGCCAGATAGACCCCACGTAGCCAGGGAAACTGGTCATATAGACCCCCCCGAGTGCGGTTGACCAGAGCGAAAAAGCAAGCAGCTTGCGGGCAGGGAACCTGTCAGCCATTGGGCCACCCGGGAAGTAGGCGATCATGGCAACGACGCCGTAGATGCCCTGGGCTGCGCCCAACTCCGTCGCCGTCAGGTCGAATACCTCGAGTACCGTTGGTCGAAAGAAGCGAGTGACATGAAAGGGTATTGCGTAAACGGCTTCTCCGGCGAAGATCAGTGCGGTCATGAAGATAAATCGCTGCCGCAGAAGGTGTTGGGAATCGATAGTCTGGTTATCCTTATATGATGTTGCAGATGGCGCTAAACTTTACCGCTCAGGATGATCTCGCTGGCTCTCCAGCCGACTGCCATAGCGGGTGCGTTGGTATTGCCGCTAGGTAATGCGGGCATGACGGAGCAATCTGCCACTCTAAGCCCGGTCACCCCTCTAACTCGGAGTTGGTTGTCGACCACTGACTGTTCATCCTTTCCCATTCGACACGAACCAGTGGCGTGAAGCCCGCTGGTCGACAATCGGTGCACGGCCTCCAGTATTTGCTCATCGCTCTGGCAATCGTCGCCGGGGATCAGTTCCTCACCGAAATAATTCGCTGCGGCGGGTTGCTGTACATACTTGCGCATGGTGCGAACCATCGCGACAACTGCTTTTCGGTCATAGTCTGTACTCAGCCAGTTAGGTTTAATTGCAGGCGGTTTTTTTGGATCAACGCTTTCAATACTAATTTCGCCCTCGCTCGTCAGATTGAGCAGCTGCCCGTAAATAGTAATGCCAGGTTGGCTGTCCGGCTTGTTCAGCTGCACCGGGAAATTATCGTCTGATCGGGCGTAGCTAAAGGCGCCCAAATAAAGCTGCGTGTCTGGTCTATTGGCCCCGGGCATTGAACGAACAAATGCGCCTATTTCAAAAGGCCCGGTGGCCATTGGTCCTGTATGCGTCAGGTAGTATTGCAGCACGCTGGCTACAAGCCCGGGCCCGCGGAGACGGTGATTGATCCCTTTGCCATTTTTTAATCGATGAGGCATGGAAAACCCAAGGTGTTCCCTCAGCTTGCGCCCGACGTCAGGGCTGTCATGAATAATGTCGATGCCAAGTGAGTTAAGCAGACCCGCCGGACCGATGCCGGATAGCTGCAATAGCTTTGGGGAAAGCAAGGCGCCTGCGCTAAGAATAATCTCGCCCCGACACTGAAATATCGTTGGCGAACCGGCAACGTCACAATCGATACTGACAGCCCTGCCATCCACAAAGTTAACGCTGTTCGCGTGGGCACGAGTTACGACGGTCAGGTTGCCGCGTTTCATTGCAGGCTTCAGGAAAACGCGCGACGCGCTCATTCGGCGTCCGTTTTTAATGTTGTGATTGTAATAACCAACCCCTTCAAGCGTCTCGTCGTTCAGGTCTTCTTTGCGATTAAGTCCGAATTGGACGCCTGCTTCGATCAGTTGCTCGGCGATGGGGTACCTGAATTTTCCTGTTGAAACCGGAAGTGCGCCGGCTCCTCCTCTGTGGTCAGCTTCGCCAAGTTCATGAGACTCGATCTGGCGGTAAGCGTTCCTGATATTTTCCCAGCCCCAACCCGGTCCGCCTAGGGTGTTCCATTCTTCATAGTCTTGTGGATGCCCGCGAGAATAGATCATTCCGTTGATCGAACTGGAGCCACCCAAAGCTTTACCTCGAATCCAGACCTCGGTGGCAGGAAGACCTGGTTTTTTAGTTTGCTTGATGGGGAACTTCCAGGTGAAGCGGGGGTGCTGGACCAGTTTTGCGATGCCCTTGGGCATTCCCACGTAAGGATGCCAGTCGTTACCGCCTGCTTCCAACACAAGTACCCGGCTGTTTGGGTTTTCAGAGAGTCGGTTAGCCAATACACAGCCAGCAGAACCTGCCCCTACAATAATGTAGTCATAATCGTTGATAGTTCACCTCCGCCTCCCATTAAACAGAGGATGGACGGTTTTGCCAAGGTGAAACCACCTTAGAGGTTGATCCTAGCGTTTAGATGGTTGAGAGTAAGTGAAAGTGAAAGTGAAAGTGAAAGTGAAAGTGAAAGTGAAAGTAGAAGTAGAAGAGTAAGTGGAAGTAGAAGTGGAAGTGGAAGGGGTGTAGATAGAATTAATTATTAAATGAAGTACAAAATAGTCCAGTAGAGCGCTGGCTTCATTATTGCTGGCGCGTTATTTCATTACGTCGAAATGCCAGCGATGTTGTAGACGGGCAGAAGACGGGCAGAAAATCTGCTGACGAGAGTTAAGGTTTGTTAACTATTTTTATAGGTAGAGATATGTCCTTAGTCATTGAACGTTACGAAGAATTTACCGCGCGGATAGCAAATGAAACTATCGGGCGCGTCTATCCTGAAAAAATAACAGATGTTGAAATCCATGGGCTCGGAGAAGGGGTTGGGTTGATGTCCTCGATTGCGCGAGGTCACCTGACGCTTGAGTCCGGTCGGAAAGAAACGGTGATCGTAAAGTGTGTTGCCCGCACCGAAAACAGCGCGCTGTCTAAAGGACTTAACTTTTACAAAAACGAGATCAACTTCTATCTTCACCTCGCGCAGGAAACACCGATCAGGATTCCACGTTGCTTATATGCATCTGTTGATCCGGTTACTCAGGATTTTCTGTTGGTATTGGAAGACCTCGGGGACGAGAAAGCCGGTGACCAGTTGCAGGGTTGTACTGAAAATGAGCGTTTGGTTGCCTTTAGGCGAGCGGCGGAGCTTCATGCAACTTTTTGGGGCCGAGCTGCTGAATTTGACTGGCTGAATTACCAGGTAGACATGAAAACGATTCTGTTCAGGCGCGACAGAATACTTCGACCTGGCATTGAGCCAACAATAGAAAGGTTTCCGGAATACTTTAGTGGTGACCGTGCGGATATCGTTCGCAAAATAGGTGATCAATATATTGATCTTTTCCTGCATGCGATGGGCGGCGAGCCGACAATTATTCATGGAGACTATCGGGTTGATAACGTCTTTCTGACTGGGTCGCCGGATGATCCCGATATTATTGCCTTCGACTGGCAAAACACGATGGGCGGAAACGGCACGCATGACATTGCTTATTTCAGCGCTGGTGGGTGCGACGCGGCGCTTCGGGGTGAATCCGAGCAGCAGGCGTTAAAATATTATCACGACATACTTAAAGACAGGGGGGTTGAGGGATATAGTTTTGAAGAATGCATCGAGCAGTACCGGTACAATATGCTGGTTACCATGATTACTCCCATTGCAATTTGCGGCACCCTTGATCAGGGTAACGAACGCGGCGTGAAGCTTGGAACCACCATGCTCGAACGAGCATTCACCGCGCTTGAATCCATGTCCTGTTCAGATCTTCTGTCATGACGGAGCCATAACAGAAGCCCCGGGGTTTAATCCATCCGATAGGTGTCGGGTTCAGCGTCATGGGTGCGGGACCAGTATTCCAGGTTGCTGAACGGTGAATTGTTGACCACCTTCCCATCTGAGTTCTTATACCAACTCTCAACGCCAGGGTGACCCCAGGCAAGATTCTTGCTGAGCTTCTGAACTTCCTCATTGTATTCGTCGGTTGCTTCCTGGGGGATTTCAAGTAGTTTTCCCCGTTGCTCCAACATAAGCCCCAGACACTGCATAACGTAGTGAACCTGGCATTCAGTGTTATAGATAATGCTGCCGCCATGCACGATATTAGTGTTCGGACCATAAAGGCAAAATAAATTTGGATAGTCAGGAACAAGCATCCCCTTGTATGCCTGGGGGTATTCTCCCCATCGGTCATCTAAGCTGACGTTGGATTTGCCGACCACATCCATCGGCCATAGGAATCTGTTGCTGTTAAATCCAGTAGCAAAAACGATCACGTCGAACTCATGGACCTCTCCATCGGCGGTTTCGATACCCTTCGGGTGAAATCGGGCGATGGGTTCGTCGACGAGACTAACGTCCTCGCGCGTCATATGCTGGTACCAGTTGTTGTCGATGATGAGTCGTTTCCCGAAAACCGGAAACTCAGGGACACATTTTTTCATCAGTTCCTGTTGGTCGCCGAGTTGCTCGCTGATATATTCGGTCAATGATTCCCGTAACATATCGTTGACCTCACTCATTGCTCGATCTTTGTGGTCCCAGGCAGGGTCGCTAGGCACTGCTGGCCAGCTACGGTCCATGAAGCCGAAAATCATGCGGGCTCGATGAAACTCAGCGTAAAGCGGAATATGGTTAAGGGCCCACTTCAGACCTGTTTCAACCGCGCGATAGTAGTCCTTGTTCGGTGAAATCCAGTGAGGCGATCGTTGGAAAACAGTTAGGTGGGAAGCCATCTCGGCTGTTTTGGGTACTAACTGGACGGCGCTGCATCCTGTTCCTATGACCGCGACCCGCTTTCCTTTCAGGGATACATCATGTTGCCAGCGAGCCGAGTGGAAGCTCTCGCCCTCGAATGTTTCCAGGCCATCGAAAGCAGGAATGACGGGCCGATTAAGCTGTCCTACTGCGCTGATGACAGCATTTGCAGTCAGAGTATCGGTCGACCCATCTTGCCGATTCACTGTCACACGCCAGGTCTGGGATCCTGCATCAAACTGCATTTTTTGGACGTCCGAATTTAGTTGGATGTTATCTCGAATACCGAACTGGTCTGTACAGCGCTCAAAGTAACCGTGCAGTTCGTCACGTTTGGAAAAATATCCAGACCAGTTGGCGTTGCGTTCGAATGAATAGGAATAAAAATGGTTTGGTGTATCCACACCACAGTCCGGGTAAGAGTTTTCGTACCAGGTGCCGCCAACCGCTGCATTTTTTTCCAGGATGGTATAGTCGATACCTGCTTCACTAAGTTTGATTCCAGTGCATATCCCGGACATACCTGCCCCAACCACAATGACGCTGAAGTTTTCGCCAGCCGCGCCACGGGTCAGCTTTTCCAGTTTAGGTTTCCAAGTATTGTCTCGGTTTACGAAATTGGTTTCTTCCAGCAGCATTGCGCAAAATTCGTCTTCCAATGGTTCAGCGGTGGAGAACTCCATCAGCTGGCGCATTTTTTTGACGTCAGGTGTCGGTGGCATTGTTCCCCCTGCATCACGCAAGGTCCTGATGAGCTCAAAGGCTCCAGCCCTGATTTCGGTCGCTATTTCGCTGCTGTAGTTGCCAGTATCATCGGGGAAAATACTTCCGTCAGGCACCTGGATAGGTTCTGGCCGGAATCGATCTGATAACCAGCGACCATCGTCGGAGAACTGGGCCATAACCACTAAAAGCGTTGGTAAGTTGACATCATTTAGTGCCGCCCGCAGTTCATTGTCATCGCCGGGAATATTAAAATCCATCATCATGCCTCGTCATTAATTTTCGAATATGCATGCAGTGTACTTGAACTTGGTCGATGGAGACCAATATTAAGGAACTTTGTGAAGAGCGTTCGGCTGCAAGGCTGTGTTTAGGCGATTGGACTTAAACTCATCGTTCAAGGTGTTCATGTAATCTACGCAACTCGTTAGCTTCGATGGATCTGAAAATGCCACGGCGTCAAGCTGACAGAGTCTTGAAGGTTATGCTAATGGCGGCATTCGGTTTGTTCTAGGGGCTCATCTATCAGCGCTCACTTGTTGTTGGTCGCAGATCATCGAGCGCGACCAGGGCTGATTTAATGACCCGTCCATAAGCCTTCATTTACGGGCGAATTTTTTGAAAACCAGGTGCTTAAAAACCAGGTGCTTAAAAACCAGGTGCTTAAAAACCAGGTGCTTAAAAACCAGGTTCTTGTAAGCCCTGTTCTTGAAGATCAAGTTCTTAAAAATCAAGTTCTTAAAAATCAAGTTCTCGTGAACCGAACTGTTGTCAATTAGTAGTTTGTTTGCGCCCTGCTGCCTGATGAGGGCGCGGGCTGTTGGCACACTTAGATCCTGCGCATTGGCCGTGTAGGCCTGGCGCCAGCTTTAGAGCTACCTCCAGCCGAATACCAAAAGCGGGTTTTACCTGGTAGGTTTTGATGGATCATCAATCGGGTAATATTTTTTGAAGTGTTATTCGTTAAACTAAAGCTTCAGCTCAGCCCTTTGCGAGTCAGGAAAATGTTAACACCACGGCCAGAGTATCCGCGACCTCTCCTTGTGCGACCCGATTGGAAAAACCTGAATGGTAGCTGGTGTTTTGTTGAAGATGCCGGTGACGTTGGATTGATTGAGGGCTGGTTTAAGGCGGGGCTTCCAAAAGGCGCGGCGACCATCCAGGTTCCTTTTCCTGTGGAATCCGAAGCGTCTACCATACATAACATTCAGCCAGCGTCGGTTGTCTGGTACCAGCGGGATTTTGACCTGCCGCTGGCCTGGGACAAGAGAGTGTGTCTGCGGTTTGGTGCTTGTGATCACTGGACCCGTGTTTTTGTGAATGGACAGGAAGTAGGGCAGCACCGGGGTGGTTACGCCCCCTTCGCGTTCGACATTGATCATGTTGTAGGATCAGGTACCAATACGATTGTGGTGCGAGTTGAAGATTCTTTGTCGTGGACTCAGCCAAGGGGAAAGCAAGCTGGTACCACTCGATGGCCGATAGACTACGATAGTGTTACTGGGATCTGGCAAACGGTCTGGCTTGAGAGTCTTCCGCCGGTTTCAATCGAAAGTACCCTGTCGGTTTTTGGAGTGGACTCTGGAGAGCTGGTACTCACAGCGTTGTTCTCGAAGCAGGTGGAAGGTGAGTTGACCGTTGAATTGCTACTTGCGGGTGTCTTGGTAGACCGGAAGCAGGTGAATACAGGTTTGCGTTCAGAAGCCCGCGTGTCATTTCAATTGGACGAGCCTTTGCTTTGGTCGCCTGATTCGCCAATTCTTTACGATGTGAAACTCACTCTTTTAGACATCCGGACCGGCAGTGTTGATGAAGCCACTAGCTATATAGGACTGAGAGAGGTCGAGGTGCGTGATGGGTTTCTGCTTCTTAACGGCGAGAAATTATTTCTTCGGGGCATTCTCGACCAAGGTTACTTCCCGGGCGGTTGGTACACAGCACTAAGCGATGCTGATCTCCGTCGCGATGTAGAGCTGACCTTACAGATGGGATTCAACTGCGCACGTAAGCACCAAAAAGCAGAAGACCCACGTTACCTTTACTGGGCAGACAAGCTCGGGTTGCTTGTCTGGGCAGAGATGCCCTCAGGTAAGATATTCTCAACTGAGCTGGTGCAGACCTTGGTCTCTGAATGGACAGATCTTGTTAAACGGGACAGGGCCCACCCCTGCGTCATAGCCTGGGTGCCGTTTAATGAATCCTGGGGAGTGTGGCACCAGTCGTCCAGGCCCCAGCAGCGAGCCTTTGTTGACGGGGTAGTCGGCATTACGCGCGCGATGGATGCGAGCAGGCCTGTGGTCGGTAACGATGGCTGGGAGTTTTCCTCGGGTGACCTCTGGACCCTTCATCTTTATTTCGAAGGGAAAAGTCTTAATCAACGTTTAAATGAGCTAATAAAAAGTCCGCAATCATCGGTGGCTGAAGGCAATGGAATGGGATCACGGGTTGGCGCGCTGCCGGGTGCGAATGTTGAAGGGCTGCCTATATTACTCACTGAATGTGGAGGTGTGGGTTATGGTCGATTCAGTGAGTCTGATTTTAGCTATGGCGACTTGCCAGAAACTGAAGTCCTGCTGCAGGAAGCCATTCAAGAAATAGCAAAAATGATTCGCGCTGCGCCAAAGCTTCAGGGGTTTGTCTGGACTCAGTTAACGGATGTCCAGCAGGAGGTGAACGGTTTGTTGTATTTTGACCGAACTCCTAAACTCCCTATAGAGACCCTGCATGAGATAATCTCCAGCATTGGCTAAAGCCAGTTGCCTTTTTATGATCCACCAACTCACCCGTCAGTTTTCTTGAGTGTTTAATAGCAACTCCCAGAAGGGTTGCTCGAACCTTTCGCGGCGGTCTTTTGAGGCGCGGGGCAGCGCGGTCCGTGCGACGACAAGCTTGAGGCTGGGAACAATATACAGGCCATTTTCGAGCAGGCCGCGAGTTGCGACAAGATCAGCCGGCACCTGCGGCAGAATCGCTCCCTCTATAATTTCGTGTTCACTAAATGGTCGTCTATGGTGGGCCTGATTATTATTCCACCAACAGTAGCCCCAGGCAGGGTTTTCTTTAGATCCTGGCGCTGTCATCTGCTTTAGGTAGTGACTGGGCACAATGTTGTTGCCGTTGTGCTCGCCGTTGTTTAAGACGAGTTGGCCTAATTTTGCGAGGTCAGCTGCTGTTGACGTAAGCCCGGTCATCGGCGTGCCATCGGGCAACAGTTGGGCGCGACCTACCCACCTGGTTTCGTTCATGTCCAGGGGCCCAAACAACCACTCTGCGCTGAGTTCATTCAATGTCATACCGGTGTGCATGGACAGAATTTTTTTCAGCGAATTGTACGCAGTATTGTTGTATCGCCAGGATTCTCCAACGATGCCCAGTTCATTAAGTTCGTCATCCATCCCGGTTGTCATTGCCAACAATGTTTCAATTGTCAGGCTCGCTTCAGTCCAGGGCGAAAGATTTGTCCATTCTGGTGCCAGATGATGGTTGATAGCATCGCAGGGTTCTAAAAGGTACTTTTCTTCAGCAATACCGATAAGAATTGACAAGATGCCTTTTTGTACAGCAAAAACGTCAACCGGCGAGGGGTCGAACGACGTGTCCACGATCGTAGCCCCAGCCTGCATTACGACAAGCTGGGCAGAATGATTTGTTCGCGAAAACTCGATGGCCTGGGATAGGGATGCTGCGTTCAGTTCAATATCTATGTCCGGGTTCATGACGATGAGGGTTCCTTAGAATCCTTGGACCTGAATTCTCGAATGGGTTTCCAGAACCACCAAATTAGCGCGGTAGCCACAATAGAGATTACGCCGCCCATCACCATTGTGTTGGACGCACCGATCAATCCTGCCCAGGTGCCTACCCATATGGTGCCGACATTATTTGCCGTCTGAGCAGCAAGAATCATTAGTGCAAACGCGCGGCCACGCATGTGGTCTGGCGTCGTTAACATGACGGTGGTCTGGCGCACGGCGACAGTGACAGCATCTGCGGCACCGAGCAATGCGATCATTAGCACGCCAAACCACAAGGTTGTTGCTGTACCGAATCCAAACAGGAAAAAGCCGTAGGCAAAGGATGCGTAAAGAACCAGCATTCCTTTTGCGCGGAAGCCGACCAGCATTAACGCGATAAATGAACCGAAGATCGCGCCAGCTGAATTCGCTGCGCCCAGGAAACCCGTTGCGCTTGCGCCGCCTGCGAATAACCCTAATGCCAGTACCGGAAGAATCTCGCGATAAAAAGACGCGGTGGTGATCCCGCCATCCAGCAGAAACAGTCCCGGTAAAATCGGGTGTTTTGAAACGAAGCTGAATCCGTCCTTGGTTTGCTGGATCTGCGACGGTTTCTCTCCTTTTTTGTGCTCATGGCCAGTCGCCATTCCGTTTGCGCGGATAAGTTGTGGCAGCATGCTGGATACCAGAGAGATCGAACCCGCGAGGAAAAAAACGGCGGTAAGGTCTTGGGTGACAGCGATGAAGGCAAAAATCAGGGGCCCTGCGATAGCCGCGGCATTGCTTGATGCGGTATCCGTTGAAGCCGCCAACATCAGCGCCCGTTCCGGGATAATGATTGGCACCAGGGCAGATCTCGCTGGACTGGCGAGCATGTGTGTGGCCGCGGTAATAGCGATACCGGTGTAGATGAGTGCGGGTGTTAACAGGCCCTGCCAGTTAAGGAACCCAAGGGTTAAAAGCGCTATAGAAGTGGCGGCGTGGGCAAAGCTCATGAGTCTTTTTCTATCGACCCGATCTGCAAGGGTGCCCGCCCACAGTGTTACCGGCACCTGAACGACAAGCTGTACCACGCCAATCAAGCCGACCATATAGGCCGAGCCTGTTTCATCTAGCAACCACTGTGCTGTCCCCAGGATTCTCATCCAGACCACAATTGAGCTTGCGATCAACGTGACCCAAAGGAAGCGGTAGTCCCGGTAAAGGAAAGCGCCCCACGGTTTGGTCTTAGGTGATTTAGGTAAGGGGTTCTGGTCGCGAGTTTTCATCTGGTATGGGTCCGTAGTTGCTGCCAGGCGTGTTAGTTCTGTTTAATCATCCATCGGTTGAGTTTTAGCCAGCGTCCAAAGTAGTTAGGTGAGTCTATGGTTTTCCCTAGCGCTGTTTGGTTTTTACCCTGTGCTGCAACCCGTTAGCTAGAAGTGCAGGATAATAAAAAGAAATGAGCGCAGTTGAGGCCGTGTTGGTTCGGGCGGCATAACCCGTTTAATGTCAGAAATAGCGCCTTCTGCAACAGGTAAGGCGCGTTGGGTGGTTACTCTGTTTGTTAGTGGATTTAAATCGTTGAAGTCAGACAAAACGGGGCACTGAGGTGAAATAGACTCAGTGCCCCTACGGACTATTCCCACGGACTATTCCCACGGATCATTCCCACGGGCGATTCCCACGGACTATTCCCGTGGACTATTCCCGCGGGCTATTCGCTCGGCGATTTCTTGGCTTGTTCCATCTCCATGTTTGCGCCCTCATCTGATCCCATCGCTGCGTCTTCAAGCTCGGCGGCGGTTCCGATAGCATCATCCATCACGCTGTCCATCGTTTCTGTCATATCGGTCATCGCGGCATCGCCTGCATCCATTGCTTCAGCTACTACTTCAGCCA
>Ga0115564_10000509_pt1 | contig 38937 bp, 30 predicted proteins | sample COGITO_mtgs_1105_7_FD_88680 | JGI IMG/M metagenome (GOLD analysis project Ga0115564, IMG submission 88680) | Pelagic marine microbial communities from North Sea - COGITO_mtgs_110523 | ecosystem: Environmental > Aquatic > Marine > Epipelagic | place: Germany:Helgoland, sampling site Kabeltonne...
ATCTCTAGCAGTAAAGCCTTGAACAGTTTCTGCTGCACCTAATACATCAAATTCGGCAACTTGATCATGATCGTCATCATCAGTTTCTACTGAAGGTGTTGAGCCTGCACAACAATCCCATAGCGCCCATTCAGCTAGTGCCATATTTTCAAATACGCTAAGTACTACGGCTGCTGGTTCTGGATCCGGATCTGGCATACCTGCAGCGTTTAACACCATGACATTATCAACACGGTAAACTGCGCCTGCGCCTTGTCCCCAAGCTGGGAATATCATGACTACATCAATAGCACTAAGATCTAAACCTGCGGCCGCTAAAGCAGATAAATTAAAGGTATAAGTTTGCCATTGACCAACAACCGGCTCTGCGCCTTCGTTGCTGCTATTTAGATTAATATCTCCAGTATCAGTGGCAGCACCTACAGATTCTAATTTTAAGATCCATGGCGTACCGGCTGCTGGAGCAGTAACAACTTTCATCTCAAAACTGAGTGTGCCAGTGCTTGAAAATGCAGACGCATCAAAAGGAGTACCGCCTACAGCACCATCAGCATCTCTAGCAGTAAAGCCTTGAACAGTTTCTGCAGCACCTAACACATCAAATTCGGCAACCTGATCGTGATCAACATCATCGGTTTCTACTGAAGGTGTTGAGCCTGCACAACAATCCCATAGCGCCCATTTAGCGAGTGCCATATTTTCAAAAATAACCAATTCAACTGTAGGAGCATCGGGCGCGGCCGCAGAAATTACAATGGTAAAAGTTTGACTAACGGCATCAGTACCGTCACTGACCATTAATTCAACGTCATAGCTATCTGCCATATCAGGTGTTCCAGATAGAATACCTGTTGTCGTATCAAAGACTCCCCAAGGGGGTAAGGTGACAGAAGACAAATCTAAGGTGTCATCATTGTCAACGTCTGTCGCCGTTAGCATATAGGAATAAGCAACACCAACGGTGCCTGTTACGACAGCGTCACTGGTAATAGTAGGAGGCGTGTTAACGACAGGCAAAGCGCTAACAGTAATAGTGAATGTTTCGCTATCACTTAATTGACTGTCAGTTACTTCTAGGGTAACCGTGAAGTCTCCAACATCTGCTGTAGTTGGTGTGCCGGTTAGGGCACCTGTTGCAGCATCAAATGCCAACCATGTGGGTAAGGTGGTAGCGCTGTAAGTCAGTGCATCACCTTCAGCGTCAGTCGCAGTAAAAGTGTAAGAATAGGCACTGCCCTCTTCTACATTATCAACACTGGTTGAAGTAATGCTCGGTGCAGTGTTAACCACAGGAGGAGTAGGGGTAATAATCGGCTCATCATTGTCACTGCCACAAGCGGCTAGAGTTGAAACTAAACCGCCTATTATCAATGACCTTGTAAGTAGGTAAGTATTAAATTTAAACTTCATAACTTTTCCTTTAAAAAATGGGAGTATTCCCAAAAACCGTGTTTACAATTTACTGTAGGTAGCGCAATAAATTTTTTAATCTACAACCAAAGAAAACACCTTAATCAAGTTTATCTTTTTACTCGTTTGAATTAAAGCATTTACAAAAAATTAACAAATAATGTATACATATCTGTTGGACTCACAATACTTAAACGTTTAGATGGTTGCATGGGGAGACGAAGCGGATGCACAAGTAAAAATTTAGCCTTTTAACCAGCATTTAATGAGGAGAATTTGAAGGTGATTTTTTGGTTTCTTGATCAGCAGTGCTGATAGACATCACAACCATGTTAATCTAATGTTGATTTACTTATAATCTGCAGTTGATTGGCTAAATAATCCGATAATATATCAGTATCACCATTTGTCCGCTTTAAAACAGTTTTGACTTTAAGCAACTACGTAACGGCCCTTATAGAACCTTGGTAGAGATGAAAGAGTCATTATCGTTTCACTCCACGTTGGAGTAAAATGAATATCGATTTTGATATTGAAAATCCGTCAAATGAACTTGAATGGTAACAGTGTCAAATGTATCGGCGATAAAAGGTGAGTTTATCTTGCACTCCCTCTAATCAAACTCACTCGCTGACTAACCGCATACTGAACGAAGTAAGTTTGATGTGTCAGCAGATAAGAGGCATTAGGGGATTTTGATTAAATAATTGACTGATACTGTGATCCCCGAATGATGTTACCAACATGTAGCCGTTCCATTATGGCTCAGGCTCTAATCCTTTTAGATATAAGTCTTGTTGCGTGCAACAAGCCTAAGCCAAATAACAAAAATAAATTGATACTACCGCCTCCCGAATCATTTCCCTGATTATCAGGCATTACTTGAGAAGAAGGTGCCACGACTAAAAGTGTCATGGATGTCTCATCACCCAGTGATGGTTGTGCATTGTCAGATACTTCTACCCTAATCGAAATTTGTGCACTCGTTAAACCTAATGCATCAAAACTGATGGCATTCTCGTTATTTTCAAATGCTGCAATCCCAGATACAGTCCAGACATAAGTATGCTCATCACCTTGATTTGCATCAACAATATTGGCTTCAATAGTGACACGGCCAGCACTTGTGTTAACGCTTGAGATAGTTACCCCACCCTGTGTGACAATTAAACTTACAGTAGGTGCGATATTCACCTCTAAGGCGCAGCCTGTATTATCTACCGCGATACCTGCTGGCGTATTAGCACACTGATCATCATTATCCTGTATACCATCCATATCCCCATCAGGGGCTATTTCAGAGTCTGCACTGAAATAAATATTATCTAAGTAAACCGTACCATTACCTTCCACCTTTAATTGAAATATGTTGAATAAATCTACATCTGAAAAAATACTCAGCGGAATGACCAGACTTTGCCAACCCTGTTGCTGTACATCAATGACAAAAGGAGTTTCCCTTGGCCCAGGACTGACTAAAAAAAACTTAAGTTCTGAGGCGTTATAAGTCCAATAGTCTAGATGAACATAGTCCATGTTACTCACGTCTTGTTTATTATCACCAAAGTCTGTGCCCTGATAATTTAGCCCTGCGTATTTGAGTATATTGTTGCCCGCTATCTCAATTTGAGTGACCTGGGTTGCTTGCTGCCAATTAGGATTGTAATCAATATTCGCTATGTTGCTGTAACTGTCACTGAAAAGGGAAATCACATGCTGGGCCATAGTTTGAGGTTCAGGGGCAACGACTTGAGGCTCAGTAACAAGTTTACAACCATTCTGGTCAACCACTGTACCTTGGGGGGTGTTGGGACATTGATCCAAATCAGTGCTGACATCATCATTATCCTCATCAGAAATCAGAGGGGTACTTTCATTACATTGTTGAAATTCATTTAAATCTGACGTCACACAGTGGGCAACATAGTCAACTTCCATAGTTGCACTATTTAATTGGGGGTCAATCGTCCCACCTAAATTTCCACCCATAGCAACATTAAGTAAAATAAACATAGGTTCTTCATATTGTGCACAATTGGATAAGTCTTGCTCTACCACCACAGCATCATTAAAAAAGAACTTTATATTATCGGCTGTCCATTCAATCGCATAGGTGTGAAAGGCTAATACGTCTGGTGCTCCCCCCGGATAACTCACCCTGACATCGGAGCCGCAGTTACCCGTATTAAAAAAGTTGGTGATATAGCGATCACCATCGTTGCCAAACCACTCCCAGATATCTATTTCACCTGCTCCAGGGTTTGGCCAATTAACAGTATCGTTATCTCCTTTGAAAGGGTTTTCGGCAATCCTATTTTCAAGCATCCAAAAGGCTGGCCAACTACCGCCCTTTAGCTCCAAAAATCGGATCCGAGCTTCAATACGGCCATATAAAAATTCTGCTTTGTCTTTACTGTTCAAGCGACCCGAGGTCCATGATTTATTTTCACCGCCTAAACCGGGACAACTGATATCTTGTTTACGAGCAATGATTTTTAAGGTGCCGTCAGACGTCTCGTAGTTTTGTTGTGAAGAGCTTTCATCATCGGTATAACACTGCACTTCATTATTGTAGTTTGCTTGAATTTGTGGGGTCCATTTATCCCAATTAACACCGGTTTCATCAAATCGGTCTATCCAGGTCACTTCCCAACCAGCAAAACTTAATGGAATGATGGAAACACTAAGAATGGCAACGATAACGCCGTTTTTCAAACATCTTTTGGACATACTTTTCATCTCATCAACCTTAAGTGGTCCATTTACCGAATCCATTTATATTTGAGTTCCCAGCATTGTGACAGCAAAATTTAGCGATTAAGTAACATATCCCTACCAACATAAACGAATAGGGTAAAGCACGACAATTTTAAGCGTTAAGAAGGACTGATTTAAGGTTCAAATGTTTTTAGAACAATTTTTGGTTTGTGCTCTCATTGAGTTGCTAAAGCTTTGAGGAAAGTGCGGCGGATATAATGTCAGTTATTCTTATTTGGGTTCATTGAGGGCCAACACGTTAGAGTGTTAGGATTTTTTGAATTCTATAATAATCGCCGTACTTTATGTTACTCATGATGGCAGTTATCCCATTATAAATAGATCAGATGCCCCAGCACTTCTTTTAGTTTGTCGGAGAAGGGCAATAATTCCTCAATGGGAATATCATCCTGCATATCCATCAACTGTGCATACCCTTGCACATGTTGGTAAATCGCCTGTACCAAATAGGGTAAGGCCAATAACTTAATTTCACCATTTAGGATGAGAGGTTCAATACCGATTTGCAGATAGTCCTTGTGTTTACTTTTATTCAGCAAGTGTTTTAACAAGACAGCTAAGGGTGGCGTTGGTAAAATTAGTGGAAAATATAAGGTAAAAGTTTTGCGCAGTGAACTGGTTTGCCAAGCATAAGGAACTATATCAAGTGAATTAGCAATACGCGTAAAGTCACCGCCCATTCGCTGATTAAAATACTCTGCGAAAGCATTGTTTCCAGGCGTTGGGCCAGCGAAAGCAACACAGGAAATTTGTACTTTTTTGTCCAGTTGAGCGTCCTGGACGTCTTTTAACCATAACGCTAACACGGGTGCAAGAGCCCCTCCAAGACTATGGCCAGTAGTACAAATTGATAAATTGTTATTATTTTGTAGTTCTTGTTTAAAAAACTCCAATATAGTGTGTTTATAACCGGGTATTCCTTCTTCGGGGCGCAATCCCTGTAATATTATCAAACCAAAGGCCGAGCTTTCGGACAGCATTGGCATTTTGAGTGGGTGTGGGTTCCCGTAGGGCCAAGCCTTTAACTCCTTGGCCTGAAAATCCCAGATGATCCAGTTTGGGATAGAAATGGGATTAGTTCCGCGGATGGCGATAACGTATTGACTTGAATCAAGGGTGTTCTGCACTACATACATTAAGGCATCATCATATTTTGTCCCTGGCAGCGAGAAAACTGCAGGGCCCCATGCAAGTTGCCATTGGCCATTAAGTGGTGTCCAGTTATCCAAAGCCTCGTTAAAAAATTGCTGGATTGTCTCGGCGTTACGGCGCTCAGATTCATCCATTGTAAAGCCATAATAGGCCATATAACTCAGCGCCAGCATGATTTGATTTCGGTTAAATGTTTTCATGTTAAATCCCTATTACAGGGTATAGATATTAGCTTACATTTTACCAAGCGCTCATTTTTTATACTCAAAAGCATATTATTCAATAAAAATAACGGATCAGATAGGACCCTATCTTAAGTGTTGTAACAAAATGGATATGACGACACTAGTAACGTTGGTTATTGCAAACGCATGATTGGCGGCATGATATGTTGCCAGTGGGAGCTTTATATCATGGGCTAATTTCGCTATTTCTCGCCCCAGTTATGAGAGGATCACAAACGTGTACCACCTCACTAATTGACGCTTGTAGGCACATAAAATCAAGCATCTAATTTCGCTTAAACGCTTGTTACTTTTAGCTACAGTTTTTGAGACTAATATTTGTTAGAGATACCCTTACTGCCCTTTTTAACGCCACCCTTGGGACGAATAACCTCTTAGTATAAAAAAACGCCTAAGCCGGTGAAAAAATAGCGGCAATCCAGAATAATAATTCAAATTCCTAACCCTACGATGAAGGTGGTTAATCATATCTGCAAACTCAGAAAACCAAGCAACCCCGTCAATGTTGGACTCAAGCAGAGTGTTATTGGTACTTGGACTTAAAGAATAAGCTGTCAAGTTTTAGAATATAAAACTTATACGATTTGATTCTTGAAAATTAGCACCATAATAATGCTGATTAACTTACCGATGAAACGTGACAATATCACCTCCCACCCGTTCTAAACCATTGACATTACAGGGAACAAAACGTATCTTGCACGCCGCTATTCTAGGTGCTTATCGGTTGATACCACATCAATCTGGATAAGGTAAACGGGAAGTGTGGTAAGCCTAACTATTGGTATGTTAAGTGCGAATCCACCGCTGCCCCCGCAACGGTAAAATGTGTTTGTGATAAATACATTGAAGCCCGACACCGGCCTCAGACATTAGCTTTTTTTACGAATGGAGCGGCGGGCTTCATTAGAATGCATACCCCTGTGAACGTTAATTTATGGTATTTGGTTGTGATATATCGAATCTATTCATCACGTTTTAAGTAAAGCATCCTCTTTTATCCCCCTCTCAATCGTTGTTATATTTAATAGATTGAGGATTTTATGAAACACACATCATTGGCACTAGCCATTAGTACAGCGCTTTTCGCGTGCCCAATATTTGCACAAGAAACAAACGAAGAAAATGAGATGGAAAAGTTGGTAATTGTCTCAAGCCGAGTAGCCATGCCTCTTCGTGAGATTGCGACGTCGGTGTCTCTAGTTACGCAGCAGGATATTGATGCTCGGGGCTACGCTAACTTGACCGATGTATTAAAAACACAACCTTCCATTAGTGCATCTAATAGTGGTGGCATAGGTTCAACCACAGCCTTGCGGGTGCGAGGTGAAGAAGGCTATCGCACCTTAGTTCGCATAGATGGCGTGGATATATCTGACCCAACGGGTACACAGGTTGGTCCACAACTCGCTCATTTACAAAGTGCCAATATCTCTCGGGTCGAAATACTCAGAGGCTCACAAGGTCTGGCTTATGGTGCCGATGCTGGCGGTGTAATCAATATTTACAGCGGTTCACCTACAGAACAGTTCTCAGGTAACGTTAGCGGCGAGTTTGGACGCTATGACACACAAAATCTTTCAGCCAATATGGGCGCGACTCATAAAGACTTCGATTATTTTATCGCTGCTTCAGATTACAAAACGAATGGTTTTAATGCTCGTTTAGACGATGCCAGCCAAGACAAAGATGGCTACGAGAACACCACTTTACACTCACGATTAGGTTTTAAGGTCAGTGATGATTTAACGTTAGGCTTAGTAGTGAGAAACAATCATGGTCTGGGGCAATTTGATAATTGTGGTTTTGGTGCCAGTGCCAGCAATAACTGCGAAAGTGAATTTAACCAGAGCAACGTACGCGCTGACCTAAATTTTTCTAATGACAACTCACAACATGAATTAGCCTTTGCTAAAACCTTTATCGAGCGAGAAAACTTCAATCAAGGTATTTCTGACTTTTTGACTAAAGGCACATTACAAAGAGTGGAATATTTAGGACATACCCAACTTAACCAAGAGCACCAGTTTGTATATGGACTGGATTGGGAAGAAGAGCAAATAACTTCTGCTGACCAAAGCCGCATTAGCAAAGGCTATTACTTTGAATACCAAGGCGAGCTGATCGAGAGCCTCTATTTCACGGCGGGAGTACGCCATGATGATAACGAAGACTTTGGTGAACATACTAGTTTTCGGGTAAGCGCAGCTTATATTTGGGCATTGGGTGATGACGAAATCAAACTTCGCAGTGCTTACGGAACAGGGTTTAGGGCACCCAGTTTGTTTGAAATAGAATATAACCAAGGACCTTTTGCTTTCGCTCCAGCCTCAACCACAGCCTTACAAGAAGAAACCACCAAAGGCTACGAAATTGCTGTTGAGTTCAATACAAATCAAGGTTCTCGTTTTGAAGTCATCTATTTTGATCAGCAGATTGAAGACAGTATCTTTTTTGATTTAGCTGGGTTTTCTGGTTATTTACAGGATATAGGTGAATCAACGTCTGATGGAGTAGAACTCATTGCCAACATCAAAATCAATGACGACTTACGTGTTCATGCTAATTACACCTACAACCAAACAAAAGATACGTCAGGTGATCAGCGCCTTAGACGTCCCAAAAATGTGGCCAATATCGGTTTTGATTACCAAGTCGACAACCTAACGTTGTCTGCCAATATCAGATTCGTACAGGATTTTGTTGATTTAGTGGTAGATGAGACAAGTTTTACAAGTTCCCCACAACCTCAAAAAGATTACCAAGTTTTTGATATCAGCGCTCGATATCGGGTTAATGCTAGCTTGTCTGTCTTTGCCAGAGTCGAAAATTTATTCGATGAAAGCTATCAAGACTTAGCCGCTTTTAATACCGCTGGCGAAACGCCGCATATTGGTTTGAAATACCAATTTTAGATTAATATCACCACCACTGGTAACTTCTATTGCCCAGCTGCATTTCTGGCTGGGTAACTTCTGCAAACTTTGCGTTCAACACTATCAAAACTGCCATTGATTACCTTTTCAAGAGCAGGCATAGTGCCTGCGCAATTATCTATCCGTATCCTTAACTAGTGAGTTTATTCATGCCCCCATCGTTTCAACACGAACTTTGTTATCAAAATTTTGTGAATGGCCAGTATCTTAGTAATCAAAGTGGTGAAAAATTTGATGTAATCAATCCTGCAACAGGACAGGTGATTTATCAGGTTGAAGTGGCGGATGCCTTTATTCAACAACGTGCTATCGATAGCGCCCAAAAAGGATTCGGCATTTGGTCCAGCATGACAGGAATAGAGCGCAGCCGAATATTACTTAAAGCCGTCGCTCTGTTAAGAGAAAAAAATGATGAGTTAGCTGTAGTTGAGGTAGCTGACACAGGTAAACCATGGCAAGAGGCCAGTGTGGTAGATATCGTATCTGGGGCCGATGCCATTGAATTTTTTGCAGGCCTTGCGCCTGCAATTGAAGGCAATCAACAGCAAGTAGGCGCAGATTTTTATTATACGCGCCCTGAGCCGCTTGGCGTATGTGCTGGCATAGGTGCGTGGAATTACCCATTACAAATAGCCTGTTGGAAAGCAGCTCCTGCCCTTGCCTGTGGCAACGCGATGATTTTTAAACCTTCGGAAGAAACACCATTAGGTGCATTAAAGTTAGCTGAAATTTTTATTCAAGCCGGTGTACCCCAGGGCGTATTTAACGTTATTCAAGGTGATGGCAAAGTGGGCGCTTGGCTAACTCATCATCCAGATATTGCTAAAGTCTCTTTTACTGGCGAAGTCGGCACAGGTAAAAAAGTGATGGCGGCAGCCGCAGGCACACTCAAAGAAGTGACCATGGAGCTAGGTGGCAAATCACCTTTAATTATTTTTGATGATGCCGATATCGATAATGCCGTATCTGCGGCAATGCTGGGCAATTTTTACACTCAGGGAGAGATTTGTACTAATGCTACTCGGGTATTTGTACATAAAAATATTTACCCGGTGTTTATTGAAAAATTACATAGCCGTATCAAAGCCAATATTGTGGCTGGTGACCCTATGCATCCCGACACTAACTTTGGTGCGCTTATCTCCAAGAAACATCAAGACTTAGTACTTAGCTTTATTGAAAAGGGTAAAGCACAAGGTGCGACTCTATTATGCGGAGGAAAGGCACTGCAACCTCAAAGTGCTCCCGATGGCTATTTTGTTGCGCCTACGGTATTTACCGATTGTGAAGACGATATGAGTATTTGTCGCGAAGAAATATTTGGCCCGGTTATGGCAGTGCTAACGTTTGAAGATGAAGACGAAGTGATCGCTCGTGCTAACAATACTCACCTGGGTTTAGCTGCGGGAGTATTTACCCAAGATATTAGCCGGGCACACCGAGTCATTCATCAGATGCAAGCGGGTATATGTTGGGTGAACAGTTACGGTTTATCTCCTGTTGAAATGCCGGTAGGCGGTTATAAGCAGTCAGGAATAGGCCGCGAAAACGGCTTAGCTACACTCAAACAATTTACTCAGTTGAAATCGATATATGTCGGTTTACAACCTTTAGATAGTCCGTTTTAGAGGCCACTAATGAATATACAAGCAGATTATGATTACATCATTGTTGGCGCAGGCTCTGCAGGTTGTGTGCTGGCGAATCGTTTAACCGAAGACCTATCCAGCAGTGTGCTGTTGTTAGAAACCGGCGGCAGTGACAAAAGTATTTTTATTCAAATGCCCACTGCGTTGTCTATCCCCATGAACAGCAAAAAATATGCCTGGCAGTTTGAAACCCAACCTGAGCCCTACTTAAATGACCGCAAAATGCATTGCCCTAGAGGCAAAGTGTTAGGCGGTTCATCGTCAATCAATGGCATGGTGTATGTGCGCGGTCATGCTAGGGATTTTGATGAATGGCAACAAAGCGGTGCCACAGATTGGGATTATTCCCATTGCCTGCCTTACTTTAAAAAAGCCGAAACTTGGGCGTTTGGGGCTGATGATTATCGTGGTGAAAAAGGACCACTCGGTGTTAACAATGGCAATCAAATGCAAAACCCACTGTATCAAGCCTTTATAGATGCGGGAACAGATGCCGGGTATTTTGCCACCGACGATTATAACGGTGAGCAACAAGAGGGCTTTGGACCTATGCATATGACAGTCAAAAATGGCCGCCGTGCATCCACTGCCAATGCGTATTTACGCCCTGCTATGCAGCGCCCCAACTTAACTGTTGTGACCCATGCCTTAGTACATAAAGTGCTGCTTGAAGATAAAACAGCAGTCGGAGTACGTTTTGCTCATAAAAATCAGACTCATGACATCAAAGTTAATAAAGAGGTGATTTTAAGTGCTGGCTCGATTGGCTCTCCGCACATCTTGCAACTCTCTGGCATTGGCTCTAAAGAGGTATTGGATAAAGCAGGTATTGAATGTCTGCATGAACTAAACGGCGTAGGTGAAAACTTACAAGACCACCTAGAGTTCTATTTTCAATTCAAATGCACCCAGCCCATTACTCTCAATGGTGAATTAGACTGGTGGAGTAAGCTCAAAATTGGAGTGCGCTGGATTTTAAACAAAGACGGTTTAGGTGTCACTAACCATTTTGAATCCTGTGGCTTTATTCGTTCAAAAGCTGGGGTACAATGGCCTGATTTACAATATCACTTTTTGCCTGCTGCGATGCGTTACGATGGTAAAGAAGCGTTCGCTGGACACGGTTTTCAGGTACATATCGGTCATAACAAACCCAAAAGCCGGGGTAGCGTCAAGGTGGTATCTACACAACCAGATGTCGCACCACAAATCAGTTTCAACTATTTGCAACATCAGGATGACATCCAAGGGTTTAGAGACTGCGTTAGGTTAACGCGTGAAATTATCAATCAACCTGCTCTTGATGGCTATCGAGGAGAAGAAATTCAACCTGGGATGCATATTCAAAGTGATGCACAGATTGATGTCTTTGTCCGTGAATCAGTAGAAAGTGCCTATCACCCAAGCTGTTCATGTAAGATGGGTACAGACGAACTGTCTGTGGTTGACCCAGAAACAAAAGTACACGGCATTCACGGTTTACGTGTGGTGGACTCGTCGATTTTTCCGACCATTCCTAATGGTAATTTAAACGCTCCAACCATTATGTTGGCAGAGCGCGCAGCCGACATCATAAGAGGTCAAACACTGTCTCCAGAAAAAGTAAAGGTAACAGGGGATCCACAATGGCAAGTTCAACAACGAGCTAACCAACCTAAACGACAATAATAAGGGCTAAGGTATCACATATTTTTCGGTTGTACTTTTTTCGGTTGTACTATGACAATTTGGTTATCAGCAGGCATTGTATTCACTTTTTTTTGCATTGGCTGCATTTTATTTAAATGGGGAAATGTACGTTGTATCGGTGTGACGCCTGTAAGCACTTTTACCTTTATTGCTATTTTGTTTACCTCTGGGTTAGATGTAGGGCTGATAATGTTTCCCTTAACCGAGTTTGCTGGCTACGCAGACATTGCCACCAGCCCAGAGTATGCGTTTACTAACCCCTTAGCGATTGAATTTGGCTATTGGGCGTTTTTGATTTGGGGTTTCTATTTTTTAACCTGCTTTTACTTTTGCATTATTGAACCTAAAGTTCAGTTTTTTTCTATCCCGATTATCAAATTTATCAATAACTTAGTCATAATCGGCACCTGTGCATTTACCGCTTATTTATTATTAAGTAATTTACCTTGGTATATTCCCCAGCTTGCTGATGAAGGCGCACTCACCGCCAGCTTTTATTTGATTGTGTTAATTGTGATTGCGGCTGCCGTTTATTCGAGCACTGATATCCGTTATGTGCGTTTACTTAGCCTTGGCAGTACTTGGTTATTCTTTGCGCTGATTGCTTTAATGTGGTCAGGAGCATTGTTGACAGACCAAGGCAATGTCAGCGAGTTTTTACACACTTTTACCTTATTGGGTGGGTACTTTTCGAATATTGACCAATTTGTTTTACCACTTAATGCTTATCATGAATTCTATCTATATTGGTGGTTTGCTTGGAGCATTATGATTGGCCAATTTACCGCACGTTTTGTTGGTGGGCTACGCACTTATCAAATATTTTTAGCCATGTTGATATTCCCTTCTATCCCGATCGCCATATGGTTTGTAGGTCTGTATTATTATCACCTCAACGAGTTAAGTCTTGCAGGCTGGTTGAATGGTTTTATGGTGGCCGTAGGCATACTCTTTGTAATCAATTCATTGGACTCCTTGATACGCCTATACAGCGACAACTTAAACCTAACCATTACCCGTATTGGTAAGGTCCCCTATTTTATGGGTAACCTTTTGACATTAAGTGGCCTAACGTTATTGTTCACTCTAGATTTTTTACAGATCCAATGGGTAGGTGCCATAGTGATTGGCTTAATGTTTAGTTGTTTACTGTTTATTGTACGTACCCGTTTTAAAGCAGTGCGTCAGATCACTGCTAGCCCCGAACAAAATATTTTAGACTTTCATGCTATTGAGCGTATTAAGTAAGATATTTATCTTAAAAGATAACAAGCCGATTTCACTGAGAACAGACATTTTTTTAAATTATATTAATGCAGTAAATCTTTGTAAAAAGCATAGTTCTTCGGACCAAAAACACGTTCAACTATAATAGAAGACAGTAAGCAATTTACTGTGCACTTAGCACTTATGATGGCAAATCCTCGCTTAAGCTATATTCTGTTAGCGAAGCATACTTCTTATATGGTGATATTATTCATCTGTGGCTGTGGTTTTCACTATCCACTGCTCTTATCCAGATTTTTCTGTTGTTTCACCTTTACACTTGCTTATTAACTTTCCATTAACATTTTCATCATATTATTCAATGAATTAGTCGTTACTATGATGAAAATTTAGATTTTTGCTCTGACAAAAAAAGGCTACAATAGCCATGTACCACTATTTGCCACTTCCTTTGGAGAAATCATGGATAAAAAAACCGAGTCTCGTAAGAGCGTGAGTTCTCGCTCAACGACCCAAAAAGCATTACGCATTAACCTTGATGAAAAGAAATACGGCACAATAGTGGAAATTGGTGCAGGGCAAGAAGTCGCCCGACAGTTTTTTTTGGCAGGTGCTGCGGCAGGTACCATTGCCAAAACCATGTCTGCCTATGACATGAAATTTTCAGATGCCATATACGGTGTACAAGAAGACGGTCGCTATGTCAGCAAAGCGCGTGTTAAAGCCATGATGGAACAAGAATTTGACTTGGTGGTTGACCGAGTGGCTGACATTCGCTCTAAGTCGTCACGTTATTTTGCCTATGCAGCCACAGTTTCGGCAAAAAGTTTTAATCGTAAAAACGAATGCCATGCATGGTGCGGTGTGCGCGTACAGATGTATCCTGGCGCAAAACCTTCAAACATCACAGTGCATGTTAGGATGCTTGACGACAATGCTGAAGCGCAACAACAAGCATTAGGTGTTCTTGGTGTCAACCTTATCTACGCCGCTTACCATTATTTTGAAAACCCTAAACAAATTATTGATTCATTAACTGATGGCATGAAAGCCGATCGTATTGAAATTGACTCAATCGATTTTGAAGGTCCTTACTTTGAAGATGCTGACAATAGAATTAAAAACATCCACCTTATCCGAAGTTGGAAAACTCGCGCCATCATGTTTAAACCCGATGGCAGTGTGGCGGTACCAGCTGAGGTGTTATACAAAAAAAATATACTCACTATTCGAGGCTCATTCCGCCCAGTCACCAAATTAAATGTAGACATGATTGAGCAGGGACAAAATTCCTTTTCTGAGCTGCCCGGAGTCGACCCAAGCAACACGATTGCTATAGCTGAAATATCTCTCAACGATGCCCACGGTAACGATGCGAAAGTGCCAGAAAGTGACATTGTGGCAAGAGTGCAACTACTCAATTCCCTTGGTTATAACGTAATGATCTCGGATTATACCCGTTACTTCTCTCTCAGAGCCTACTTCCGTCAATTTACCCAGTTACAAATCGGTATAGTGATGGGTATGGTGAATGTTAAGCAGATATTCGATGAGAAATTCTACCGAGGTGTAGAAGGTGGAATATTAGAAGGTTTTGGTAAACTTTTTCCAGACAATACGCGTTTATTTATCTACCCAGAAATGGATGTAAATGGCCAACTAACAGAATTTACCGATGTGAAAGTGCCTGAACATTTACGCTTTTTGTACCGTCATTTACTAGAAAACGGCTTTTTACATGGTATCGAATGCAGCGATATAGCGTTGTTTAATATCTACTCTCGCAATATCCTGCAACAAATTTCTAGTGGTCAAGGTGATTGGAAAAAAGATTTGCCTGAAGGTGTGGCACAAGAAATTATGAATAATAAATTCTTTGGCTATCGTGGTTAGATAGCGTAAATTTAATATAAAGAGTGAGTATAAAACTTGATTTTCATGCTCACTTTTTTGTCATCCTCCCTCGCCTATCATAATTATTTCCTCTTAAATACGCCCTCAATGCATTTTGCCCTGATGCAAAGGCAAGCTCATTAGCATTGACAGTCGACATATCCAACCAAAGATAACGACTCACTTCATCTTGCTGAAAAACTAAAGCAGGCTTAGTAGTAAGATGGATCTCAAAAAAGCTGTCTAAAGTAAAATAGAGCACGTCTTGGTAAAGGTAACGATTCGGGTAAGAAAAAAGGTACCGCATGTTGTCAATGGGCAGCTGTAATTCTTCTAGTAACTCTCGTATTAACGCCTGCTCATTTGATTCGTTGTAATCAACAAAGCCATCAGGGAAGTCTAACTTTCCCTTGGATGGCCTTTATGGCCTTTGTGCCCTTTGCACCAGTAACATTTGTTGGTCACAAACAATCACCCCGCTAACTGCAGCGGCGACATTATGAAAATACACAAAGCCACACAAGCTGCATCTAAAGGCTTTTTCTCCTTGCTTGAGGAGACTGGGCTGAGCGCATTTTACGCAATGCAAGGTTGGGGCATCATTAACCATACTGACTGAATTTGGGGTAAGCAATTAAATTGGTGAGCCCGGCGGTAAAGGTTTTAATGTAAACTGCGTATGCCATTTACCTAGACGCCAATACTGTTCCAACTGACGAGCCATTACTTCGTTGTGAGCATTGCGTTTTTTATTTTTTAACCACTTGTGTAAATCAATCAACTGTAATGCCATTTCGCCCCGAGCTTCAGGTGCCAATTTTTCCTGTTGCATGGCTTGTACCACTTGATCTAACACTAAATAATTGATCCGTTTACTTAGCTGCGGGTAGTCTCTGTCGATACCGTCTTTTATGGTCAGTTTAAACAGTTCAGTCAATAAATACGCCAAATCAGGTACGCCTTTTAACTGTTGTTTTTGTTGCGCAATACGGTTTAAACGTTCAGCTTGTAACAATAGGTTAAGACTGTAACCTGCGGCAGATTCTGCGGCGCTAACGGGGTCAAATGTATGCCCGGTTCGCCCTTTGAAACTTTCGCGATTGCGGCTTTCACCATAAGCTTTTGGAGTAATCAATTGAACCACAGACTCAGGAATACTCAAAAAATCACTCTGCAGGGTATTTAACATGGCCGTGAGGGCATCTTTTTGCTGTTTAGCAGAAATGACTTTGACACCCTTAGCAACTGAATAATCACCTTTTGATTCGTACTCGTAGTTCACCCCACCAATTAACTTAGCAACCGCATCTAACTGATAACGATGAAACAAATAAATAGGAGCAAAAATTTCCTCCAAAGAAGACAGTGTGGTACCGGTTTTAATGGTTTTAAGACCAAAGTTTGCTATAGCCACTTGGCGCACTTCGCTGATCCGAGTTAGCTCTCTAACAGGGTCTGCGCCATTGTCCCAAAGGTGCCCTTCTACATTGGCTGCATGTGACTGACGAGCGTCTGGGTCGGACTGATACTTGAACCCTTTAGCCCTAGCATCACTAACTAAATGTTTTAACGCTTGTTGTTCGGTAATGGCATCGGGGTATTCTTGATAACCATAAGCCACCACATATTTATCCCACACTCCCATGCCCACATCGTAAGCATTATCTAAACTAATTTTACCATCCTTAACACTCACCAAAGGATGCGGGTAATCCATCACTGATTCTCGACCATATTCGCTGGTTGCAAAGTTATGAGAAATACCTAAGGTGTGCCCTACCTCGTGTGCAGAAAGCTGACGAATACGCGCCAGGGCCATTTCTGTTTGTTTAGAGGTATCCACTTTATCATCAGACAGGTTATGTCTACTAGCAACGTCCGAAGCAGCCCCATCTCCACTAAAGGGGCTAGTCAAACCCAAGGCAATTAAATAATCCTGTTTAACCCGCAGTGAACCCAAGGTGACATGACCTTTAATAATTTCGCCGCTACGGGGGTCAATAACAGAGGAGCCATAAGACCACCCCCGAGTTGCTCTATGTACCCACTGGATCACGTTGTATCGCACATCCATAGGATCAGCATCCTGTGGTAACACTTTAACCTGAAAAGCATTTTTATAGCCTATAGCGTTAAAAGCTTGATCCCACCATAAAGCGCCGTCTTTTAATGCACTCATTACCGGCTCAGGAATGCCAGGGTCAAGGTAATAAATAATAGGGTCAATTGCCTCGCTCATATCCGCGTTGGGCTGCTTTTTATTCAAACGGTGGCGAGGAATAAACTGTTTTTTCATGCTTTCTTGAATTGGCACTGAGTAATCTTCATAACCCACTGACCAGAATCCGGAAAAAGGTACAAATTTTCTTGGTTGATAATCCGTATTGGGTAACTTCACCAATGAATGATGTAAATGCACAGAAATGCTAATGGGATCTGGCGTAACCTGATACACATACTGACCCGGTTTAGAGCCACCAAAGGTTACTAGGGCTTCTAATTCAGTATTTTCAGGGAATGATTTACTACGCTTTAAAAATACCCCACTACGCGTTAAATCAACCTTATAGCTACCTTGTTCAGTTGCTGTTAGACGTTGAGAAATTTGATGAATATCAGACAGTAAAAAATCAGTATAATCGATAACAACTATATCTCCGTCAGTCGCCACAACAGAGAAACCAGCAATGACCGAATCAGCAAAAGCCTCGTCAATACTCGCTTGTTCGGCAAGATTAGATGAACTAGCGCGATACTGTGTATTCAATTGTTTAAGCAGTACCTTGTTACCATAACGCTCGAATTTCACTAATCGAGTATCACCCAACTGCCCACGATCTAAGCCTATATCATTGGAGCCAATACCCTGTGGCATACTACTTTGAAATAAAAAAGGTTGCTCAAACTTGTCGATCTTTAAGAAAACTTTGTCAGTCTCTATTTGATAATAAAATTCAAAGAACCCCCTTTGATGCTGCATGTCCTTAGTAAAGTCTGTAATACTCTTTTTAGTATTGGGATCAGTAGCAAAAACCTGTGTGGAAAGAATAAACAGAAATAAATAGGCAAAACGCATGGGAATATCTCTTATACAATTATATACCCCTAACATTAACGATATTTGCTAACAAACAAAAGCGATGTGAATAAATTGATAATGATAGGACATGTCAATTTTTCACGTGTCACAGTGAATCAAAGGTCAATAGGTCCATTGCCATAACAAATTAATTAATACCATGGGCAATAAGCGTAAAGGCGTATTCCTCAGCAGAGTCTTTTAAACGTCCATACCTACCAGTATTAGAGAAATGCCCTGCCCCCATATTGATGCGCATCACCAATAAGTTATTGTCTGTTTTGGTGGCTCGCATTTTGGCAGTCCATTTTGCGGGTTCCCAATACGTCACTCGCGGGTCGTTTAATCCGCCAGTGACTAGCATGGGGGGGTATTCTTTGGCTTGAATATTGTCATATGGCGAGTAGCTTTGAATGAATTCAAATACTTCTCTACTAATCAATGGATTTCCCCATTCACTCCATTCAGGGGGAGTAAGAGGCAAGTTAGCATCGAGCATAGTGTTGAGCACATCAACAAAGGGCACGGCTAGGTTTACTGAGCGCCATAACTCAGGAGCTTGATTAACCACTGCTCCCATTAGCTCACCACCGGCACTGCCACCTTCAATGGATATGTTACCTTTGGCGACGTAGCCTTCGTCAATTAAATGTTTAGCTACATCGACAAAGTCATTAAAAGTGTTAGTTCGCTTGTCCAATTTTCCGTCTAAATACCATTGGTAGCCCATTTCATCACCACCACGCACGTGTGCATAAGCATAGGCAAAGCCTCGGTCTAGTAAACTTAAACGATCTGTTGAAAAATCTGGGTTAAGCCCGTAAGCATATGCTCCGTATGAATAGAGATATAGAGGTTGAGAGCCATCTTTCTTAAACCCTTTTTTATAGACTATGGTGATGGGTACTTTCACACCATCGCGCGCCGTAGCCATAATCCGCTCGGTTGTGTAGAGGCTTTTATCATAGCCAGATGGAATTGTTCTAACTTTACGCAAATTCAGCTTTTTAGTAGACACATCGTAATCATAGATACTGTCAGGCGTTATCATTGATTCGTATCTAATGCGTAGTTGTTTTTGCGAAAACTCTGGGTTAGTGCCCAAACTAACACTGGCCACTTTTTCTGGCAGTGCAATTTCATGGCTTTCACCGTTATTTGCTAAAATAGTGATCGACTCTACACCTTGAATACTCTGGTCAATAGCCACAAAGTCTTTGAATACTTGTATTCCCTTAAAATATCTTGTGTCTGAACCTGCAAAAACAGTCTGCCATTGATCGTAATTCACTTGCTTTTCTTTGCTTTTGGCTATTCTAAAGTTGACGTGTTTATCGTTAGTCAACATATAGAAATAGCCATTACCATGATCAACTTGTAGCTTAAAGTTTTGTTCTCGGGTGTTAAGCATTTTCGGCGTTTGATTTAAATCTGCCATGCTCACCACCGAGACTTCTGTTCTATCAGAGTCACCTGTTGTTAATACTAAATATTGCTCACTTCTGGTGAGGTAAAAGCCTAAGGAAAAAGTCTCATCAACTTCGGTAACTAACACCTTATCTTTACGTTGTTGTGTTCCCAACTTATGCACGTTGACACTCAATGTCCGCCATTTATCTTTTTGCAGTAAAGAATAAATAAGGCTTTGGTTGTCTAGGCTAAACTGCACAGATCCTGCCGCATCAACTAGTTCATTTTCAAAATATTCATTTGTCGTTAAATTTTTGATTTTAATGATGCTGCGCTCGCTACCATCGGTGTCAACCGAATAAGCCAAATAACCATTATCTGGGCTTATATCCCAATCACCCAAAGAGAAGTATTCATGTCCATGTGCTAAGAGGTTTTCATCCATAAATATCTGTTCGACATCACTGTCTAACTTACGCCTAACCCAAGTTCTATATTCTTTACCAGGTTGAAAGTACCAACGGTATTCATAGCCATTTTTTTGCCAAGGTACAGACATATCGGTTTCATCAACTCGACCTTTAAATTCCTCGAACAAAGTATCAACTAGCTTTTTGTGGGGTGCCAGAAAGTTTGCATAATACTCATTTTCAGCTTTGAGATAATCCAAAACAGGCTTGTCGTTCACTTCTGGATAGCCCTGATCTTTGAGCCAATGATAATTATCAGTTAACGTCAGCCCGTGATACTCGGCTTGGTAGGCTTTTGTTTCTGCTTGAGGCGCCTTAACCTCTAATTGTGATAAACGAGAAAATGATTCAGACTTTTTTTCACTGCTGCAACCGGGTAACAAAGACAATATGACTATTCCTACGCATAAATTAAAATAAAACTGCACACTAAAACTCCTATTAAAAAATCGACTTCCATTCCAATGCAAAATCACAAGAAAAAGACATTTCACCACAGAGAAAAGGAAGCTTCGCTGAACTGAGAAAAGCTATAAAGAATAATTACGTTATTTCGCATCATCGTTCTATTCTTTTCCTCCGTGATTATCTTTTCCCTGTGTTTCAAAATATTTTTATCTTTTACTTTCTACTGAACTTTAGAAAAATGTGCACTGATTGCGCGAAACATAGCATAGTGTTTGGCTGCCCAGTTTAAACTTTTGTCCGTAAAACGATAATTAGCTGAATTTTTAACTATGACTAAGTTTTGATCTGGATCGACATAGATGTATTGATTGTAAATGCCCTGAGCAGAAAATTCGTCTTCAGCACCAAGTGGTAACCACCATTGATAACCGTAACCAAAAGAAGATGATGATGCTGGATTGTCTTTGCCTGCCACAAGATGCGGCGCAACGGCTGAAGTAGAGTCAATCACCCATTGCTTGGACACTATTTGCTGTGTATTTCCCTGATTGTCAGTCCAAGTGCCTTGATTAAGATACAGCCAACCTAGCTTAGCGTAGTCACGCAAGGACACATTGAGTCCACCCAAAGCCAATTCCATGCCATAATCATCTGCTAACCAAAAAGCTTGATGCTCCATGCCTAGAGGTTGCCAGATTTTTTCAGATAAATAATTAGTTAAGCTTTCCCCCGTCGCACGGGTTAACACCATACCAAGCACTTGCGTGTCAATGCTCACATAATGATGGTAAGTGCCTGGCTCTTTTTCTCGAACTAATGAAGCTGAAAATTCATCTAAAGACGTGCCAAAAGCGGTTGCCCGGGAAAATCGATTAATGTCAGAATTAAAGTCGCCATAATCTTCGTTAAAACTGACACCTGAGGACATTTGCAATACATTTTTTATGCTGACGCCTTCATAACCACTGCCCATTAATTCCGGCACATAATCAGTCACGGCCTGTTCGATGCTAGTCACAAATCCCTCTTCAATCGCAATACCCATTAAGGCTGATACAAAGGACTTAGCCACCGAAAAAGAGATATGTTGTTTGTTTTTCTCATGACCAAGCCAATAATCTTCATAAACAATGTTTCCATTTTTCAACACCAAAAGACCCGTTGTTTGGCTATCGGTGATAAAGCCTTGAGTAGAGATAGCATTGTTGTTGTATTCAAATGAATCAGGCAGTGTTTTGGTATCCACTGGAAAGTAAAATGGCTCTGCGCTTGCAGGAATGACAGTTGCATTAAAAGATTGATACATGGTCAGGAAATTATTAACGATTTTGTCTTGATCATACAAAGTGACGGCAGTGTATAAACGCACAAGGTTTTTTTGATAAACACTGACCACTATCACTAAAATAATGAACACACACACTATGACTTTTTTTACACTGAGTAGCTTTTTCATTTGACCCTTTATTCAACACAGTAAGGTGAGACTTAATTCACTACCTTAAATTAGCCTCACACAAAAAACCATCTTACAAACTGACAAAAAAGAAAAACCGAGAATAATCAGCTCGGCTTTTGACAGATCAATGACTCAATGAAATCAGAATATTACCCTCGCTTGAAACACCAATATGACTGGCATCCTGGCAGCCCTCAAAGGGGGAAATACACCGCTGATAAAACCGATAACCAATACCAGTAACAAAATATAACCCAACGCTTGGAGCTCTATGTTTTGGTCGAGTATCAAATTAGGTGAAAATTTACTTAAGTAATCAGGTGCTTCTTTGATAAAGTAGATACATCAAATCCTGTTATGCCACCTAAAAAAGTTAACAAACACGACGCCATCAATACCACTTTAAAAAATACGTCAGGATTCAAACCCCAAGGTTTTGAGCACGGCTATTACGATACCCAATTGGTATGAGCAAAAATACTTACCAGATTTTAATCCCAAAGACAGCCAAGTAATATGTTCTCTCAATTGTAAAATTTTGGAGTCATTCACTTTTATCATTCACACCTCTGACAATCAGCCAAGAAATATTAACTTTACTCAATATAGAATAAACAATGGGCACTCATAACTGGAAAAACCCTAGATTGACACAAATAATAGGTGGGTAATGGATGGACATTACATTATAACAAAGTGCTTTTATTCGTTTTCAAATCGACTAAGAGTGTGAGTTCGTCAGAAAAAAGACAGGAAAACTCGCTTCCCTTGCCAACATCACTTTTAACTACCAAGTGAGAGTTGTGGTGGGATAAAACATGTTTGACGATAGACAACCCTAGACCAGAGCCTCCCGTTGTTCGCGATCTTGCTTTGTCTACACGATAGAAACGCTCTGTAATACGCTCAATATGTTCTGATGCAATACCATCTCCATTATCTCTAACACTAAACTTGGCCTGATCACCTTTCAGGGACCATCTTACTTCTATCACACCATTGTTAGGTGTGTAATTGATGGCGTTGAAAATAATATTAGAAAATGCGCTACGCAATTCAGACTCAATACCGTAGACATATAAAATTGGTGATATATCGAAGAATATTTTATGTGACTTTTCACGATTGAGTGCTTCTGCTTCAGCATGAATTTGCCACAACAATTGAGGCACATTCACCATTTTTTCGAAGACTCTTTCAGTGCTGGCTTCAATGCGTGACAACACCAGCAACTCTTCAATTAAATCTTGCATACGAATAGATTGGGAGCGCATTTCAGATAGAGCTTTTTTCATTACTGGTGCAGGTAGTTCGCCATTTTCTGGCAACATCTCCAAATACCCATTAATCACCGTTAAAGGCGTTCTCAACTCATGAGAAACATTGGCCACAAAATCTTTACGCATTTTTTCAATTTGAGTCAGGCGCGTCACATCACGAATGAGTATCATCAAATTGTCATCTTCGTAAGGTACTACTCTACACTCTAATACTTTGCTGGGATTAATAGGAGAGATAATTTCTATCGGCTGTTCAAAACGATTAGCGTGATAGAACTTGATAAACTGCTCATCATTAATACAATCATATACTTTACGCCCCATATCTTGGGGCCAACGTAAACCCAGCTCTATTCTTGCCAATCGATTACACCAGGTGATTTCAGAAGAACTATCAACTACAATTGCAGCGTCGGGAAGTGCTTCTGAACCCTGCCGAAAACGACGAATAATGTCACCTAAAGATTTACGCTTATTACGATTTTTTAAATTAGTGCCATAAATTCCTTGGTAAATATGCGACCAAATACCCCAGGCAGTAGGAGGAGAAATCTTTTTACTATGCCATAACCAATAATTAAGCGTATAAATTCGCCAATACTGCCATCCAAGCAGTATAAAAGTTCCCATCAACAAAATTAGGGCTAACTGCTCAATATATAAGCCAAGTAACGTGCAAGATGCCATAAAAATAATGACTCTTGCAATGCTTCTTAACCAAGGAAATGAGGGATGCATCTAGGTGCTATATTCCTGTTTTGGGATTAAAAAATATGTGTGTTTCTGAGAATTAACATTCGACTGCATTTATCACACTTTGCTGGAAAAACGGTAACCTGCACCACGCACTGTTTGGATCATATTATCATGTGAAAACTCAGACAAGGCTTTACGTAGCCTCCTAATATGCACGTCTACTGTTCTATCTTCCACATAAACATTTGTCCCCCATACATTGTCCAAAAGCTGTTCACGGCTATATACCCTCTCAGTATGGGTCATAAAAAAGTGTAAAAGTTTGAACTCTGTGGGTCCCATATCAATGGGCACGTCATTAGATGTCACGCGATGAGACAGAGGATCAAGTTTCAAACCTTGGTAATCAATAGCATCTTCGCTGGATGTGGGTGATACACGTCTAATCACGGCTTTGACTCTCGCCACCAGTTCTTTTGGTGAAAAGGGTTTAGTTACGTAATCATCAGCACCCGCTTCTAAACCTCTTATTTTGTCTTCTTCTTCGCCTCTGGCAGTTAACATAATGATTGGGATGTCTCGAGCGTATTCATGTTGCTTGAGTTTTTTGGCTAGTTGCACACCCGTGCCACCTGGCAACATCCAATCGAGTAAAATCAAATCTGGAAAAGGCTCTACTATTTTGTCTAACGCTATTTGATAATCTTCAGCCTCAACGGTTTCATAACCTGATTTTTCAAGTACAAACTTTAACATTTCGCGGATGGGAGCTTCGTCTTCCACCAGTAAAATACGTTTTGCCATTTTTATATTCCTTGCTAAAGCAACAACTCTTTAGATTATTCATATTTTGTGTGACATTTTTATGACGAACAGCATTTTAGTCTTCATTTATATCGCTAAAACAATAATTTAATAAATTAAAGACTTTTAAAAATATTGATTAGACTGCTCCTCACAATATAATATTACTCAATCATCTATCTACACATACAACCCAAAAATATGATTTGCAACGAAGTCTAAAGCGGTTTAAGCATGGCGGCAACCGTTGTGGTCTTTATCATTAGGTATTGGTATGGGTGGCGATACTTCGTATATCACTTAAGTGTTCAAAACGGTGCCGAACACTTTACTGAAATGTAACTTCAAAGGTAAACACATCTTAGACATCTTGTTTGTTTATTTTTTTTATTCCGCATATTCTTTTAGCTTTGTAAGCTAACCTGAAATTAGATGAACAGAATATTTTATTGAAACAAGAAGTGGCAAAAAAAACAGCTACTTTAAGTAGAATTATGTTGGACTTGGAACAACAAAAAGATGATTTATTAATTAATCAACATGAACTACGCCAAGAAAACGAAAATCGTCAATTTATCGAAGATGAACTACGCAAACGAAATACGGAATTAGCTACATCGATGGAAACTATTGAAATGGCTAAAGATCAATTAGTTGGATCTGAAAAATGGCTTCATTAGGTAACTTAGTAGCTGGCATTGCACATAACGTCAATACGCCTTTGGGTATGGTGTAACCGCAGCTAGCTTTTTACATGACGGAGTCAAAAAAATTAAAGCAGCCCACAATGATAAAAAGCTAACAGGTAATACCATGACGGTGTTTTTGACCGAGGCCGAGCAAACCACCACGTTACTCGTCAACAATTTGAACCGTGCATCTAATCTTATTTCAAGTTTTAAACAAGTTGCTGTTGACTAAACGAGTGAAGTAGAAAGAGACATCAATGTCAGTGAGTAATGAACAGAAGTCGTACAATCTTTAACCCTAACTTCAAAAAGACTCAGCATACTATTGATATTCATTGTCCGGACGATTTGTCTATTAAATGTGCGCCTGGCGTGTTGGCACAAATATTAACTAATATGATTATGAAATCTCTGATCCATGGCTTCGAAGATAAACCCAAAGGAGAAATCAAACTAGATATCTCAAAGCAAAGCAACAATCTTATTATTAACTACAATGACAACGGAAAAGGTCTTGATGAGGCAACATTGAGACGCCATTTCGATGCATTTTTTACTACCAAAAAGGAAAAAGTAGGAAGCGGCTTAGGCACACACATTATGCACAACCTAGTGACCCAATCACTAGGTGCCAATATAGAAGCATTTAGTCAACCTAACAATGGCCTGTAATACAAAATCACTCTCCCCGTTTAAGTAAAACCCATTAAGGCATATTTATGTCCTTTCACATAGTAGATAGAGTTAATTCCTGATAGTCTCTATGACCATTTTTAATAGCGCAATTCTGCGCCAAGGTGGTTTATATTTTTCGCAATCCAAGCAGCAGTATGGCTTAAGATTGAACAACACTTGAATTTTGAAAGATAGACACCCCTAACTTTTAGCGGATTATTTTATGTGGTTTAAAAACCTAAAGCTTTATGCAATTACCCAAGACATGGATTTCAAAGAACAAGACTTTGAAGACAAACTTGCTGAATTCAAATTTCGCCCTTGTGGTAGCCAAGAATTAGCCACTATGGGGTGGGCTTCTCCCTTTAATCAAGGGGAGACTTTGATCCACGCAACAGCGGGTAGGATTTGGTTAACGCTAAAGAAGCAAGAACGTATCTTGCCAGCTGTAGTGGTGAATGCAGAACTTGCAGACAAAGTAACGCTAATAGAAACCGAAACAGGCTCTCCTGTCGGCAAAAAAGCCCAGCAGGATATGAAACAAGAGATAATTCATCGTTTGCTGCCCCAAGCGTTCACCAAAAATAGCTATACACACGGCTTCATTTCTACCAAAGATCATTTAGTTGTAGTGGATTCGTCTGCAGATGGCAAAGCTGAGGCTTTCTTAGCCATGTTGCGCAAAGCCATAGGCTCCTTACCTGTTGTACCTTTAGCTAGACATTCTGTGCAGGCAAATTTAACTTCATGGTTAAAAGATGACTCAGCGCCAACAGATATTAGTGTATTAGAAGAAGCAGAACTAAAAGCATTGGAAGAAGATGGCGCCAGTATTCGTTGTAAAAATCAGGATTTATATAGCGAAGAAATCAAACATCATTTGGAAGCTGGAAAATCAGTTCAAAAAATTGCAGTTGAGTGGAGTGAAACACTCACGGCAATCATTCAGGAAGACTTAAGCATCAAACGCATAAAATTTACCGATGTTATAAGAGAACAAAACGACGACATACCTAAGGATCAGATGCTTGCTCGATTGGATGCAAACTTTGCGCTAATGTCGGGTGAAGTAGTTCGTTTCGCTAAGCGTCTGAAAGAAATATTTAACTTAGACGATGAAAAAGTGAGTTAGCACAAAGTGAATATTAGTTGTTAGATGCTGGTTCAACTCAGCATCTATCTACGAAATAACTTAAAATGTCATAGAAAAATCTGCTTGGTGTTATTCCATAGTCCGTTAAATTCGTCAGAAAGTAACGCAGATAAATCATCAATAAACCCTTTTTCTTCAGCCCCTTTAAAAATTTCTTCTTCATGGTTATTAAATTTTCCACAAAGTGCTGAAGCAATCCTGACCAAGTCTAAGTAAGAAACAGTATCAGAAGTCACAGACAAATCTTTCCAGTTTTGAGTAATATCCTGTCAACAAACCGACTCTAGAATGAGTCTCTCTTATCTCACCCAAAAATATTTATCTGGTGAGTTAATTTTAGTATTTTAGCGGATGGAACAGTGGAAAAAATTGATAATAAACCTAGCACACTTTTTTGTGGTTTCTAGATATGATAAACACATTAAAAGCTAAAATTTGTTATCTTTCCATTGAATTAAAATAAGCAGTGTATAACAACAATTAAAAAAGGAAGACGCAATGAAAATTCTTTCAAAATCATATATTTCAGCCATCGTATTAGTTGTTGGTTCGACATTGGTTTCATCTTGTAATAAACCAGTAAATAACGATACTCAGATACAGCAACCTTTAGACATGTCTACTGATAAAAAAGTAATGTTATCTCTGATTGGGGACTATGAAAACAGGCTCAATATTTATTTCCCTGTCACTTTGTCTGCAGACTTAAGCCATCTAAGTGCTAACCAGAAAAAAATGTTAGCTATTTTGATTGAAGCGTCAGTCATTATGGACGACTTATTCTGGCAGCAGGCATTTGATCAAGATAAGAATACATTTTTATCTCACATTAATGACTCTAAAGTGCAAGATTTCGCGGCAATTAACTATGGCCCCTGGGACAGATTGAACGGGGATCTGACTTTTTTATCCAATACAGCCGAAAAACGATTAGGCGCACAGTTTTATCCCCCAGACATGACAAAAGAAGAATTTGACATCAGCGACTTTGCAGATAAAGACGGCCTGTACTCTATGGTACGCAGAGATAAAAACGGGAATTTAACAGCTATCCCCTACTCCACTTTCTTTACAAAAGAATTAAAAAACGCTTCACAACTCTTAAAAAAAGCCGCCACTTTAGCTCAGGACACAAGCTTTGCTGATTACCTCAAGTTACGCGCTGAAGCGTTATTAACCAATAATTACCAAGCTTCAGACTATGCATGGATGGAAATGAAGAGTAACCCTATTGAATTAGTCTATGGTCCCATTGAAACATATGAGGATCAGTTGTTTGGGTATCGAGCAGCATTTGAGTCTTATGTATTATTGAAAGATTTGGATTGGAGTAAAAAACTCAGTAAATACGCATCATTCTTACCTGAGCTACAACAAGGCTTACCCGTTGATGCACAATACAAAGCTCAAATGCCCGGCGCAAATGCTGACTTAAATGCCTACGATGTAATTTATTATGCAGGCCATTCCAACGCTGGTAGTAAGACAATTGCCATCAACTTGCCTAACGATGAAGAAGTACAGCTGAAGAAAGGCACACGAAGGTTACAACTCAAGAATGCTATGCAAGCAAAATTCCATAACATATTGTTGCCTATTTCGAAGCAATTGATTGTGCCTCATCAGCGTCAACACATCACCTTCAACGCTTTTTTTGCTAATACCATGTTTCATGAAGTCGCCCATGGACTAGGTATTAAAACAGTATTAGGAAGCGAACAAACTGTCCGACAGGCTTTGAAAGAACATGCATCAGCATTAGAAGAAGGCAAAGCCGATATCTTAGGACTTTATATGGTGCAGCAGCTGTTAGCTAAAGGTGTAATTGATGAAGGTATGCTCGAAGACTACTATGTAACCTTTATGGCAGGTATTTTTCGTTCTGTTCGTTTTGGGGCATCCAGTGCCCATGGCAAAGCGAATATGATCAGATTTAACTTTTTTCAGGAATACCAAGCTTTTAGTCGTAACCAAGATGGCTTTTATCAAGTAGACATGCAGAAAATGGGTAAGGCTATTGATGCCCTATCAAATGAAATACTCACTCTGCAGGGTGATGGGGATTATGAAGCCGTAGCAAAATTAGTGGCAGATAAAGGCGTGATCAAAGCGCAACTACAGCAAGACCTTGACAGATTAACGGCGGCTGATATTCCAGTTGACATAGATTTTAAACAAGGGGTTAAGGTACTAGGACTTTAATCAAAAGCGTAATATGCCACGTATTGAGCTTATCAGCAGCTCAATACGTGATGTATCAGAGTGTTTTAAGCTTGTCTTGATAAGGCGGCCACCCCATAGCTTTACCTGCCAATACGTGCAAATGAATGTGAGACACGGTTTGCCCGCCGTTTTCGTTACAATTCATCACAGCCCGGTAACCATCTTGGGCAAAGCCATGTTTATTAGCTAATTGTGCCGCCACCCAATACAAATGCCCAACTAACGTTTTATCGTCTTCTTCAATGTCATTAATAGTCGTGATTGGTTTTTTGGGAATGACCAAAAAGTGAATAGGCGCTTGGGGATTAATATCACTAAACGCCAAAGCTAATTCATCTTCATAAAGAATATCAGCTGGGATCTCTTTGTTAATAATTTTTGTAAAAATAGTTTCACTCATATTTAAGGCCTTTTTATCAGTCCACTCTTAATAGAAAACAAACATTAGTAATAACGAGCCCAATAACAACCGGTAAATCACAAACGGCAACATACCAATTTTGGAGATCCAAGCTAAAAACAAATAAATACAAGTATAGGCACTGACAAATGAAAATGCAGCACCAAAAATGAGCGCATTCCAATCCACAGCATTGGGGGTTTGTAGCAAGTCTAGCGAAGAAAGTAGACCAGCCCCTAGGATCACAGGTATAGACAATAAAAATGAAAATCTAGCCGCACTTTCTCTGTCTAGACCTATCATCAAGCCAGCTGTCATAGTGATACCCGAACGTGACGTACCGGGGATAATAGCGATAGCTTGAGCAAGACCAATAAAAATCGCATTTCTCCAAGTGATTTGATGCACATTTTTAGCTTGAGTGGCTTTACTATCTGCAAACCAAAGTAGCAAACCAAAGCCAATAGTCGTAATAGCAATGACTAAAGCTGACCGACCGTATATCTCTATAAGATCCTTAAAGAAAAACCCAAACATCACAGCCGGGATAGTGCCAATGATGATCCACCAAGCTAAACGACTGTCCTGTATTTGATTTTGACTCAAACCATGGCGAAACCAAGCACTCGTCAAGCGAAAAATATCCGCACGAAAGTAAATCATCACCGCTAACAAACTACCTACATGTACCGCCACATCGTAAGCTAGGCCTTGGTCATTCCAACCTAACACCTCTGAAGGTAAAATTAAGTGAGCTGAACTAGATATGGGTAAAAACTCAGTCAATCCTTGAATGATCGCCAAGATAATAATTTCAAACAATGTCATTTGTCAGTTGGACTCCAATCAAAATTAATCGCCCACAGCTTTTGTTGGCTTTTGTCATATGCTTGCCACAGGCTGGCGTAGTTTTTATTGGCTACAGGGTGGACTTCATCAGCGGCAATCTCAGCTAAAGGTTTTAATACAAATGCATTATAAAGCACCTCCGGCCGAGGTAATTCAATTGGCTGGGAAGTCACCTGGCAATCATATAGCAACAAATCTAAATCGAGCGTTCGGGGAGCAAACTTTTCTTCCCCACGCTGACGTTTGTTGTCTTGTTCAATTCGTTTAAGAACCCAACATACCTGCTCGATGGATAACGTAGTATTAGCCTTAACTACCAAATTATAAAAATTATTGCCTTCAAATCCCACTGATTCACTTTCAAAAACCGAGGAAAGTGTCAAATCACCGAAAGCAATATACATACCCAGTAGTCCAGCTTTAGTGTGTTTTTCTTTATCTACATTGCTACCGACACTGATATAGATAATATGTGATTGTTTGATGTCAATACTCAAAGAGTTTGATCCTTAGTAAATTCAACCGCAACATTTTTAGCATTCGCTAGAATATCAGGCTTACTCAACTTTAGGCGCACTGTTTTAAGGTTTGGAAAGGATTGCAGCAACCAGTCAACCATATGACTTGCTAAGGCTTCTATCAGTTTAAATTGGCTTTTTGCAGCAAAGTCGCTGAGGCCTTGCGCTATCTGGGCATAATTAAGGGTATTGTTAACATCGTCTGTTTGAGCTGCCTCAGAAAGGTCAGCACTGAGTTCAACATCCACTATTAATCGTTGTTGATGTTCTCTCTCCCAGTCATATACGCCAATCAACGCTAAGACCTCAAGTCCTTCAATATGAATTTTATCCATTGGTGATCCGCGATGCTTTTTAAGGGGGGTTGGTATATTCTGTTGAATTATAACCCATTTTTTTAATACAAGTACATGACAGCACTAACTATATTAATCTTTGCTGCGGCCTATTTAGTGGGTTCTATTTCCAGTGCCATTTTAGTCTGCCGACTATTCAGCTTAGGTGACCCCAGAAAACAAGGTTCAGGCAATCCAGGCGCGACCAATGTATTTCGCCTTGGCGGAAATTTTCCGGCCGCGTTAGTATTAGTATTTGATGTACTTAAAGGCACCCTGCCAGTTTGGGTTAGTTATTACTTAGGTTTAGAGCCTATTTACTTAGCCTTTGTGGCTGTAATGGCATGTTTAGGCCATATGTTTCCATTATTTTTCGGTTTTTCTGGAGGTAAGGCTGTTGCCACAGCCTTTGGCGCCATATTACCTCTAGGGCTAGATCTAGCCGCTTTGTTAATGATGACATGGGCTATTATGGTTCGATTAACAAATTATTCTTCTGTGGCTGCCATTCTGTCAGTTAGTCTAGCACCCGTATTCACCGCACTACTAAAACCTGAATACACTTTGCCAGTGGGCATATTAAGTGTACTAATCGTCCTACGTCACAAAGACAACATAATAAGACTTTACCAAAAGCAAGAGCCCAAAGTACGCAACAGAAAAAATACCAAATAACCTAGACTAAGGTTAAATTCATGATGAGAATTGCAACTAATACCACCTCAAAATGCGAATTTCAGAGGTGGTATGGGCATAAAGGTTAATTGCAACTTAAATAGCCGCCAATTCTTCCAACGACCAACGAGGTCTAGCTTTGGTCGATAAGCATTCGATTTCACCAGCTTTTAGACGCTGTAATCCGGCATAGGCGATCATGGCACCGTTATCAGTACAGAATTCCAACCTAGGATAAAACACCTCTCCTTGAATTGATTTCATCATGGCAGCGAGATCTTCTCTCAATTGTTTATTGGCACTGACACCACCTGCAATAACCAAACGTTTTAAGTGTGTGTGTTTTAAGGCGCGCTTGCATTTAATGGCCAAAGTATCGACCACAGCTTCTTGGAAAGCAAAGGCGATATTTGCTCGTGTTTGCTGCGAGCCATCAGATGCTCGAATAGTATTTGCTGCGAATGTTTTTAAACCACTGAAACTAAAATCTAAACCTGGTTTTGTGGTCATGGGCCGTGGAAATTTATAATGCCCTGCCTCACCTTTTTCAGCTAATTTAGCCAGTAAAGGCCCCCCTGGGTAATCTAGACCAAGTAACTTAGCCGTCTTATCAAAAGCTTCTCCTGCTGCATCGTCTACTGATTCACCTAATACTTCGTATTGACCAATACCTTCAACTTTCACCATCATCGAATGACCACCTGAAACCAAAAGTGCCACAAAAGGAAATTCTGGTGCTGGAACATCTAACATAGGAGCAAGCAAGTGCCCTTCCATGTGGTGCACCCCCACAGCCGGTTTATTCCATGCATAAGCCAAGCTGCGCGCCACTGATGATCCCACTAACAAAGCGCCTACTAAACCGGGGCCTTTGGTGAAAGCGATACCATCTATGTCTTTGGCAATGCAATTCGCCTCTTGCAACGTTTTTTTGATCAAAGGAATCAACTTACGAACATGATCTCTAGAAGCAAGTTCTGGAACAACACCACCATAATCAGCATGGAGTTTCACTTGACTATATAATTGATGGGACAATAACCCTTGATGGTCATCATAAATGGCCACACCTGTCTCATCACATGAGGTTTCAATTCCTAATACACGCATTAATAACTTCTAACAAAAATACTCTAATTTAACGGTATTCTACTGATAAGCGGTCAAACCTCCAATTTAATATGACATTTGTTCGAATTAATCAGGTATTTAGGCTATCAAGACTTTACATCCTTTGAGGATATGATTAGAATTCCGCTCCATTTTTAACCGAGCTGGCTATACATTATACCGGCACGATATAGTTTTATTTTTGAGGTAAGAGTTTAATGCCAATCGTTAAAGTAAGAGAAAACGAACCTTTTGATGTTGCATTGCGTCGTTTTAAACGTTCATGTGAAAAAGCAGGTGTACTTTCTGAAGTTCGTCGTCGCGAATTTTTTGAAAAGCCTACTTGGGAACGTAAGCGTAAGAAAGCTGCTGCTAAGAAACGTCTTTTGAAGAAGTTATCTCGCGAAAACGCTCGTCGCATCAGATTATACTAAATCTCTTAAGCGCGTTTTCTGTGATCTAAAATCCACGCGCTTTAAGTGATTTTACACACATCAATTTTCGTTTTCATTGAGTCATTCCATGTCATTATTAGATGATTTAAAAAATGCACAAAAAGATGCGATGCGTGCTAAAGACAAAATTCGTCTTGGTACTATTCGAATGGCTTTGTCTGCAGTAAAGCAACATGAAATCGATGGGCGTGTTGATCCTGATTATATTGCTCTGGATGAAGATGGTATTCTTGCAATATTAATCAAGATGGTAAAGCAACGAAAAGATGCAGCAAGTCAATATGAGGCTGCTGGTCGTCAAGACTTGCTTGATATCGAACTAGCAGAAATTGTTATTTTACACGACTTTTTGCCAAAACCCCTAAGCGAAGAAGATCTTGATGCTTTGATCTTGCAAGCGATGGTGGAATCAGATGCCTCTGGGATGCAAGATATGGGTAAAGTCATGTCTTGGTTGAAACCTAAAGTTCAAGGCCGTGCTGATATGGGGCTATTAAGTGGTAAGATAAAAGCCAAACTTAATTCATAGTAAATCCCGTACACAGTTACAAATTTTCAAACCGCACTTCGATGCGGTTTGTCTGTTTTAGTGGATGTATAAAATTTAAATATGCCACACTATATGGCACAATACTCATTCCACCTCAAGTTGCGCATTTAAGATAATATGGGGCGCTTCTATTCAAGGCGCGTCGATGACTGAATGTTAATCACCTTCTGAATTGGCGTAACGAAGAAGTGGAATACCATAGTCCCTTAGGGCGGGTTTTAAAACGATGAATGTCGGGCGCCAAACGCTGCGTGGGTTATTATTGACTTAGATTACTAAGCCTGCAAAATAGTCTCATTGCCTAAATCGCTTCAAACTCCTGCTTAATCCGTCACCTTAAGGCGGCATGGGTATTAATTCAGCCGTTTTTGTTAATTGAGAAAGTATAATGTCTGGTCGTATCCCCCGCGAATTTATTGATGACATTATTGCTCGTACAGATATAGTTGAACTTGTTGACAGTCGTGTGCGGCTTAAAAAAGCTGGCCGTAATCATCAAGCTTGCTGCCCTTTTCACGACGAAAAAAGCCCTTCCTTTACTGTTAGTCAAGACAAACAGTTTTATCACTGCTTTGGCTGTGGTGCTCATGGTAACGTCATTTCATTTTTAATGGAATTTGACCGCTTAGAGTTTCCAGAAGCCATTGAAGAACTGGCGCAATATCATAGTATCGAGGTGCCACGAGAAAAAGGCGGTGCCCCACCACCATCAGCTGAGCAAAAACAACAAAAAGAAAGCGATTACGAGTTAATGGAAAAAGTGGCTAAATTCTTTGCCCAACAACTCAGAATTCATTCCGACAAAGCTAAAGCAGTCAATTACTTAAAAAATCGTGGACTCAGTGGTGAAATAGTTAAAGCTTTTGATATGGGGTATGCACCACCAGAATGGGATTCAATACTCAAAAATTTCGGCGTAAGCCCTGAATATCAGCGACAATTACTTGACCTAAAACTTATAACCGAAAATGACAACAGAAGGAGGTTCGATTTTTTCCGCGATCGTATTATGTTCCCTATTCGTGACAAGCGCGGACGTGTTATTGGTTTTGGTGGCAGAGTATTGGACGATGGTGGCCCAAAATATCTGAACTCACCCGAAACTCGCATATTTCATAAAGGACACGAGCTATATGGCTTCTACCAGGCAAAACAAGCTCATCGCAATTTAACCCGGGTAATGATTGTCGAAGGTTACATGGATGTTGTGGCACTTGGACAATTTGGTATCGATTATGCTGTTGCATCTCTAGGTACCGCCACCACAGCAGAACATATTCAAATGTTATTCCGCGCTACCAGTGAAGTGGTGTGTTGTTACGATGGTGACCGTGCAGGCAGAGAAGCGGCTTGGCGTGCCTTAGAAAATGCTCTTCCTTATCTAAAAGATGGGGTGGAGATGAAGTTTCTGTTTTTACCCGATGGCGAAGATCCTGATACATTAGTACGTAAAATAGGCAAAGATATTTTTGAGGAAAGCCTGAAGAATGATGCTGTCCCTTTGTCAAAATTCTTCTTTGATAACTTATTACAACGTCATCACGTTAGCAGCAATGAGGGTAAAGCTGCTTTGAAAGCCGAAGCCATACCGCTAATTCAAAAAATAGTCGGCGATAATATTCGTGAAATTTTATTAACCGATTTAAGCAATCATATGGGTGACCAAAACAAACATAAATATGAGCGTGATGTTGCTCAAGCAAATCTGAGAAAAACACCTAAGAAATTAGACTTCAACACACCGAATAAAAGTACAATATCGCCGATACGTATGATGATTAGATTACTACTAGATGATCCTAGTTTAGCGATAAAATGTCAGGCCGCTGATCCAACTCAACTTGTGTCAGTAGATATACCAGGTATATCAATGTTAATAACCCTTTATCAATTTTGTTTAAACAAACCACTGGCGAATACGGCCCAAGTATTAGAACATTTTCGTCATCATCCACAAAGTACTCAGTTAGCTAAATTAATGATGTGGGAATACGCCGAGCAAAACCAAGCTGCGGTGTTTGAAGACAGTTTTGCCAAGCTTTTAGATTGGCATTTAAACAGCCGAATGGATGAATTATTTTCCAAGTCTAGAGTGAGCAAATTAACCGATGCAGAAAAACAGGAACTTAATCTTCTTGTAAAAGAACAAAAATGACCCAAGATCTAGCCCTATGCGTACTGAATCTGCTATACTGGTAAATTGGCTAACATAGCAGTAAATACACATTACTGACTGGGTGTATTAAGCAAGTTACAGCGTAAATTCTCTCTAACGAGGGGTTTTGATGAATATTCAACTAATTCGAGAAGCGTAAGTTATATGGTGCAAAGCAAGCAGTCGCAGATAAAACTCCTCATTGCTAAAGGTAAAGAACAAGGCTATTTGACTTTTGCGGAAGTTAACGACCACCTTCCTCAAGACATTGTCGATTCAGATCAAATGGAAGACATCATCCATATGATCAATGATATGGGCATCAAAGTATTTGAAAGGGCTCCTGATAAAGATGAGCTTTTGATGCAAGAAAGCGATACTGATGATGAAGCAGCTGAAGCCGCAGCAGCAGCTCTTGCTACTGTAGAAAGTGAGATAGGTAGAACTACTGACCCAGTACGTATGTACATGCGTGAAATGGGCACAGTTGAGCTTCTAACCCGTGAAGGCGAGATTGTTATCGCCAAACGTATCGAAGAAGGTATTAATCAGGTTCAGTGCTCTGTCGCTGAATATCCTGAAGCCATTACCCATTTGCTTGACCAATGGGACATGTTTGAAGCTGAAGAAATTCGTCTTAGCGATATCATCATCGGTTTTGTTGATCCAAACGAACAAGACGTAGCACCTACTGCTACCCACGTTGGTTCCGAATTATCTAAAGAAGAACAAGAAGATTCAGACGGTGATGATGATGAAGATGAAGAAGAAGAAGACACAGGCCCAGATCCTGAATTAGCACGGGAAAAATTCACTGCACTTCGTCATCAATATGAAAAAGCCAGAGATGTTATCGATGCAAAAGGCCGTTCTCATAAAGAAGCACGCGTTCAAATTAATGAATTAAGCGAAGTTTTCAAAGAATTTAGACTGACGCCTAAACAGTTTGATCGTATGGTAAAAAACATGCGAAGCATGATGGACAGAATTCGTGTGCAAGAGCGCATAGTGATGAAACACTGTGTTATCACAGCAAAAATGCCGAAAAAAGACTTTATTAAAGCCTTTGCAGGCAATGAAACATCTACCGTTTGGTTATTCAAAATACTCAATTCTACATTACCTTATGCAGAAGAGATGAGAGAGCACCAAGAAGAACTTGAACGCGCCATTAGTAAAATGAATACGGTAGAAGACGAAACCGGATTAATTATTGCCGATATCAAAGATATCAACCGTCGTATGTCGATTGGTGAAGCCAAGGCTCGTCGTGCAAAGAAAGAAATGGTCGAGGCCAACCTACGTTTGGTTATTTCTATTGCGAAAAAATATACTAACCGTGGTTTACAGTTCTTGGATCTTATCCAAGAAGGTAATATTGGTTTGATGAAAGCGGTAGATAAATTTGAATACCGTCGTGGTTATAAGTTCTCGACTTACGCCACTTGGTGGATACGTCAGGCGATCACTCGCTCGATTGCTGACCAAGCACGTACTATCCGTATTCCTGTTCATATGATCGAAACGATTAATAAACTAAATCGTATATCACGTCAAATGCTTCAAGAAATGGGCCGCGAACCCACACCTGAAGAGTTGTCAGAACGCATGTTGATGCCTGAAGACAAAGTCCGTAAGGTATTGAAAATCGCTAAAGAGCCTATTTCAATGGAAACGCCTATCGGTGATGACGAAGATTCACACTTAGGTGATTTTATCGAAGATAGCACTATAGTACAGCCTTTAGACTCAGCTACAGGTGGAAGCTTAAAAGATGCCACTCAAGAAGTGTTAGCTGGCTTAACCGCGCGTGAAGCCAAAGTATTGAGAATGCGCTTTGGTATCGATATGAACACCGACCACACGCTTGAAGAAGTAGGTAAACAGTTTGATGTCACCCGTGAACGTATTCGTCAAATCGAAGCGAAAGCATTACGTAAGTTACGTCACCCAAGCCGCTCTGAACAACTGAAAAGCTTCTTAGACGAATAAAAAAGAACTAAAAAAACGCCTCAGCAAGTGCTGAGGCTTTTTTTTGTCTGCGAAATATTGTCTCGTAAATTAACATCAAACTATAGGTGCATAGCGCAGATTATGTGATAGAGGGTATATATCTCATCGGTTTATTGTTGATGAGGATTTAACTTTTGGCAAAATATTGGTCTAATTGGTGTAATCACGAACATGCATTCTTTCTAAGGAGGTATGAAATTCGTTAACTATGGCGACGCCATTCAAATGTGCTTGATTGTTATAGGTGCGGTCGTCACTTGCACCAATCATAAAGCCTTTCGGTAAGTTAACGTTGGGATTGTCTGTGGTGAGGTAGTCAATGTGTTCCTTTGGATTTAGATGTCAATGGTATTGTGGTTCTGGTGGAACGTGCGTGGTTTCATCATCACATTAGTAAAAGCTAGATTAAACTTTAAAGTATTTGGAAACGAGGCTGTAACAAATTTTGTGTAACTGCTTATCATAAATTACTCTATTGAGAGTTAAGGATAGGCAGATGCAAATGAACAGAAAAGAACTTGAAGCTTTCGCTAAAGAAGCGGCCAAAGGCAT
>Ga0115564_10000516_pt1 | contig 38619 bp, 38 predicted proteins | sample COGITO_mtgs_1105_7_FD_88680 | JGI IMG/M metagenome (GOLD analysis project Ga0115564, IMG submission 88680) | Pelagic marine microbial communities from North Sea - COGITO_mtgs_110523 | ecosystem: Environmental > Aquatic > Marine > Epipelagic | place: Germany:Helgoland, sampling site Kabeltonne...
GGCCTTGCGTTATAAAGGTCTTTCCCTGTATTCATTAGGACGAAGTCCGGAAGCTTGTGCGGTATTTTTAGTTTTAAGGAATAAATATCCCAAGCGTATGTATCAGCAGGAATTGCAAAAGTATTGCTTAGGCCAAAATTAGTAAGGGTATGAAAGTAGAAAATATCTGCTGTATAGGAGCAGGTTATGTAGGTGGGCCTACCATGGCAGTGATTGCACAACAATGCCCTCATCTTATGGTTTTTGTGGTCGATCAAAATCCAGAACGCATTGCAGCTTGGAATAGCGAAGACCTTTCCCAACTCCCCGTTTATGAGCCTGGTTTAAGTGAGTTAATTGCCGCTACTAGAGATAAAAATCTATTTTTTTCTACAAAAATTGATGAAGCCATACAAAAGGCAGAAATGATTTTTATGGCGGTGAATACGCCAACCAAAACTTCTGGCGAAGGAAAAGGAATGGCCGCAGATTTATCCTATGTTGAAAATTGTGCGCGAAGAATCGCTCAAGTTGCGACATCCGATAAGATTGTTGTAGAAAAATCAACCCTCCCAGTTAGAACAGCTGAAAAGATAAAAGAAATCCTTTCAGAGAATACTACAGGAGTGTCATTTGAAGTGTTATCTAATCCAGAGTTTCTAGCCGAAGGAACTGCCATACAAGACCTTTTTAAGTCTGATCGCGTGCTAATAGGAGGTGACTCTACTGAATCGGGAAAAGCGGCCGTAGCGGCTTTAGTATCGATTTATCAAAATTGGATTCCAAGGGAAAAAATATTAACCACTAATGTTTGGTCTTCAGAATTGTCTAAACTGGCTTCTAACGCTATGTTGGCTCAACGCATCTCCTCCATTAATAGTCTTTCTGCTTTATGTGAAAAGACAGCTGCATCTATTCAAGAAGTTTCAAGAGCCATTGGTATGGATCATCGCATAGGAGATAAATTTTTAAATGCCTCTGTTGGTTTTGGAGGGAGTTGTTTTCAAAAAGACGTACTCAATTTGGTTTATCTCTGTCAAACTTATGGTTTAAATGAAGTAGCAGAATTTTGGCACCAAGTCATCAAGATCAACGATTATCAAAAAAACCGTTTTGCGACTCTGATCGACGATCATATAAAGAATTCTGACCAAAAAGGAACTATTGCACTTTTAGGCTGGGCCTTTAAAAAGAACACCAATGATAGTAGAGAGTCGGCTGCCATCTATGTAGCCGCACAATTATTAGAAAAAGGGTACTCCTTGTCGGTTTATGACCCGATGGTAAGCGCAGAACGTATTCATTTAGATTTAAGCATTTTATTTGAGTCGCAAAATAAAGACAAAAAACAAGTAAAAAAGTTACTTGCAAATCTTACTATTCACACCAGCTTAAATGCAGCATTATCGCAAGCAGATGTCGCTGCTATTCTGACTGAATGGGAGGAATTCAAAGCTTTTGAGTGGCAAAATTACCTTGATAATGCACCAAATAGTTTTCGCGTATTTGACGGTAGAAACCTTTTAAACAAAGAGATAAGCCCAAAAATCTATAGCTTAGGCAATTAAATTTATCAAAAAAAAGTAAAAAAAGTACTTGACTTTAACTTTTATTAAGTACTTTTGGTACTAGATAAAATTAATTAATAGTGCTTAATCAACTCATTACCTCTAAAACTCGGTTGCGTCTGTTGATAAAATTCTTTATCAGTCAGGCCAACCGGGGGTATTTGAATGGATTAGCAAACGAGTTCAATGAATCCACCAACTCGATTCGAAAAGAACTCAACCATCTCTCTGAAGCCGGTTATCTCGAAAAATACAAAGACAATAACAAAGTAGGTTATAAGGCAAATGTCAACCACCCTATGTTTGAAATTCTTCAAAAAGTTGTTTTTAAGCATTTAGGTCTTGAAGATATCGTTGAGCATGTTTTAGCACAGATGGGGGCAGTACAACAGATCCATTTAATAGGAGATTATGCTAAAGGACTTGATACCGGTACGATAGAAGTAATGGTAGTAGGGAAAAAACTCAATACTGATTATATCACTTCTTTAGAAGATAAAGTAGAAAAATTAATTGATAGAAAATTAAATATTTATACTTCAAACAAGTCGATATCACTTCTTGAAAATATAATTCTATATAAAAATGAAGCTTTATAGTCCCTTTAAAGAGAGCTTTTCTTTTTTTATTAAATTAAATTACTTCTTTAACAAACAGCAAAAGAGAAGTATTATATACTTGCTCATTCTCTTGTTCGTAGGGATGCTACTCGAAATGACGAGTCTTTCAATGGTTATCCCATTGATTTCATCTATTCTAAATCCAGAATTTAGAGAAGTATTACATCAACTTCCCATAGACCCGAGTTATTTTAAACACTGGTCAAATAAAGAATTAATACTAATCTTTTTAGGAATACTAGTTTTTACGTTTTTAGTTAAAACTTTCTTTTTAATTTATTTGAGTTACCGTCAAAATAGATTTATTGGGGGCGTCTCTGCCACTATTTCGACTCGTCTTTTTGAAAAATATCTTGGAGCAGATTACACTTTTCATTTAAATAGGAATTCTGCAGAATTGATGCGTAATTTGCAGCAGGAAGTAGCCTTTTTTATTGCATTTTTTCAATCGTTTATTTCTACTATTGTAGAGGTATTGCTGTTATTTGCAGTTGTTTTAACACTATTAATTATTGAACCGATTGGAGCAGTTTCCCTAGGCATTTTTTTAGGGCTCATCTCTTATCTTTTTTTTCAAATTACAAAAAAAAGATTATCTGAATGGGGAAAAAAAAGACAAGATTTAGATGGATTAATATCTCAAATTATTTTAGAGACTCTTACAGGAATAAAAGAGATAAAAATAAAGGGAAAAGAAGTGTTTTTTCTCAAAAAGTACGCTTCAAATACCTTCTATAAGGCCAATATAAATGCATTGTTTACGACAATAAATTTAGTTCCTAGATATTACCTAGAGTTTATGAGTATTTTTGCCTTAGCAAGTTTTATAACAATGATGTTGCTTCAAGGACGCCCACTTACTTCTTTGATCACAATAGTAGGGGTATTTGTTGCGGCAATATTTAGAATGTTACCCTCTGTCAATAAAATCATTTCAAGCTTTCAAGTTATCAAGTATAACAAATATGCTTTAGATGTATTGTTGAAAGAATTTAAACAAATTGAATTTGAAGGTTTCCCAAAAACAGTAGCGAGTAATTCCTATCCTATCAAAAAAACGATAGCTTTAAAAGGATTAAATTTCAATTATAATTCGACATCAAAAGTGTTTAAAAACGCATCATTTGAAATCAAAAAAGGGAGTTTTGTTGGAATTATTGGAGAATCTGGCGCTGGAAAGAGTACACTAGTAGACGTGCTTTTGGGACTCTATCCTGTTAATCATAAAAATATATTTATTGATGAAACCCCTATTTCAGATCAAATAAGATTATTTCAAAACAATATAGGTTATGTAGCCCAAGAAATCTTCTTGCTAGATAATAGTATTAAAAATAATATCGCTTTAGGAATACCCGAAGATGAAATAGATATAAATAGGGTAAATGAAGTGATTCAACTCGCTCAAATTAAATCTTTTGTTGAAACGCTACCAAACGGGATCAATACTATTGTTGGAGAACACGGGGATCAATTATCAGGGGGTCAACGTCAACGTATAGGAATTGCTAGGGCACTATATCAAAACCCAGATGTTTTAATTTTTGACGAAGCTACCTCTGCTCTAGACAATGAAACAGAGAAAGAAATTTTAAAAGTTATTTTCTCTTTAAAAAAGGGGAAGACAATAATAATGATTGCCCATCGCCTTTCTACACTTGAAAAATGTGATGTAGTATTTCAAATAGAGAAGGGGGAAATAAACCCTACAGAATTAAGTCTAAAATCTAGTTAGATGCTTGAAAATAAAACCTTATTAATTACTGGTGGTACCGGATCCTTTGGAAAAACATTTATTCCTTTAACCCTAGAAAAGTACAGTCCTAAAAAAATAATCATCTTCTCAAGGGATGAAATGAAACAATGGGATATGTCTATGGATTATCAAGATGATCCTAGAGTGAAATTCGTGATTGGAGATGTGCGAGATAAAGAGCGTTTGTCTAGAACATTAGATGGTGTAGATTTTGTCGTTCACGCTGCAGCGACAAAGATTGTCCCTACTGCAGAATACAATCCTAACGAGTGTGTTAAAACAAATATTATTGGCGCCATGAATGTTATTGATGCATGCATCGATAAAAAAATTACAAAAGTAGTTGCGCTATCAACAGATAAAGCAAGTAATCCCATTAATCTTTATGGCGCTACAAAACTAGCTTCAGATAAATTATTTGTAGCAGCGAGCTCCATAGATCAAGAGCACAACACGCAATTTTCTGTGGTGCGTTATGGGAATGTGATGGGGTCAAGAGGCTCTGTGATTCCATTCTTTTTAAATAAAAAAGCAGAAGGAACACTTCCCATAACAGATCCGAGGATGACCCGTTTTATGATCTCTTTAGAAGAAGGAGTAAAACTGGTTTGGCATGCCTTTGAAGATATGTTAGGGGGAGAGATCTATGTCAAGAAAATCCCCTCTATGACCATTACAGATATTGCAAAAGCTGTTTCTCCAGAAGCCAAACAAAAAATCATCGGAATTCGACCAGGTGAAAAATTACACGAGCAAATGATTGGGATAGAAGATGCACCTCATACCTATGAGTATGAAGAGCATTTTAAAATTCTTCCTGCTATCCACAATTGGTCTAAAGACCCTAATAGAATTAAGGATGGGCAAGCAGTTTCAGATGATTTTATGTATAGCTCTGATAATAATAAAGAATGGATGAATGCAGAAGATTTATCCCTTTGGATCAAAGAAAATGAACACAAAATAGGTTTGATTTAGCCCATGAAAAAAGTAGTATTTTTTGGTGGTTCAGGTCTTTTAGCCGTGAATTGGGCAAAAAAAATATGCCTTGATTATGAGGTGTATTTAATTATGCACAAAAGAAAAATACAACTCCCTGAGGTTAATGTTATTCATTTTGACGAAAATTTTGAAGCATCATTTAATCATTTTGTTTTAGAATTAAAGCCAGATTTAATCGTTAATTGTGCTGCATTAACAAACGTTGATCTTTGCGAATCAAACCCGTCAATGGCAAATAAGATCAATACAGAATGGCCTAAAAAACTAGCCCTTCTTTCTAAAAAAGTAGGAGCAAAATTTGTGCATATTTCTACTGATCATCTCTTTGATGGGAAAAAGAAAATCTATAATGAAGGGGATCAAATTAGTCCTTTAAATCAATATGCAAAAACAAAAGCAGCAGCAGAAAAAGTAGTATTATTAATAGATGAAAATGCCCTCATCGTTCGAACTAATTTTTATGGTTGGGGACTTAGTTATCGTAAATCATTTAGTGATTTTATTCTTGAGGGCCTAAGAAATAAAACAGATTTACAGCTCTTCAGTGATGTGTTTTATTCTCCTATTTATATAGGTGAGTTGGTACGTCTAATCCATCTAGCATTAGAGAAAAAATGTATAGGAATATATAATTTTGTGGGTACAGAAAATATCAGTAAGTACGACTTTGGAATGGCTATTTCCGAAGTCTTTGATCTTTCAAATGAAAACATATCCTCATCTTTAATAGGTGCAAAAAAAGATTTTGTTCTCCGTCCAAAGAATATGGCACTAAGCAATGAAAAGTTGCTAAAAAAATTGAATCAACCCATCTTAACATTAAAAGAACAATTAATGTCTTTAAAAGAAGATGAAATACAAAAAGCAGTTGTCTAATGAGTTTATCTTTATTACAAAGAACCCAGCCATTACTTGAGCTTGATTTAAAGCTTCATGAAGACCATTTGTATGAGCAAGTTGAAAATGCATCCTTTTTAGTTTTAGGTGGAGCAGGGTCAATTGGGCAAGCAGTGACAAAAGAGATTTTTAAGCGCTCCCCAAAAAAGCTTCATGTAGTCGATATTAGCGAAAACAATCTTGTTGAATTAGTCAGAGATATTCGAAGTAGCTATGGCTATATAAAAGGAGATTTTAAAACCTTTGCCCTTGATATAGGATCAAAAGTGTATGATGCCTTTATCGAGAAAGATGGTCATTATGATTATGTCTTAAATCTGTCTGCTTTAAAACATGTAAGAAGCGAAAAGGACCCGTTTACTTTAATGCGAATGATAGAAGTAAACATTTTAAACACCCTTAAAACCTGTTTACAATCCCAAGCGAAAGGAGTAAAAAAATATTTTTGTGTTTCTACAGACAAGGCAGCAAATCCAGTCAACATGATGGGTGCATCAAAACGAATCATGGAGTTGTTTTTAATGCGAGAGGCTAAAAGGCTCCCTATCTCTACGGCTCGTTTTGCTAATGTTGCTTTTTCTGATGGTTCTTTATTATATGGTTTTCAAAATCGTATGCTTAAGAAACAACCCATAGCAGCACCAGATGATGTAAAAAGATATTTTATTACACAAGAAGAAGCTGGACAACTTTGTCTTATTGCTTGTCTAATGGGAGAGAATAAAGATATTTTTTTTCCTAAACTTAAAGATGAATTACACTTGATTACCTTTAAATCAATTGCACAAAAATTCCTTTTAGATCAAGGGTTTATGCCTATGGAGTGTAGCAGTGAGGAAGAAGCTAGATCCACGATAGAGAAATGTATTGAAGAAAAAAAATGGCCCTGCTATTTTTCACCATCAACAACCACAGGCGAGAAGTCTTTTGAAGAATTTTATAGAGAAGATGAACAACTAGACTTAAAGCGATTTAAGAACTTAGGTATTGTGAAGAGCGAATTAAATGCAGTTGCAGAGCAGTTAGATTTTTTCTTACAAAAGGTCAATGAAATGCGTGATAGAAATCGATGGGATAAAGAAGAAATAGTTACTCTTTTTCAATCATTATTACCAGAGTTTAATCATATCGAAACCATGAGTTCTTTAGATCAAAAAATGTAAAAAAATGGACAAAGTTATTGTTATAGCAGAAGCAGGAGTCAACCATAATGGTGACCTAGACAATGCAATCAAATTGATTGATGTTGCGGCAAAAGCTGGAGCAGACTTTGTTAAATTTCAAACCTTTAAGGCAAAAAACTTAGTTACTAAACAAGCGCAAAAAGCCATTTATCAGCAAGAGAATACCACTAGTTCATCTAGCCAGTTTGATATGCTAAGTCAATTAGAGATTCCAGCAGATTGGTACCCAAAATTGCTTCAACGCTGTAAAGAGAAAGAGATTGGTTTCCTTTCGACAGGATTTGATTTAGAAAGTATTGACTTTTTAGATCAACTGGGACAGAAGTATTTTAAAGTTCCATCAGGAGAGATAACCCATAAATCTTTATTACGCAGAATTGCTCAAAAAAAGAAGTCGGTTATTATCTCAACAGGAATGGCCACTATGCAAGAAATTCATGAAGCAGTAAAGGTGTTTCTTGAAGAGGGATTGACTAAAAATAATATCACTATTTTACATTGTACAACTGCATATCCCACACCATTAAACGAAGTTAATTTAATGGCCATGAAGACTATTGAAAATGAACTTGGAGTAGAGATTGGTTATTCAGACCATACCCTAGGGACTGCTGTTGCCATTGCAGCGGTTGGACTAGGAGCAAAAATAATTGAGAAACATTATACCCTAGATAAAAATTTACCTGGGCCAGATCACAAGGCATCGCTAGAACCGAATGAACTTATCCATATGGTAAAAGCAATTAGAGAAGTTACTCAATCTATTGCAGGCACAGCCAAAAAAACTCCCACACCAACAGAGTTAAACAACAGAAAAGTTACTCGAAAAAGCCTTTGTTATAGCGGTGGATTTGAAAAAGGAAAGCAGCTTAAAGAAGAGGATTTTATTGCATTAAGACCAGAGGGCGAAGTTAGCCCAATGCAGATTGATGATTTTATTGGCAAAAGGTTAAAGGAGTCTGTAGCACAATATCAAACCGTTAATCTAAACCATTTTATATGAAAAAAGTTTGTGTAATTACGGGGACTAGAGCAGAATACGGGTTATTGTATTGGACCCTAAAGGCATTAGAAAAAGAGCCTAAAATTGACTTGCAAATATGTGTCACAGGAATGCATCTCTCACCAGAGTTTGGTCTTACCTATCAACAAATCGAAGCAGATGGTTTTACGATTGACTATAAAGTAGAAACATTGTTGTCTTCAGATACGGGGACTGCTATTTCAAAAAGCATAGGGCTAGGTACGATTGGTTTTGCAGATGCTTTTCAACAATTACAACCTGATATTATCTTGCTTTTGGGGGATCGATATGAAATACTTGCTGCTGCTACGGCAGCTATGACTCTACGCATACCCATAGCCCATTGTCATGGTGGAGAGGCGACTGAAGGCTTAATTGATGAATCAATTAGACATTCAATTACTAAAATGTCTCACCTGCATTTTACTGCAACAGATTCATTTAAAAAAAGAGTAATACAGATGGGTGAGCAACCTGATAATGTTTTTAATCTTGGTGCACTTGGTATTGAAAATATTAATCGGATTAAATTTTTAAGTAAAAATGAAATAGAGCAAAACTTAAACTTCTCATTTTTATTAAAAAATTATTTGGTGACTTTTCATCCAGAAACGCTTGAAAAAGAAAGTACTGAAGTTAGGTTTGGGAAAGTTTTACTTGCTTTACAAGAATTAATTGATAAGCAAACGCTATTTATTTTTACTATGCCTAATGCCGATAATGACGGTAGAGTTATAATTAAAATGATCAATGAGTTTGTGAGAAATCACCCAAAAAATTCTGTTGTTTTCACATCAATGGGGCAAATTAATTATTTGTCAACCCTAAAATACCTAGATGCTGTAATAGGAAATTCCTCAAGCGGTTTAATTGAAGTCCCCAGTTTTCATATCCCAACAATAAATATAGGTGATCGCCAAAGAGGAAGAATAATGGCTGAGAGTGTAATCAACTGTTCAGTAGATAAAAATCAAATTAAATCTGCAATACAAAAAGCAAGCGAAAAGCAATTTAACCCAAAAGCATATAAACTAAACAACCCTTATGGGACAAAAAATGTCTCAGATAAAATTGTTGATATTCTTAAAAATGCCGCATTAAGTGAACTATTGAAAAAGAAATTTTATAATCTATGAAAATGAGAATTATTTTTATTGGATCAGTGTATTTTTCTTATAAAATGTTAGAACATTTGATAAAGATGAAAGCAAATGTTGTAGGTGTAGTGTCAAAAAGACAATCAAATTTTAATGCAGACTTTTATGATTTAAATCCACTATGTGAACAGTTTAATTTACCTAATCTTATTACAAGTGATATTAATTCTAAAGAGGTTATTGAATGGATTGATGATTTACATCCAGATGTGATATACTGTTTTGGATGGTCAAATATTATTAAAAAGCAAGTTCTAAGTCTACCGAATAAAGGAGTAGTAGGTTTTCATCCAACTTTACTTCCATTCAATAGAGGGAGACATCCGCTTATCTGGGCAAAAGTTTTGGGTTTAAAAGAAAGTGGGACAACATTTTTTATAATGGATGAGGGAGCAGATTCGGGTCCCATAATTAGTCAAAAATCTTTTTTAATTAATGAAAATGATACAGCACATTCGCTCTATCAGAAAATAATTAATAACAGTTTAAAACAAATAGAGACTTTTACTCTTGACCTTGAAAATAATACAGAAAACCGAGTAATACAAAAAATAAAATCTAACTATTGGAGAAAGAGAACTAAAGCTGACGGAAGAATACACTTTTCAATGACAAGTGAAGCTATAATTAACTTAGTTCGTGCATTGACAAAACCCTATCCTGGAGCAACATGCTTTTTCAATGAGGAAGAAGTGATTATTTGGAGTATAAGAAAGGGAAATAATAAACAACCCTATCTTGAACCAGGAAAAGTTATTAAAGTTAATCAAAATGAAATTGAAGTTAAAACAGGTGATGGGTCAGTTATTTTAACTGAACATGAATTCAATGATATGCCAGTTAGCAATCAATATTTAATGTAGATATGAGTAATATTTTAGTAATAGGCGCACATCCTGATGATGAAACACTCGGTGTTGGAGGAACTCTTTTAAAGCACAAATTAAAAGGGGATAGCATAGTTTGGCTTAATGCCACTAAAATGGATATATCCAATCCAATTTTGAGCAGTATCATTAAAGAAAGAGAAAAAGAAATTGAGAAAGTTATTGATCATTATGGTATAGAAGAATTTATTCAATTAGATTATTTAACAACTCAATTAACTAGTGAGTCAAAATTAAAGATGATACCAGAGTTGTCTAAAGTTTTCACTCGTATAAAACCAGAAATTATTTATGTTGTTAACAGGTCTGACGCACATTCAGATCACCGCTACTTATTTGAAGCAGTTTATAGTGCAACTAAATCCTTTCGTCAACCCTCTATTAAGAAAATTTTAATGTATGAATGTCTCTCAGAAACCGAATTTGGTTTTCCAATAAGCGAACATCTTTTTCTTCCAAATTATTTTGTTGACATTACTCCATATTTAGATCAAAAAATAGAAATAATGAAAGTTTATGCATCTGAAATATCAGAGCCGCCATTTCCTAGAAGCGAACAAAACATTAGAGCTTTAGCTACTTTAAGAGGATCTACTGCTGGTGTTCTTGCAGCCGAAGCATTTCAAGTATTAAAAATAATGGATAAAGAATGAATTTTGAAAAGCATATAATACGAAAAGGTACATCTTTAAACGATGCTTTGTTTCAGCTCAATCAAATTGTTGGAGAAAAAATACTATTCATTGTTGACGATGAATCAAGATATATAGGATCAATAACTGATGGTGATATAAGGAGAGGGTTAATATATAATAGTTCATTAGAACAGAAAATTGAATCTTTTCATCCAGAGAAGTCAAAGTTTTTATCTGAAAATAAATTTGATTTAGAACAATTAATTGAATTACGAGATAATGGATTTAAGGTTATCCCAATAGTAGATAATCAAAAAAAACTAAAGCAATTAATTGATTTTAACCATCTTAAATCCTATTTAAAAATAGATTCAATCACCATGGCTGGCGGTCGTGGAAGTCGTTTATCTCCTTTAACAGATAAAATTCCAAAGCCCTTGCTTAAAATTGGAGAAAAACCCATCATGGAACATAACATTGATCGTTTGATCTCTTTTGGGATTAAGGATTTTTGGTTTTCGGTAAACTATTTAAAAGAGCAAATTAAGGAGTATTTTGACGAAAGTAAAAAAGAGATCAAGATTCGCTATATAGAGGAAGACCAACCTATGGGGACCATTGGGGCATTATCAAAGGTAGAAGCTTTTCAAAATGAGCATGTGCTGATAACAAATTCTGATTTATTGACAAATCTTAATTATGAAGATTTTTATCTAGACTTTTTAAAAAATGATGCGGATATTTCTATAGTAACAATTCCATATGAAGTTGTTATCCCTTATGGTGTTGTTAAACAAAAGCAAAATCAAGTTCAAGGGTTACAGGAAAAACCCACCTATACTTATTACTCTAACGCGGGTATTTATTTAATGAAAAGAGAGGTGTTAGCTTCAATTCCACAAAATACTTTTTGCAATGCGACAGATTTAATCACGGATGAGCTGTCTAAAAACAAGAAAGTAATTAGTTATCCTTTTTCTGGTTATTGGTTAGATATTGGGAAGCCAGAGGATTATAAACGTGCCCAAATGGATATAAAGCATATAAAATTTTAATGAAAATATTAATCACATTATGCGCTAGAGGAGGGTCTAAAGGAATTCCAGGGAAAAATATTATTGATATTAATGGGAAACCATTAATTGCCTATTCTATTGAATTGGCTAAAAATTTACTTCCTCAATATCAAATAGATATTGCACTTTCTACAGATGTCAAAGAGATTAAAAATGTCGCCAATGAATGGGGTTTAAGCACTCCTTATAATCGTCCAACAGAATTAGCAAGTGATCAAGCTGGAAAGGTGCATACCATACACCATCTTCTTCGCTTTGAAGAAAAGCGACTAAACAAGGGCTATGATTATATTTTAGATTTAGATGTTTCTTCTCCTTTAAGGACGAAAGAAGATGTCGAAAATGCGTTTGAATTAATTCATTCAGACACCAATGCGTTAAGTTTATTTTCTGTCAATCCATCGCATAGAAATCCCTATTTCAATATGGTTGAACAAAATGAACAAGGTTATTATGATTTAGTTAAAAAATTACCCCAAAGTGTTTTGTCAAGACAGGCCTCACCAGTTGTATATGATTTAAATGCTTCTTTTTATTGGTATAGAAGATCCTTTTTTGACAAAGGTTTAACTACTCCAATTACGCCAAAATCTTTGGTTTACGAAATGGATCATATTTGTTTTGATTTAGATCATCAAGACGATTTATTGTATTTAAAGTTTTTAATAAAAGAACAAAGGCTAAGCGGGATATTATGAGGATAGCATTTATAGGCTTAGGATCAATTGCACAAAAGCATATCACTGCCATCAAGAAAATTGATGCAAACGCAATCCTTTTTGCTGTGAGACATAACACTAATGCTCCTTCAGTCAAAGGAATCAAAAATATCCCTTTTGCTAGTTTAGCAAGCTTAAATTTGGATGCAATTATCCTTAGTAATCCTTCTGTTTACCATGAACAATTTATTATCGATCTAGTTCCATTAGGAATACCATTAATGGTTGAAAAGCCCATTTGTGTATCTCAAGAACAATGGGAATCATTAGGTCGTTTAAACAAAGAAAAGCTTCCACCCATATATACAGCGTGTAATTTGCGTTTTCATCCACTTATTGTGTTTTTAAAAAATTATCTCAAAGAAAAGCCCGAACAGATATACGAAGTAACCGCTTATTGTGGAAGTTATCTACCTTCATGGAGACCACAGCTAGATTATCAAGATTCTTATAGTGCAAAATCTTCTATGGGGGGTGGAGTTCAATTTGATCTAATTCACGAGATTGACTATCTAAACTATTTGTTTGGAGAACCGTTAGCACTTGAAAAGCAGTATAGAAGGGTTTCTCATCTAGAAATTGACAGTTGTGATTACGCTCATTATAGCGCAACTTATCAAAAATTTTCTGCTAATGTTACTTTAAATTATTTTAGAAGAGATGCAAAGCGAACACTTGAAATTATTAGAGAAAACGACACACTTCTTTTAAATTTCATCGAGGGGAATATCATCAATTTAATGACTGGTCAAACACTTTTAAATATCGATAAAGAAGGATTATCTTTATCTTATTTAAACCAAATGAAATACTTTCTCTCAGCGGCTAAAAACAAGAAGTTTCCTATGAACTCTTTAGAAGAATCGCTGCGTATAATCAAACATATCTTATGATTTTAAAAGGGAAAAATATCATTGTAACAGGAAGCGAAGGTTTATTAGGCAAAGCCATAGTTGCCGATATTCAAAAAGAAGGAGGTATCGCTATTTGCTTAGATATTTCTCATGAGACAGCTCCAGAATTGCACCGCTATAAAGTTGATTTAACCCATCAAGAGGAGACAGAAAACACTCTAATCAAGCTTTTTGAAGCATACCATCATATCGATGGTTTAGTTAACAATGCCTACCCTAGAACAAAAGACTGGGGAACTAAAATGGAAGAGGTTGCTTTATCCTCTTTCCGTCAAAATGTGGATTGGCAACTCAATAGTATTTTTCATCTTATCCAACTTGTAAGTAACCATATGATTGGATTTAATCAGGGTTCAGTTGTTAATATTGCCTCAATTTATGGTATAGTCGGGAACGATTTTACATTATATGACAATACAAATTTAACTTCACCTGTAGCTTATTCAGCTATTAAAGGTGGTTTGATTAATATGAATCGTTATTTAGCTTCTTATTTTGGGAAAAATAATCTGAGATTTAATTGTGTCTCTCCAGGGGGGATCCAAGATCAACAACCTGATGAATTTATCAAAAACTACAATGCAAAGGTACCGATGAAACGAATGGGTACCCCTGAAGATATAGCACCCACAGTGAGCTTTTTATTATCTGAAAAATCTAAATATATAACCGGTCAAAATATCGCCATTGATGGGGGTTGGACGGCCATTTAATGATTAAAAAATGAGTGAAAAAATATTTTGGTGTCAGAACTGTTTAAACATGTCAACTAGACCAAGAATTAGTTTTGATGATAGAGGTTGGTGTAATGCATGTACATGGATGGAAGAAAAAGCCTCATTAGATTTTTCAAAGCGTCAGGCTGAATTAAATAAAGAACTAGAAAGAGTTAAATTATTAGGAAATGAGTTTGATTGTGTTGTTCCAGTCAGTGGAGGTAAAGATGGATCATACGTAGCTTATACTCTAAAAAATAAATATGGCCTAAATCCACTCGCTGTAACAGTAAGACCTGCTTTGGGATTGAGCATTGGAGATCAGAATCTTCTTAATTTTATTAATTCTGGTTTTAATCATATTCATGTATCAGCGAATCCAAAGGTTTTAGATGCTTTAAATAAACATGGGTTTATTGAAAAAGGCTTTCCTTATTATGGATGGTTAATTGCAATACATACTGCTGTTATAAAAGTAGCCGTCAATTTTAATATCCCTTTAGTCTTTTATGGTGAAGATGGCGAAATAGAGTACGGTGGATCAACAAAAAGTAAGGATAAGGCATTTTATGATATAAATTACATGAAAGATGTTTACTTAGAAGGTGGACATAAAAAAGTTTTAGATAAAGTCAAATTAGCCTATGGTTTTACAGATAAGGAACTTGCTTTTTTTGAGTTTCCAAAGGATGAAAAGATCAAATCAAGTACCATGAAATTCTGTCATTGGTCTTATTTTGAAGCTTGGGATTCTTATAGAAATTATATAGTAGCAAAAGAGCATTGTGGACTAATTGAAAAAGAAGAAGGAAATAATGATACGTTTACAAATTTTGCGCAAAATGATCAAACACTATACCAACTTCATGCCTATTTAATGTATTTAAAATTTGGTTTTGGAAGGGCTACTCAAGATGTAGGAATTGAAATAAGACGAGGCTCAATGACAAGAGATCAAGGAGTAAATCTAGTAGAGATGTATGATAGTACATACCCGAGAGAATTAATCGATACATATTTAGCATATTATGATATGTCAAATAAAGAATTCCAAGCAGTATTAGATAAGTTTGTTAACAAAGCTCTTTTCAAAAAAATTGATGGTATATGGACCCCTAAATTTAGTGTTGGAGAAGATTTTACAATATGAAATTAGTCATAATTGATTACGGAATGGGTAATTTAAAATCCCTAAGTGGTGCACTTAATTATATAGGTGTTCAAAATATTATTATTACAAATGATTTAGATGAAATTAATAGCGCAGATAAATTAATTCTTCCTGGTGTTGGAGCATTTAAATTAGCTATGAAAAACATTAAGAATCTAAATTTAGATAAAGCTTTAAAATCGAATGTTATAGATAAGAAAAAGCCCCTTTTGGGGATATGTTTAGGAATGCAACTTTTAACAAATTCTTCAACCGAAGGAGGGTTGTCAGAAGGCTTACAATTTGTACCCGGAGAAGTAAATCAATTTAAGAGTGGAGAGCTTTCTGTTCCACATATTGGAATTAATCAAGTCAATCCTTTCAAAGGCTCTAAATTATATACTTCTATTCCTCAAGAGTTAATTGACTTCTATTTTGTTCATAGTTACAAAATGACAACAAATAAGTATATTCAGCAAAGTAACACCCATTATATTTCTGAATTCGTATCTAGTTTTGAAAAAGATAATATTGTTGGTGTTCAATATCATCCAGAGCTAAGTCAATCGAATGGTTTAAAAGTTTTGTCAAATTTTATAAGTTTATTTTAATGCTAAGGAAACGACTTATTTTTACCTTGATCTATAGTGATGGATACTTTATGCAAAGCAGGAATTTTAGATTGCAAAAAGTAGGGGATATCAATTGGCTTAAAAAAAATTATAAGTTTAAAAGAACAAGTTTTTCGATTGATGAACTGATCATTTTGGACGCATCAAGGGAAAGTAAATTATCAGAACAGTTTCTAAACGATGTTGAAAATTTAGCAATGGATTGTTTTATACCCATTTCTGTAGGAGGTGGAGTTGATAGTCTTGAAAAATGCAAAAACCTATTTTCAAAAGGGGCAGATAAAATTGTCTTGAATACTGTTTTAGAAAGTGATATTGATTTTGTAAAAGAAGCTTCTTCTTATTATGGAGCTCAAAGTTTAGTAGGTTCAATTGATGTAAAAAGAAACGATGAAGAATATTTGATTTTTAATAGAAATGGTTCAAGTCAGATCAAATTTTGTCTAAAAGACTATTTATCACATCTTGAAAAGATTGGAATCGGTGAAATATATCTTAATTCAATTGATCAAGATGGAACTGGATTTGGTTATGATAAAAATTTAATCAAGGCAGTCGAAAACAATAAACTACCGTTAATAATAGCTGGTGGAGCTGGAAACTATTCTCACTTGATGAGTGCTTTAAAGAATGAGAAAATTTATGCGGCAGCAACAGCTAATTTATTCAACTTTATGGGTAAAGGTCTAGCGGAAGCTAGACAAAAACTTTTAGAAGAAAACATAAATATATCTAAATGGGGATCATATGATTAAAACTATATTACAGCCTAGTAACGATGGTAATGCAATCATCACAATTGTTAATGGGGAAACTTATGAGAAAAAGTGGAATGATTATCCAAGAGAAAATTGGAAAGAATATTGTAATAAATATAATCTAGGGCTTTTTGTAGTGACAGAAGATCTTATTTCAAAAGATGATCCTCACTGGAAAAAAGCAACTTGGCAGAAGTTAATTTTGGGTGATTCTATGGTAAAATATAATTCTGAAGTAGGCAACCTGTGTTATATAGATAGTGATTTTTTGATCAATCCTAAAGCTCCAAACGTCTTTGATAATTTTCAAGAAGATAAGATTAGTCTAGTCTCACAATTCAAAAATTTGCCCTTTGATGAACACTTGATCAAGAGAAGAATTTCCTTTTTTAGAAATAAGTATTATGATAATAAATACCCATTAGACTCTGCAATTTTTATGTCAATTGGTGCCTTGAGTGATTATCACAATAAACCTAGATTAGATGATTATGCATGTGCAGGATTTTTTATGTTTAATGTGAGGAATCATTCAAAAAAATTAAAAGGATTATTTTTTAAATATAAAAGTGACATAGAATCAATCACAGGAGGAGGAGATGAATTTCATTTTAATTTTGAAATCCAAAATAACTTTCCTATTCAATGGCTAGATTATAAATATCAAGCACTTTGGGTGTATGAAATGGCTGCATATTATCCCTTTTTATATCAAACGATAAATCAAAATAACACTGATTTAATCAAATCATGTGTCTTAACATCACTAGAAAACAACTTTTTTCTACACTTTGCAGGTTCGTGGTATGAAAGTGAAATGTTAATGATTGAAGGATTATTCAAAGAAAGTAATGTAATGAAAGAATTTAACCATTACCTAAATCAAAGTGTCACTGGTGAACCAAAAGGAGTTATTAAGCCAAAAGAATGATATTCAAAAGAAAAAGTCAATATAAAGAATACATCAAGTTAAGGCAGTTAAAGGGACAGTCAGAATTAAGAAAAATACAGGCTGGCCTAGGTGAGATTGATTTTAAAATATCAAATACATCTCAATATGATTATGATAGAAACCTTAGTTTAAAACAATTTGTTGTACAGTTTCTGTCTGGTAAAAGATTAATAGAAGCAATACTTTATACAAGAAATACTGGGCTAAGTATAAAGTTTTTACCCCTACCTAAAGCATATCAAAATTATCTCATAGATCATGATATAAAGGTTTCTCGTTTCTTCTGTTCACTTACATTTATTATCTATTGTTTCCTGTTTTGGGTTTATGGCATGATATATCTTGTTAAGACCTTGTTATTGTCTTATCAAAAAACTGTGGATCAGGCAGGGAAAGACTTTATTTATTTTGATAAAATCACGTTTAATAATTTACCCAATCAATACCCAGATGGGAGTTCCTATGATATAATTACATGGGCAATTCAATATTTTCAATTTAAAGGGAAGGTTATTTGTCACCCGATTAAGGGGAGTAAAACAATTCAATATCATGAAAATCAAATCCTTTATAAGGATAGTCCCATTAGTGTTAACGTCACCAAAAGCAATTTTATTGACGTCGTCTTTAAACCTATTTTATCCTCTTTAGCTGTGCTATTTTCTTTTCAATGGGATCAATTTTGGTTGTTAAAAGAAGACATCAATGCTGTTTTTTATGGTTATGGTAGTACTGAAAATAAGTGTTTAAAAAAATATATTATTCCAAATCATATTACAAAGTTTAGACCAATTTGGACTTATCAAGCAGAGCAAAATGGTGTTGAGATCCTTACCTATTTTTATTCTATTTCTTCTGAGCCCAAAGCTTGGGATGATAAAGATTGGGATTACCAATTCTATCATTTGATGAATTGGCCAAAAAATCTAGTGATGGACAGGCTCCAAAAGAAAGTCTTAGATTTAAAGACTTCAAAAAACTCAATCAATCAAGTTGTGGACCCCATCTACTTTAGCACAAACAATATTGAAATAAATAGCGATCAACGCATTAAAATTGCCTTGTTTGATATTGATCCACATAAGAAATCACAACACTTTGGTATCTCAAGTTATAATGACTATGATTATGATGAATACGCTATCCATGAAAGTTTTTTTGAGGACCTTATATTTTCTTCGAAATCAAAGTCTTTTAAGTTTTATATTAAACCTAAACGAAAACTGAGAAAATCACAACAATTAAAAAAATATACTGACTTAATAGAAAAATTAGCTAAAATTGAAAACGTTGATATTATAAATCCAGAAATTTCCTATATATATTTATTGGAAAAAACAGATTTATCCATTTCATTACCTTTTACCTCAACATCAATAGTAGCCAAAAACCTTAATAAAAAAACTGCTTTTTACGATCCCTCTGGTAAAATAGCTTTGAATGATCCTGGGGCTTTTGGCGTTAAAATTTTAAATAAGAAGGAAGACATCCAGTTATGGATGGAGAGCCATCTTCATATCAATAATTAATATATTATGAAAAACACACTTTTATATAAGCTTTTACAATGGTCTTATTATTTTTGTATTAATAACTTCTTTGCTTTAAAAGGATTCTTTATTGGGAATAATAAGCCGTTTAAAATCGACGGCCTATTCTTTAATTTTCCAAAATCTCATTTAAGAGATATTGGAAAAAGATTCCAAGCTTATGAAGCTGCAGAACGTTATATGGTTAGAAATTATCTTTCTCAAAATGATATTGTTCTTGAACTAGGCGCCTGTATAGGTGTAGTTTCCTGTGTGACAAATGCAAAATTAAATCTTTCAAGTAATCATGTTGTTGTCGAGCCTAACCCTAGAATGCTTCAGCTCTTAGTAAAAAATAGAGACCTTAATAAGGCTCAATTTTTAATTGAGCAATGTGTAATTTCAATACAGAAAGAAATAAAATTCTTCATTTATGATGATTATATGTCTTCTTCATTAATTCAAAGATCAAATCGAAAAGGTCAACAGGAGGTTTTAGTAAAAGGCATGTCAGTAGAAGAATTGTCTGTAAAAACTAAATTAAAGTTTAATGCTTTAATTATGGATATAGAAGGAGGAGAACTTGACATTATTAAAAATACAGATTTAAGTCCTTTCAATAAATTGATTATTGAATACCACCCCAATATTTTGTCTTCTGAAGATAGGGTCTTATATGAAAGCATCCTTTCTGAGAAGCAATTTATATTAAAAGATCAATCCCAGAATGTAGAGTTTTGGGAAAAATTAGCATAACATTTATAGACAATAATTATGAGTCAAATAAAAAACATTTGTTGTATTGGTGCAGGTTATGTAGGAGGACCTACCATGGCTGTTATAGCCCTTAAATGTCCAGATATAAAAGTCACAGTAGTTGACATAAGCGAAGAAAAAATTACACTATGGAATAATGAAGATTTAAGTCTTTTACCGATTTATGAGCCTGGTCTAGATAAGGTAATTGAACAAACACGTGGAAAAAATCTATTTTTCTCTACCGATGTTGATGAAGCCATTCAAGAAGCACAAATGATATTTATCGCTGTAAATACCCCAACAAAAGAACATGGTTTAGGAAAAGGGATGGCTGCTGATTTAAAATATGTAGAGCAATCTGCAAGAAGAATTGCTTCCATTGCTACTACAAATAAAATTATTGTTGAAAAATCAACCCTTCCAGTTAGAACAGCAGAGGCGATTCAAACCATATTGAAAAGCACAAATAATGAAGTGGAATTTGAAGTCATTTCAAATCCAGAATTTCTTGCAGAAGGGACTGCAATTCAAGATCTATTTAAATCTGATCGAGTACTTATAGGGGGGGATCAAACGCCATCTGGATTTAAGGCAGTAAATGCTTTATTAGATATTTATGCTCGATGGATACCCGAAGAAAAAATTATAACAACAAATGTGTGGTCTTCAGAATTAACCAAGCTAGTTTCTAATGCTTTTTTAGCACAGCGAATATCCTCTATAAACTCCATCTCTGCTCTATGTGAATCTACAGGCGCAGATATTGACGAGGTTGCCTTAGCGATAGGTAAAGATCAAAGAATAGGAGAGAAATTCTTGAAAACCTCTGTTGGTTTTGGAGGAAGTTGTTTTCAAAAAGATATTTTAAATCTTATCTATATTGCTAGATCATACAATCTAAATGAGGTTGCAGATTATTGGGAGCAAGTAATAAGAATAAACAATTATCAGCGTAATCGATTTGCAGATAAAATTTCAAAAACATTATTCAATACCCTAACCGATAAAAAAATAGCTCTCTTAGGCTGGGCCTTTAAAAAAGAAACCGATGATTCAAGAGAGTCTGCAGCAATATATGTAGCCGATAAACTACTTTTAGATGGAGCTATTCTTTATATCTATGATCCTAAAGTAAAAGAGAAGAAAATCATCAATGATTTAAAGTTTATTTGGGAAAAAAGAAACTTTTCTGAAGAAAAAATACAGCAACTCTTAGAAAGAATTTTCATTGTAAATAATTCATCTCAAGCGATTGAAGATGCACATGCAGTAGCTGTTTTAACAGAGTGGGATGAATTTATTTCCATTCATTGGGAAGAGCAATATGCGAAAATGAAAAAACCTGCGTTTCTTTTTGACGGAAGAAATATCTTAGAAAGAGAGCGTTTAACTAATATAGGTTTCAAGCTTTTTCAATTAGGGAAATAGTATTTCTACTATTGGTAAAACCATTCAAAGATTATAAAATGAAAAATAATAAAATCTTAGTAACCGGTGCAGCTGGATTTATTGGGTATCACCTTTGTAAGAATCTAGTTAAGTTAGGGAAGCAAGTGATTGGTCTAGACAACCTTAATGATTATTATGATATCACCCTGAAAAGGGATCGCCTTCATCAATTGGGTATAGAAAACACCCTTGATATAAGCTACAATAAACTCTATGACACTAAAGACGAAAATCTTTTTCAATTTATCCAATTAGATATTTCAGATCGAGGAAATTTACCATTACTTTTTGAATCACATCAAATTAATTTGGTGGTTAATCTAGCTGCACAAGCAGGTGTGAGATATTCAATTGACGCCCCATTTTCTTATGTTGACAGTAATTTAGTAGGTTTTTCTAATGTATTAGAATGTTGTCGCAACTTTAAAATTAAAAAGCTTGTTTATGCAAGTAGCTCAAGTGTTTATGGAGATGATCCTGATCTCCCTTTTGATGAGCAAAGTAAAAAAATAAAGCAAAAAAGCTTCTATGCAGTTACAAAAAGAGCAAATGAGTTAATGGCACAATGCTACAGTGACTTATACGATATTGATACCATTGGTCTACGATTTTTTACGGTTTATGGTCCCTGGGGCCGACCAGATATGGCGCCAATTCTTTTTGCGAATGCTATTTTGGATAATCAGGTTATTAAAGTATTTAATCAGGGGAATTTATTTCGCGATTTCACTTTTATCGACGATATAGTGAATGGTATAATAGCAACCTTTTCTGCTACAACAAAAACAAAGCACACTCTTTTAAACATTGGTTGTGGTTCTCCTGTAAATTTACTTGATTTTATAACCTTAATGGAAGAAGCATTAGGTAAAAAAGCTAATCAAGAACTAGTAAAAATGCAAGCAGGAGATGTTTATAAAACTTGGGCAAACGTATCACAATTAAATGAAATAACAGGATATACTCCTAAAGTAAATTTGAAAAAGGGTATTGTAAAATTTATCGATTGGTATTTGAAATATAAGAATGGTACATTTTAAAAAAGCCTTATTTTGATTAAATATGATAAACTTTTAATAGCTGATGCTCTTTAATTCTTTTGAATTTATTGTTTTTTTTGCAGTAGTATTTTTGATGCACTGGTTTGTTTTTAAAAAGAGCTATTACAGTCAAAATATTCTGATATTAGTCAGTTCATATTTTTTTTATGGTTGGTGGGATTTTAGATTTTTAAGTTTAATTTTTCTATCAACTCTTACAGATTATACTATTGGTATTTGCTTAGGTAAGACCATTAAAGATAAAATCCGCAAGAGACTCCTTTTTTGTTCTCTTCTATTTAATTTAGGATTATTAGGTGTTTTTAAATATTATAACTTTTTTATAGAGAGTTTTGTAGAGGGTTTTTCTTTTTTTAATGTCCAGATAAGTTTATCGACCATTAATATTATTCTTCCTGTAGGGATATCTTTCTATACATTTCAAACGCTTTCTTATACTATAGATGTTTATAGAAAAAAACTCAGTCCTCTATCAGATTTTATCAGTTTTGCCACCTTTGTGGCATTTTTCCCTCAATTAGTGGCAGGTCCAATTGAAAGAGCAACTAATTTAATACCACAGTTGTTAAATAAGCGCAAATTTAACTACCTACAATCTGTTCAAGGAATTAGATTGATCATCTATGGTATGTTTAAAAAAGTTGTTATAGCAGATTCACTTGCTTTTATGGTAGATCGTATATTTGAGGATTATACTCAATTTGATGGAGGAGTTTTGTGGTTAGGAGCAATTTATTTTGCCATTCAAATTTACTGTGACTTTAGTGGATATTCTGATATTGCAATTGGGACTTCAAAACTATTGGGTGTTGAATTAATGTCCAATTTTAAGTTTCCTTATTTCTCTAGAAACATAGGAGAATTTTGGCGAAAATGGCATATTTCCCTATCTACATGGTTTAGAGATTACTTATATATTCCTTTGGGGGGATCTAGGGTAAAGAAAGATAAAGCTGTCATAAACATCTTTATCATTTTTATTGTGAGTGGTTTTTGGCATGGAGCGAATTGGACTTTTATTGCATGGGGAATAATTCATTCCTTATTGTACCTTCCATTATTTTTATTCGAGTCAAATAGAAAATATCTTGTGGATACTGTTGCTAAAAAGCGCAGTCTACCTAGTCTAATTGAATTTATTCAAATGGGAGTAACCTTTATTTTTGTTACCCTTGCATGGGTTTTCTTTAGAAGTGAGACAATTGGTGATGCCATCAATTACATCGAAATAATGTTCTTTTCTTTTGAAATCCCAAAAAGTTATCGATATGTTATTTTCTCTGTGTTGATTATTTTATCATTAGATTGGATTAACCGAAATAACGAAAGAGATCTTGCGATTTTTAAAACTAAGTACAGAGGATTGGTTTATTTTATTATGATATGGTTGATCTTATCAAAATTTAATAATCACCAACAGTTTATCTATTTCAATTTTTAACTGATGAAAAAATTATTTGTTAAAGGATGTATATATTTAGGGTTTTTTATTCCACTATTCCTATTGGTTTTTTCTGTTTCATTATTGAAGCCTAATTTTTTCATCTACGATCAGTATCAAGATAAAATTTTTGATATTAAAAACATCAATGTTGGTATATATGGTGATTCTCATATTAAAAATGCAATAGATACTCGCATTATTCAGGAGCAGAACAATATCTCAATAACGCATTTTTCTTCAAATGGGATACCTCTCTTTTACACGATTAGACAAATTGAGAAACACCTAAAATTAAATAAAGAGATTAAGGTAATTCTTGATTTAGGCACAAACAATATTGAAAATAATCTATATCTAGAAGGTGATCAGTATTCAAAAGTTGGGTTTTTAACCCACTTGTCTAATAATTATATTTATTTACAGCCAGGTGATTATTGCCTCTTTTTTAAATATTATCCTGTTTTAACCCTTCAAGGAATCTTTAATGGGATTTATCAAACAAGTACTTTTTTTAATGCTGGAATAAATAAAACCTCTAGAGTTTTATCAAATTCTGTTCTCAATCAATTTGATCAATTAAAGCAAGAGCACGATTCAATAAGAGCTAATATTAATCCAAAATTCTATTCAAATTTCGAAATAGAAAATTTAAAAAAACTAGTCACAAAAAACCCACAAACTTCTTTTTTGTTTATACGGCCCCCAGAGCATCCTCTTCATCAAAGGTTATATGGAAATCAAGTGAAATTCATGCAGCTTAAAGATTATTTTAAGTCAAAGTCTAATGTAATATTCTTAGATTATGGCATTAAAAATTATAAGGATTCATTATTTAGCGATTATAGTCATTTAAATAATCATGGTAATTTTCTATTAACCAATGAACTATTAGAAAGTGAAGAATTTATCTCATTTATTAAATAAAAATTGCCACATAAATGTTGGTTTATTTTATTAACACACAAGACGCTGGAAGACTTTTTTTGTTTTTTAGTGTATATTCGCTCAAAGAGTTTTTATGAAAAAAATTATAAAATTGTTTCTTAAAAGTTTAGGCAATCTACTGCATGGATTCCTCAAACTGCCTATTCTCGTTTTTATTTCAGATGCTTTTGTAAGCGCTAAAATTAATCAGAGAAGCGCTATAAAATTAGATGGGGAAACCTTGTATTTGGCTACGCCAAATTTTTTAAATGGTTTGAATCTATAAATAAAAAAGTCTATCATAATTAAATGAATATAATCATCAATGAAATAATCGATTGGATAGAAACATTGATTTCTTTTATTCCTGGTAAAGTGGGAACATTAATTAGAACTCTATGGTTCCATTATCGATGGAAAAAGCCGATAAATGTTAGAGTAAGACCTTTGAGTCAATTCATAAGTCCAGGGGATATTGAATTTTTAGGCAAAGCAAGTCTAGGAAAACAAGCCTTTTTTTCTGCAGATGGTGGTAGTATAGAAATAGGAGAAAATTTTTCTTGTAATGTCAATTGCCATATTAATGCATCAGTAGGTGGAAAAATAAAAATTTCTAAAAATGTCTTAGTAGGGCCTAACGTTGTCATGAGGACAGCCAATCATAATTTCAACCAGCCAGGACAACCGATTAATCAACAAGGGCATAATTTCAAAGATATACAAATAGGAGAAAATGTTTGGATAGGTGCAAATTGTGTAATCTTAAGTGGAGTTAAAATTGGTAAAGGAGCTATTGTTGCCGCTGGTGCAGTTGTCAATAAAGATGTAGCCAAAAGCACAATCGTTGCGGGCGTCCCCGCAAGAGAAATAAAAAAAATTAAATGATAAATCTAAAGAAATGATCTGTCCCATATGTTCATCAAAAAACATCAAACTTCAAAAAGTATTTAGAAACAATCATTCTACTTTTTCTGATTTAAATAGAGTTGCGTGTTACACTTGTGAGTTACAATTTACTCATCCTATGCCAGAAATTGAAAAGCTTAATGCTTACAATGACAGTTATCATAATAATGCACATACAGAGTCCTTATATCAACCTATTTTAATCAACTGTGGTTAGCCAATTAGGTATGGTAGACATCTAGGCGATTATTGATATAATTGAAAACAATCGGTCTTAAAAAATAACTTTGCCCTTTAATCGTCGCTAGATTATCTTTAAAAACAATCACCTTTACTTCATAAGGGGATAAAGTATGTTTTCTATCGTTCAATTCCATCGTTATCCTGTAGTTGTGTGGATTAACAAAAACTAATTCTGTCTTATCAAAGCCTTTAAATGAATTTTGAAGGGTGTATTGATATTTTCGAATTCCTGAAGACTGGATCATATTACCCTCAACTTTATCATTATTAATCCCTTTGCTTTTGACATAGGTGTTTCCATGCACATTAGAGTAGAGATTTTTCTTGTAAGAATATCCTACATAGCACCTATTTGAAAAAGTTATGGGTTCTTCTAAGGTTGATTTTGAGCTGTGATAAATATAAAAACTTCCATGACCTGTTGTTCCTAGTAGATTTGAATCAATTACAATTTCTTGTGAAACATCAGCTAGTTTTTCTAAGGTAATTGTCTTGATGGGTTGATGAAGATGATCAAAAAACTCTAAGATAATTGTATTATCGTCACTATTGGTAAATAAGGGCAAAAGGTCTGCAAAATTAAACTTGGTGGTAAAGTCTTTATCTACACGCCATATAAAGCCGTCTGAAACAGAGGCATTCTTTTGCAGATGTGAAAATGAAATAGGAACAGATCTCCATCCAGTAAGATTACGCAATTTCACCCCTAATGGGCTAGTCGCTATTTTACGTATGTATGATTTCATAAAATTCCTTTTTAAGTTCACTAACTTTTTTAAATACATTTTTACTCAAGATGTAAGAATGCGGTGGATGGGTGTGTTCCATAGATAAATGACCCTTATGCTGGCTAACATAAACAGGGATACCTAGATAGCTATCAGTAAACAAAAAAACATTAGGTTGAATGTGTTTTTTGTCTACTGTAATGCAGTTTGTATAATTCGTTTTAAGCGAATGCTTACTGAGAATTTCTTTTGATTTATAATCGATGAGATAGGCGTTAAAACTTTCTGTTTTTGGAGATTGATATATATTTCTAATTAATATATGATTATCACTAGCATCTGGATTAAGTAAGGATTTGATACTGCTAATGATCCCTCCTTTTTTACTTACCATCCCAGTTGGATATTCTGATTGATAAGAGGAGAATCCCCCTTTGTTATGCAATAATTTAAAATTACTGCGATAGGCAGGTAGGGTTGAGGTATAATTATTAAGCGGAACTAGTTTTTCAGGATTAAATTTTTCGAGTTCTTTTTTCTTTGCTAAAATGAAGAGTTTATGATTATCAATGCGTTCTTGAGGGACATAAAAAAAGTGCCCATCTTCTTCTACTTCTTCTGCCTTGATTTCCCACAAAGTTCCATTGGATTGTATTCCCCACAATTTTATATCGGGGACAGGAACAGCTCTGTTCTGAAATTTCGGAATGGTAAGCATAGACTGCAAGTCGTTCCCTTTATAACCAAAGAAGTAATTCATTTTAATTCGTTTCTATTCAAAATTACTAAAAATTAGAGCGATAAAAGATTCTCCCATTTTTTGATTTTTGAATCAATCGTAAAATAGGAGATACTGTCTTTCTCATGTTTTTGGTTAAGTAACATATTTTTTAGTCCTTCTGTAGAATTAAATAGCAACTCATTTACTACACCTCTCAAGGGACTAAGGTTAAAGTATAAACCGTCACTAAGCTGAGCGATATTACAACCTTGATAATAGCCGTCTACTGCTATGGCAGATAGATTACTGGTGATTACCCAATCTGTTTCCTGCAAGACAGTAACCATTTCTTCTTTGCTTATCTCAAAATCATATTGGTGAAATAACTCCTCTGCTAATGGAAAAGCGGGGTGCATCCTGACTTTTACATTGCATTTTAATTTTCCTGTTTTAATTGCTTGATCAACCATTTCAAATAGTCGTTCACTAGTACTACTTTGATAATCGCAACAAATCAATAGATTTAAAACTGCTTTTTCTTTGTTCTCTCGCTTTAGTGGAGCACTAGGGTGGTGAAGGTAACGCAAAGCTTCCACGGGCTTTAAAATAGCCTTAGGATAACCGTTTTCAATGCATCTTTCATAAGAGTAATCCCCATTTACTGCGATATGGTCTGGGAAAATATCTCGGGCGTATTGTGAAAAGAATTTTTCAGCAAAAAAGTAACGTAAATCCCAATAGCGATGGGTAGAGTGCGGCATACCAATTAAATCATTGCGCGCTTCTTTTTTCCAATAATGTACCAAAGCAATCTCCCAAGGTTGAAATTCTTGTAAATAAACCCCTTTTGCATCAATGGGTGTTGCTTCTACGGTATTTTCAAGTAATACACTGTAAAAACAATTTTTTAATGCTTCTTGACCCGTTAGTGAATCAACAAAATCTTCTTTTAACCACGGGCTAAAATCAACTTTTCGATTTGGACATACAAAAGCTTTAGATAATTTAGGAAGGAGTTTTTTTGCACGCTTTCTTATGGTGTAAAAACGCTTAATGGTTTTTAGGTAAGCAAATAGGCCAAAGTTTTGTTCTAATAACTGGTGCTTGTGCAGGTTTTTTTTAGCGTTAAAAAGCCTAATTCGTTTAAGTGCATTTAGATAGCTAAACCGTTCCCTTGTTTTGTAATACAAGTGATTCCATTGCACTGAATTTTGTTCTAATGCCTTGACTAATTTTGTCCAGTAATTACTATTAAATTCATCTCCTTTTTTGAGGTGGGTAAATATATCGAAGAAGACAAATTCGTTTTGTTGCGATTGTTTTTTGGGTTGATTAAATATTCCATAGACAACAAAACGAAACAAGTAAATAGCATAAACTAAAACAGATTTTTTCATCTTTTTTGAGCTGCTGACTAGCATTACATTGACTTCTATTCCTTGACGTCTTCCCCACTGTTTAAAAAATTCACTAAGGGCTGTTCTCTCAGTAGTAATGTTAATGGAAGTAGGACAAAGTTTTTCTTGTGCTAGATAATCAAAGAAAGCCATTGATTTAATGACATCATTAATTGAAGAAGCAGCGTTAATATTAAAGCGTTGTCCCAGCGAGCTGGTCCACCAAAAAGGGAAATCATCTTCCAGCTTTAAGTGCTCGTATAAAGTGGTTCCGTTAATTTTTGTTTGAGAAAAATCATGGGTCCAGGATAAGAATGCGGCGCGATAAAAGGCTGCTTTTTCTTCTACTAAGGCAGGAAGTGAAATTGCATTATCCTCCTCTAAAAACTCATCCCAAATAAAGGTCAAACTTTTAGCTCTACTTGAAGCTATAGTTGAAATCTTTTCTGAAATATGGATAGAGACATCTTTCATTTTTATTCCGATTTTGCCCAGTCGGCAAAGCATTTCATACCCTCTTTTAGGGAGGTGAGTTGATCTATTTGAAAGGATTCTTTTAACAAGCTTGTATCGGCATAAATACCAAATTGATCTCCAGGGGTGGAACCCTCTACTGTTAATGAGGGTTGATCAAAATGACGACTTATTTCATTGACTAAATCCCCTACCTCTGTTCGTTCACCTGTTCCTAGATTAACAGTTAAATTTTTTAATTCTGTTAATTCAATTCCTTTTAGCCAGCAATCGACGACATCATCGATATAAATAAAATCGCGAAAACGATCTAAGCTGCCTTTGACTAAAATGGCGTTTGATTGAAGAGCTTGAGAGAGAAAAATACTCACCATTCCCTGTCGCATATTAGTGAGGTCTTGTCCAGGACCGTATACATTAAACATGCGATAACTAATATAAGGCAATTGATCTCCAAAAATGGAAAGGTATTGTTCGCTTGCTCTTTTTCCTACCCCATAGCAAGAGAGTGGTAAGGCTTCTTGTTGCTCGCTAATAGGAACATCTTTCACTGCTCCATAAACAGACATTGATGAAGCATATAAGATTTTTTTCACCTTATTTTTAATGCCAAATTGAATTAAGTTAAGCGTGGAATGAGTGTTTTTTTCTAAATCTGAAATGGGATTATCAAAACTTATTTCTCCAGATGATTGCCCCGCTAGGTGTAAGATATAATCTACTTTAGCAGGTAGTTGATGGACTAAGTTTTTATCACTTAAATCATAAGCATAAAACTCAAGTCCAGTAGGAATTTGTTCTTTTTTGCCACTAGACAAATCATCTATACCGATTACCTCAAATCCTTTTTCTAGGGCTTTTTCGGCAATTTTGCTACCTATAAAACCTGCCACTCCAGTAATGAGTAATGTTGTTTTCATAAGGAGGAAAGAGTAAAGTTAATTGTACTTAATTTTTCAACTTCTGGGTTGTTAAATCCTAAAAAAGGCATATTGTTATTTATTGCCGCATCATAATCATTTCTAGCATCTCCTATCATCAAACAATTTGAAGGTTGGTGATTTTGTTCTTCAATAATACGCTTTAAGATCGCTGTTTTTGGTTCTGGAGAGCCGTGAATAGAATGAAAATGATTTGTAATACCCAGCCCTTTACATACTTCATTCAATTCTTTTCCATCTGAACCAGATGCCACATACATGCGATAGTTCTTTCCTTTTTCTATAATAAAACGCATGCTTTCATCAATCAATAATGATTGATCGATTAACAGTGATTTTACAGCTTTTGAATAGGCCATGGCCAATTGATTCACGTCTTCTTGGGTGAAGCTTTCTTTTCGGATTTCCTCAAAAAAATAGGTGAACTTGACATAGCGAGACCAACCTCCATTTTCACGGTGATAACGCATTAATGCGTCAACTTGTTCTTGGGGGTATTTTTCTAAGGCTACCTTAAAGCCTAATTCTCGAATCTCATGTGAAGACAAAATCACACCGTCAAAATCCCAAAAAATTGTATCAATTTTCATTTAAATATGCTTCTACTTTCTTGATGTCTTCTGGAACATCCACTGCTATTCCATTCCCAGATAAAGAAATCATTTGAACCTTGTATCCTAATTCTAGAAAACGCAATACTTCAATATCTTCTATGGCCTCTAGTGGGGTTTTATTCGTCGCAGAGAAGGCGACTAAGCTATCCTTTGGAAAAGCGTAAATACACACTTGTTTCCAGGCTTTTTCAAACGTAAAACTTTTATTAGCAGGAATGGCTGCTCGACTCATATACATCAACTCCTTCGTGGTAGGATGAAAAATAACCTTAGGGATATTGGGGCTAAAATAATTGTGTTCTGTTTTTATTTCAGCATAACCATTGTACACCTTTTTAGGATCTTTCTCTACAGTTGCAATCACCTTTTTTAAATCTTCGGGATCTATAATGGGTTCATCTCCTTGCACGTTAATATAAGTGTCTGCACTTATTTTTTTAGCCACTTCGCAAACGCGATCCGTTCCCGTTAAACACTGGTCACTGGTCATAATCACATTAATGTTCTTTTCTTGACAAAAGGAAACAATACTTTGATGATCAGTTGCCACTACGATTTTTTTGGGATCGTTAACAGCTAGTAAACACCTTTCATAGGTGCGCAATAAAATCTCTTTCCCTTGAATTTTAATTAAGGGTTTATTGGGTAATCGCGTCGATTTTAAGCGCGCCGGTATTACGATGAGGTATTTCATTTTATCAAGGCATAAATAGAAGAAATCGCAATATTTTCGTACGCTGTAGGACTCAAGCTTTTCAATTGAATGTTTTCTTGATGCTGTATAAAATGATCAAAAATCAATTGATTTTCTTGCATAAAAAAGGCCTCTCTTTCATTTAATTCGGTTGCAGTGTAACCGTCAAAACCGATTAGGAAAACCTCTTTTCCTCCTAATTCTATCGCTGCTTGAAGGGTGACGGCTAGATGTGCGTCACAGTTTTCTTTTGAAAAAATCGTATCGGCTAATTCTACACAATTCCCGATTAATTCTTCTGGGATGTAGGGGGTTATTTTATGCGGAGGAGGAGGGAGTATACAATGGTTATTAAAACTTCCTTTGCGTATGTTTTCTTTTAAGCGTTTTCCTTCTGCACCTACTAAAATGGTATAAGTATCCTTAAATTCTGTAAAAGAAGCGATATGTCGGGCACTTGAAAACAAAAGGGTGAGACCCTTATTTTGATGTATAAATGATTTAATTGCATCCAGATGTTTTAGGGTAGAAGGTCCGCCACCGATAATCAAAATAGAAGCCTTGGTTTTTTTAGTATTTAATTTAGGGTAGCTGTTTTTAGCCGCTTCATTTTCTGATTTAAATCCTAGGTATTTGATTGCATTATCGATGCTGTAATAGCGTCTTGTAATCAAATTCATCACTTCTTTCTGCGGAATAGAGTTCGCGCCAGAGACCATATAGGCAAGGTTATTTCCCCATTGATAAGTGGCTTGTAGTGCTTCAAATTGATTTACTAACGCATCTAGATGCTCAAAATTCACCTCTTTTAATTTCTCTGCAGCGAGATAAGTAAGAAGCAATTCTGTTTTTAGATTTCCTGCACCTCTTCCCATTCCAGTAATAGATGCATCAATAATTTCTACCCCGTGTTCAATAGCTTTAAGAGCATTGATTAATCCCATTTCAAGATTATTGTGTCCGTGGTAGCCTAACTTTACTGAGGTAATTGATTTAAGTTTTTTTACCGTTTTAACAATATAGTCTGGTAAAACAGCCCCATAAGAATCGGCCATATATAAGTAGTCGATATGGTTTTCGATCCCTTTAAATTGATCAAAAAAATCATCATATTGATCCCATTCAGAGAGATACATGATATTAAGACCTACTTCAAATCCTGCGTTTTTGATCTTCTTTGCAAGCGCTATTCCTTGCGAGATGCGATTCGGTTTTGTAGCAATACGAAACATTTTTGCTTTTCCTATACAAGGTTGAATCATTTCCTCTACCTCTTCAATGGGGGTGTTAATTTCATCCAACATTAAGACAAGTTGATCACTAAATTCTGCCCATTGATCTAAAATGGGTAAAGGGCAGTAAAAATATTTTCCTCGGTATTCTTTTTGGACCAAATTGCGGTATCCTATCTCGATATAATCGATAGGAAGTGATTTGATTTTGTCCTGATAAAGTGCAACAAAGTTTTCTTCAAAATCCCAATTGTTATAGTATCCACCATCGCGAAGAGAACAGTCTAAAAGAGTAATGTTGTTGTTTAAGTCCATTGAAGCTAAATGTCTAAAACAAATATAACTTAATTTTAACCAATCTATACAGGAATATTAGCGATAGAATAAACCCAAAGAAGCACAATTGATTTGAGAAACCCGTTATATTTGTTCTTTAGATGAAGAAGACTTTCTCCTTTGTGATACCCACAAAAAACAGGCCTACAGAACTGGCTACTGTTTTTAATGCTATTCTTGCACAAACCCGCCTGCCAGAACAAGTCATTATCATTGATCAAAGCAATCCTGATAAAGTTATCAAAGATAAACTTGCGCCACTGGCAAAAAAGGCCAAGATCACTTTAGATTATATTCATGACGAAAGTATCAAAGGATTAGTCCAAGCTAAAGCAGCTTCAATACAATATAATAGTTGTGACTATATCTCTTTTTTTGACGATGATATTGTCCACAAAACGAATTATTTAGAAGCCATTGAGCAAGCCTTTATGGTTCATTCAGACATGATAGGTGTCAATGGCGTAATTATAAATAATCCTCAAGAGTCATTTATAAAAAGAACGATTTTTCGCCTTACTCATTTTGGTCTTTACAAAGACAACCGTCAAAGGGTGATACGCTCACTAAAATCGAATACTGTTGAACATCAAAGAGTTGATGCACTTAGCGGGGGTCTGTCTACTTGGCGAAAAGAAGTTTTTGACAAGGTGTCTTTCGACACCAAAAATAAATTTCACGCCTATGAAGACAAAGAATTCTCCATTCGTATCGAAAGGGTTTTCCCCAAAAAAATGTTCCTTATTCCTCAAGCTAAACTCTATCATTATCATGCTGCAGGTAATCGTCAGTCTTTATTGAGAAGAACGCAAAATGATGTAGTTGAGGTATGGATGTTATTTAAGAAAAATGGGACTTACCACTACTTAGGATTCGACTTTTTTGTACTCCAACTAGGCTTGCTACTCAATGCAATTTTACTAAGTCTAAAACACCTCAATGGTCATTTTCTCTTCAACTATATTAAAGGCTTTAACCAGGGCCGTAAAAAGAAAATCATCACGCAATGAAACCTGTAGTAGGCATTATTGGATTAGGCTATGTTGGACTTCCACTAGCACTAGCTTTAGCAGAAAAATACACTGTTTTAGGCTATGATACGAATAAAGAACGGGTCGCTTCTTTACAAGCGGGAATAGACAATACACAAGAAATTCCTTCCGAAGAAATGCAGGCGGTCTCGATCAATTATTTCGATCAACCAGACGCCCTAAAAGACTGTACCGTATATATTGTAACGGTTCCCACCCCATTAAAAGACGACAATTTACCCGACTTTAGCTACTTAGAAAGTGCATCGGTTATTGTCGCAAAAATGCTTACTAAAGGCGATATTGTTGTCTATGAATCTACTGTTTACCCCGGAGCGACAGAAGAGATCTGTTTGCCGCTTTTAGAACAGTCTGCTTTAAAAGTTGACACAGATTTTTCTTTAGGCTATAGCCCAGAACGCATCAATGTAGGCGATCCTAATAACACCTTTAAAACTATTCCTAAGATTGTTGCTGCCTCCAATAAAGAGGCATTAGAAACCCTTCACAATCTCTATCAATCTGTGCTTAGCGCAGAAGTCTACAGTGCCCCTTCTATTAAAGTGGCAGAGGCTGCCAAAGTAATCGAAAATACCCAGCGGGATGTTAATATTGCTTTTGTTAACGAACTCGCGATGATGTTTAACGCCATGGGATTAGACACCAACGAAGTTTTAGCAGCTGCATCGACCAAATGGAACTTTCTTCCCTTTCGTCCTGGATTAGTAGGCGGGCATTGTATCGGGATTGACCCCTACTATTTAGCCCATCAATCTAAAGCAGTAGGATACACTCCAGAACTATTGCTGTCTGCTCGAAAAATAAATGAAGCCTTGCCTCATTTTATTGTAAAAGATATTCTGGCTAAACTCAAGGCCCATCAGATAGCTATCGCAAAAGCAAAAGTCTTACTACTAGGTGCTACATTTAAAGAAAACACCGCCGATATACGCAATTCTAAAGCAATTACCCTGGCCCAAGGATTACAAGCAGAGGGCTTGAATCTGACCCTTTACGATCCTTTTATAACCGAAAATAATCCACTTACAACAGCATTAGCTTTGGCCAGCAGTCTTCCTAAGGCAGAAAAGTTCGATGTAGTTATTTTAGCAGTGGGGCATGATAAGTTTGTAGAAATTGATCCGTTAAAGTTATTGACAGAGAGGGGATTTGGCTATGATATCAAAGCTTTTTTTGAATCCCATCCACGTATTTATCGCTTATAGCTTGACTAGCTTTTCATAAAAAGCTTGCCATTCGGCGAGCAATACTTTTTCACTAAAATTATCTTCCACATACTTCCTTCCTGCTTTTCCCATTGCGCGCATTTCCTTCGGGTGATTTAGCGCATAATTAAATTGTTGTTTTAGGCCCTCAATATCTCCTACTGCATGGCGTAAGCCCGTTTCACCTTCCACAATCGTATCGGCTAATCCATAGGCATTACTACAAATAATGGGTTTCTCAAGGGCTGCAGCTTCAATCACAGAAAGGCCAAAGCCCTCGCGATAACTGGGTAAACAAAAGCTGTCACAGGCTTGTAAGAGTTCTTCGGGTTTTTTTTCAAAAGGGATAAAGTGAATTTTAGAAGAGATATGTTGAAAACGCGCTTTGATCTGCTCTTCATCATGTCCCACCAGAAAGAGGGAGGAAGGTTTTTTAGCTTGATCTAATTGTGCAAAAGCTTGGATTAGATCAATTACCCCCTTATCCTTATTAAGTCGTCCTAGAAACATAAAGACGCACTCATCCTCTGCAATAGATAGTGCATTGCGGCGCTTTTGCCGAATCTCTTTAGTAGGATTAAATCTTTCTAAAGAAACCCCACAAATTGATCCTTCACCCAATACTTGCGCTTGCTCGCCCACAATACCGTGAGCTTTTAAATAACTTAACTGAGATTTTCCATCCACTAATACATGGCTTGCACAACGCGCAATCAGGCGATCAATGCTTTTGAGTATTAGCCGATAAACTCCTTTCTTATTTGCCCAGACTTGACCTGTAAAAGTGTGGGTGCGCAAGGGGACTCTTGCTAGATACCCCCCCAGCATTGCCATTAAGCCTGCCTTAGGAGAAACACTGTGTAGCGCGTCAAACTTTTCTCGACGCAAAAATCGCCACATTGAAATCAAACACCACAAATCTTTAATAGGATTAACCCCCCTTTCGATGGCTTGAAAATGAACTGCTTTTATGGGTAATTCCTTTTTTAATGCAGCTATATCTTGGGTGTTAGCAATTAGATAAAGCGCATATTTTTTAGCTAATATTTGCATTGGCCCTTTTAAAAAGGCCCTTGCAGTAGCGGGAGAAGAAACGACAAAGCAAAGTTTTTTCATCTGTTGCAATTTACATACTCTTCTAGAAATGGCTTGTAATCCTGGGTGAATTCAAAGCCTAATTCTCTTTGGATTTTCTTACTCGAAATTCGACTTGAGTGACTAAAAAAAGCAATCCCTTCTTTACTGATTTGGGTTAGTTTAAAAAAGCGCAGCAGTTGCAGTAAACCCTGAAATAACCCTGTGGGTAATCTTAAATAAACGCCACTATCTAATTGTTTTTCAATTATATAAAGCAGTTTATTAAGTGAAAGATCATTGGAGAAATTATAGGCTTCTCCTATCGCTTTTGGGTGCTGTCCTACTAAGATTAGAGCATTGATCAAATCTGTCGCTAAAACAAAATTCGAATAGGTGTTTTTGGAGGCCTTTAATTGAATACCTTTTTTGATTAATCTGATCAGTTGTAAGAGTAAGTTCGTTTTCATTTGCTCTCCTAGTACGATAGAAGGCCGAAGGATAACTGCATTTAGCCCACTTTCTTTTTGCGCTGTAAGGATTAGTTCTTCTGCGGCTAACTTACTTTCTTCATAAAGGTTTCTTGCTGCTTTAGGGCTATTTTCAAGAATCACTGCGTTTTTTGAAAATTGAAATATACCAATGCTGGATAGAAATACAGCCCTAGTTTTACTACCTATCAATGCATCAATAATGACTTTTGTACCCCCTACATTTGTCGTAATTATTCTTTGAGAATCATTTAACTCTGCGGCTAAATGATAAAACAAGTCGAGTCCTTTTACAAATTGAGCAATAGTTGACTGATCCGGCTGGGTTAAATCTACTTCAAACACCTCAATTTGCGGGTGCTTTTTAAATTGCCTTGAGTCTCGAGATAGGACAGCAACATGATGCCCTTGCTCAATAAAATCATGCAATAGTTTTTGCCCAATAAATCCAGAAGCACCGCTAATACCAATTCTTAGATGTGTCACTCGTTTTGTTTGTGGATTAAATATAAAAAACCCTAAGGCCATTTCCTCTAATTATTTTCTAAATTTGATGGAAATAAAACAACTAAAGCCATACAGCCTTGATCTATCGGTTTTTTAAATATTTTATCGATCAAATTTTTGCCTTAGTCGTTTTGGTGTTAATCCTCCCATTGCTTGTTTTGATTACGCTATTATTAGGAATATCTTTAAAAAAATGCCCCTTTTTTGTGCAAAAACGCCCAGGATTAAAGCAGCAAATATTTTCGATCTACAAGTTTAAAACCATGCGGGATACTGTCGATAGCACAGGCGTATTATTACCCGATTTTGAACGTATTACTCCCCTAGGGAAAATCATTCGTAAATTATCTCTAGACGAACTCCCACAATTGATCAACGTTTTAAAAGGCGAAATGAGTTTTGTAGGACCCCGTCCTTTATTACCAGAATACTTACCTTTATATTCTAACGAACAAAACAAAAGACACGAGGTCAAGCCCGGGATAACTGGCTGGGCTCAGGTCAATGGAAGAAATACTTTGAGCTGGCAGGATAAATTTAAGCATGATGTGTATTATGTGGAAAACCAAAGCTTTTTTTTAGACCTTAGGATTTTAATCAAAACAGTTGGTAAAGTTCTTCTTCCAAAAGATATTAACGCAACAGAGCAATTAACCATGGAACCGTTTAATGGAAAAAACTAAACTTATCTTTCTTGGAGCAGGAGGTCATTCAAGAGTACTTGCTAGCGCGGTAGAATCTACTGCAGCAAAACTAGTGGCCGTCTTTGATCCAGACCCCACAAAAAAAGATTTAGATGGGGTAGAAAATATGGGAGATTACAAGGCTGATGTTCATCCAGAAGCAAAACTTTTAATTGCCATTGGCGACAATTCAGTTCGCAAAAAAATTAGTGCTACTGTTTCACATGATTTTGGACAAGTGATCCATGCGTCAGCTCAAGTCGATCGTTTGACGCACTTATCTCCCGGAATACAAGTTATGGCGGCTGCTGTCATTAACCGCGGTACAGCGATTGGTCAACATACCATTATCAACTCAAATGCTACGGTAGAACACGACTGCAAAATTGGGGACTTTGTCCATATAGCGCCGGGCGCAACTATTTGTGGCGGAGTAACAGTGGGCGAAGGGACTTTAATCGGTGCAAACGCAACAGTTTTACCGCAATGTGTTATTGGACAAAATGTTACTGTTGGGGCAGGTGCAGTA
>Ga0115564_10000517_pt1 | contig 38426 bp, 39 predicted proteins | sample COGITO_mtgs_1105_7_FD_88680 | JGI IMG/M metagenome (GOLD analysis project Ga0115564, IMG submission 88680) | Pelagic marine microbial communities from North Sea - COGITO_mtgs_110523 | ecosystem: Environmental > Aquatic > Marine > Epipelagic | place: Germany:Helgoland, sampling site Kabeltonne...
CTGCGCGGCAGCGTCAAAAATGCGTAAAATCCATACGCATGCGTTGCTTATAGGGCGATAGCGCAACTATGGCGCGCATCCTATGCAGAATACGATGACCGCCTGTTCGCGACTTTCCAGCCGGGAAAATATAATTTTGTATCGCGGGCCTTGCTGCCTTGCGAAAGGCTGGCACGTTAAAAAAGCACGCTACAAGAGGTTCCATACCGCGTTACGATGCGGGCAACCTGCACCCCTTTAAACTTGCTGCGGCGCGCCGGAAGTGACGCTTTCCTGTTCGGGCTTGCGGATACACAAGCGCAACAGGGGCGGGACCGTCAGCAGCGTCAGGAACGCCGACATCGACAGCCCACCGACAACCACCGCGCCAAGACCGCGGTAGAGTTCCGACCCCTCGCCGGGGAAAATGATCAACGGCAGCATGCCCATGACGCTTGTGAGCGTGGACATAAAAATCGGACGGATACGGTTGCGGGTCGCCTCTTCAATCGCCGCGATCGGTTCCATACCTTCATAGCGCAGATGGAATAATGTCTGGTGGACGATCAAAATCGCGTTGTTCACCACAATGCCGACCAAAATGACAAACCCAAGCAGCGTCAGCATGTCCAGCGGTTGCGTTTGATAGGTGTTCAGCAGCGCAAGGCCACCAACGCCGCCAGCGGCAGCAACGGGGACAGAGATCAGGATCACCAGCGGCAAAACAAAGCTCTCGAACAAGATTGCCATCACCAAAAACACAATCACCAGCGCCACGGCCAGATTGATCTGGATGGCAGACCATGTCTGGCTGAGCTGGTCCGCAGTCCCTGACACCGACAGGCGGATGTCGCCTGGGATGCCCTGCTCTTGCAATACGGCCACCACATCGCGCTCCAAAATCTCGACGGCCTGTTCAAGCGGCAGACTGTCAGCAGGCCGGATTTCAAGCGTGACCGTGCGCAACCTGTCGCGGTGCCTGATCTCTGTTGGACCTGCGGTCAACACCACATCGGCCAGCACGGACACCGGCACGATCTGGCCGCTGGGTGTCACCACCGGATAGCTGCCCACGTCTTGCGTGCGCACTGCGTCGCTGACCGATGTATCGCCTTTCAGCACCAGATCAACACGCTCTGCTCCCACGGTAATCTCGGCCACGCGCAGCCCGTCGTTGAACGCATCCACAGTCGCGGCAAGCGCAGAACTGTCTAGCCCCGCATCAGCCAGACGCAGCCTGTTCGGTATCAACCGCACCTCGGGCGCACCCAGCTCAAGCCCCGGAATGGGCCGGAACTGATGCCCGTCAGAGCGCGGTAGCAACCCCGACACGATGCCCGCAGCACGCCCGGCTACCCCCAGAATATCGTCAAGGTCCTGGCCAGAGATATTCAGTTCAATCGTACGCCCGCCGCCGACACCACGCCCGAAAAGCGAAGGCTGCGTCATGAACCCGAATGTGCCGGGTTCGGCAAATATCGGACGGCTCAGCACGGGGATCAATTCAGCGGCGCGTTGCCCGTCAACCGCCCCTGCCCCGACAAACGAATTGCCCGGCGTTGCCACGAAAAAGAAATTGGCGATGCTCGGCGTGCCATCTTCGGTCTCAGTCTCAGGTGCGGCCTCCCATAACGGGCGGGCCACGGCTTCGATCCGCTGGGCAATCGTTTCGGTCGTTTCAAGATTATAGCCCGGCGGTGGAATGATCAGGCCAAAAACAAGGTTGCGGTTGCCCTCTGGCAAATACTCCAACCGGGGCAGAAACACATAGCTGGCAAAGGCAGCACCTCCCGCAATTACAGCCACCATGACGATGCCGATGGTCCTAAACCGCACCGTCATACGCACATAGGCCATCACCAACGACCGGAACCCGATAGCAAGATGGTCCAGCCCCCAGATTCGGATCGTCTTTTGGTCGTCCTTGCGCAAAAGACGGCTCGCCAACGCCGGAATGACCGTCACCGCAACCACCAGCGACAACATCACAGAGACCGAGATTGCCACCGCGATGTCACGGAACAATTGCCCCGCCTCAAGCTGCATGATCAGGATCGGCACAAACACTAGCACTGTGGTCAGCGCCGACACCAGAATGGCACCCCAGACCTGACTGGCCCCATGATAGGCCGCCTCGCGCCTGCTGTAGCCCTGTTCGCGCAAGCGGTAGATGTTTTCCAACACCACAATCGCGGCGTCCACGATCATGCCGACAGCAAAAGCAATGCCCGCCAGTGAGATCACATTCAACGTGCCCCCTGTGGCCGCCATCACCACAAAGGTCGCCACGATAGAGACCGGGATCGACAAAGACACGATCAAGGTCGCGCGCGGACTGCGCAGGAACAACATCAACACAAGTGCCGCCAACACACCACCAATCCAGATGTTCTGGGTGACAAGGTCAATCGCACCGTCGATATAGATCGTTTCGTCATAGACTTGCTGAAGGTTCAGACCGGCATCCGCTATTGGTCCTGCGCTCAGGTCTGCCAACACCTCGCGCAGCTCCTCCATCACGTTGATGACATTCGCACCGGACTCGCGCACCACGTTGAACGCCAACCCCGGCTCACCTTTATAGCGCAACCGGCTGGTCGGTTCCTTGTAGGCAAAGCCAACTTCGGCCACGTCGCCAACGCGCACGCGCCCGATACCGCCGGTCGCAGCGCCAGAGCGCAGAACAACATCGCGGATCGCCTCTTCAGTATTCAGATTGCCTTCGGTGCGCACCACATAGCGCCTCTTGCCCTCGTCCACATCCCCAGCAGAGATCGAGACGTTTTCAGTGCGCAAGACCCTGACCACCTCGGGCACCGTCAGCCCAAATCGTGACAGGCGGCGCGGATCGACCACCACCTGCAATTCGCGTGTCACCCCACCGAATACATTGACAGCAGAGACCCCTTCAATCCGCTCGATGCGGTCCTTGATCACGTCTTCGACAAAATCCCCGTAAGTCGGCATTGAACGGGTGTTGCCTGCTTTGGCCGTCAACAAGACCCATGCAATCGGGCTGTCATCGGACCCCGAGGTATTCAAGGACGGCTCGTTCGCTTCGGCTGGATACCCGCTGACCCGGTCCAAACGGTTGGAGACCAGCAAAAGCGATTGGCTCATGTCGGTGCCGACACCGAATTCCAGCGTGACCGATGCCTGCCCCGTCCGCGAACGGGAGGTCATAATTTCCAGCCCCTCAAGGCCTCGCAGTGCTTCTTCTTGCGGGTTCACGATCTCGCGCTCGATTTCCGAGGGGGCGGCGCCGGGCCAGTTGGTCTCAATCACTACGATGGGCTTGCGCACGTCAGGGGCCAGTTGGATCGGAATGCGCGACAGGGCAATGACACCAAACAGGACCGCCATCAGAACGGCAGCAACTACGGCGACAGGCCGGTCAATGGCGTAGCGGATGATATCCATCAGTTCGTCTCCACCGCGGTGGGCGCGATGTCTTGTCCCGGACGCAGGCGCTCATTGCCGCGCACGACCACCAGATCGCCGTTTTGCAACCCCTCCAGCACTTCGTAGCGGTCGCCAAGTGCCACCCCCAATGTCACATTGCGCGGCTGGGCTTTGTCGTCTTCGGCGACGAACACAGTCCAACCACCCCGCGCCTGCACCAGCGCATCTTTGGGCACAGAAATGACCTCGCGCGTCGCACCGATAGGGATTTGAACGCTTAGCGATTGACCCACAGCGACATTCGCGACCTCACCAAGGCCCACAGCCGTAAACCGCACATCGCGGGTGCGGATGGAGGGGTTTTCGATGGGCAGGATTGCGCGTAACTCAAGCGTCAACGCGGACCCGTCTTCGGTACTGGCCTGCATCGTTTGCCCCGGCTCCAAGAACGTCACATACCGCGCAGGCACCCCTGCGCTGACCTCAAGCACATCTGTATCCAAAAGCCGTACCACAGGAGAGCCCGCCTGAATGAAGGCACCGGGTATTGTGTTAACCTCAATCACCACACCCGAAAAAGGCGCTGCGATCAACGCGCGCTCCAACTGGTACTGGGTTTCTTGGGATTGTGCCTCGCGGCTGTTCATTTGCGCCTCGGCTTCGGCCAGTTGCGAGCGTGCCTCAAGCATGTCCGATTGCGCATCATCAAACCGGCCTTCGCTGAAAGAGCTTGACCCCCGCAACGCTTCCACCCTTGCAAGGGTCTTGTTGGTCCGGTCGACGCGCACACGCGCTGTTGCAATCCGGGCTTGCGCTTCGGCCAGTTGCGCCTGCGACTGCGCCGCATGGATTTCCAGAAGTTCCTTGTTCAACTCCACGAGGATATCGCCTTTGGCCACCCGCGCGCCTGCCAGAACATTTACCTGCTGCACATTGCCCGCGATCCGGCTGGCAACCGCCCCGTCACGCGATGTTGTGACTTCAGCAAACACCGGAACCGTTTCGGCCAGCGTGACCGTCTCTACGCTTGCCACACCGACAGCCGTCGCGCGGCCTTGCGCCACGGCGCTTATAGGCGAATGGATTGCGCAGGCAAATACGAGCCCCGACAAGAGTTTTGACCAGCGCATGAATACGTCTCCAACGGTTTGTTGAACGGAGGGTAGCACGATGCGCCAGAGTTTAAATGCCGCTCATGAACGGATGCGTGGTTTTCACGAGAGATCAATACCGGCGCACCGGTCTGCTTGGGCTATTCCGCCGCGTGACGCGCCACATCGGGCAAACCGCCCGCCTTGATGATATGTGCCACAACTTCCGCGATCCCCTCACCGTGGCGCAGCGCGCAAAACACGAAAGGTCGGTCGCCGCGCATCTTGGCGGCATCACGTGCCATCACATCCAGCGACGCGCCGACATGCGGGGCCAGATCGGTTTTGTTGATCACCAAGAGGTCCGATTTCGTGATTGCAGGTCCGCCCTTGCGCGGAATTTCCTCGCCCGCAGCGACGTCGATCACGTAGATCGTAAGATCGGCCAGTTCAGGGCTAAAAGTGGCGGACAGGTTGTCGCCCCCGCTCTCGATCAGGACCAGTTCAAGGTCCGGGTGACGCCTTTCCATCTCCGCAATCGCGGCCAGATTGATGGAGGCATCTTCGCGGATGGCCGTATGCGGACAGCCGCCCGTTTCCACACCCATCACGCGGTCTTGTGGCAATATCTGCATGCGCATCAACGCTTCGGCGTCTTCCTGCGTGTAGATGTCATTTGTGATGACGCCCAGTGATATTTGCGGATGCAAACTGCGCGCAAGTGCGGCTGTAAGGGTGGTTTTGCCAGCGCCCACAGGGCCGCCGATACCAATACGCAAAGGGCCGTTCATCATGATCGAAATATCCTGTGTTCGAGTGTTTCATGGCGCATCGCCGCAATGTCGGACATGAACGCACTGCCTGCCAAATCGCCCAGTGTAGCGTTGCCCGTGTCCTGCACAATTTCGCGGCAAAGCGGCGTGAGCGCCGCCAACACCGCCTGCCCTTCGGTCTGACCCAGCGGGACAAGGCGCACCGCAGCCGAAACCAAATTGCTGGCAAAAGACTGCAAATACATCTGCGCCGTCAACGTCAGCGGCAGACACAACTGAGCCGCCGCATAGCCGACAGCCACCGGATGACACGCAGGCGGCATCGCCGTGCCCCAAATTGCCTGTGTCGTTCGTGCAAACGCATCGCCTTGCACATTTGTCTCCGCCAGACGCTCAGCACTCGCGGCAAACGCCCGCGCATGCGCGTCCACGTCAGCCAAGGCCTCTGGCCCCTCACAGTCAAAACCCGCGCGCAGCAAGATGCAATCATTGCGTCCAGAGCCATGCACCAGCACATCGCGCAGCCACGCCTGCAAAGACGCCGCGTTGTCGATCTGACCGCCCGCAATCGCGGTTTCCAACCCATGCGAATAGGCAAACGCCCCCAACGGATAGCTGGGCGTAAACCACTGCGCGAGGGTCAAGGTATCGTGCTCAATGGGCATGCGCGCTGTGTCCATGTTCGTGGCTGTGGGTCCGGCCTATCCCGTATGCGCCCCCCTCAGGGGTAAACGGTGCGGTGATCTTTTCAACCTCTGCGCCCACATGGCTTAGCATATGGGCAATGACCGGATCGTCCTGAATGATCACATGATCCTTGCCGATCTGGCAGGGCGTGTGCCGGTTGCCGATGTGCCATGCGATGCGCACCATGTCCGCGCCCGTCACTCTCAGCAGCGTCTCATCCGCCGCAACAATCTTCACACGCCTGCCATCGCTCAACTCAAGCGCATCGCCATCCTCCAGCGACGTGGTATGCGCCAGATCAACGACAAACGCGGTCCCGTCCGACGCCTCCAAGCGCTTGCGCCGCAGGAAACGGCCGCCATAATCCAGCGCACACGTCAGTGCATCCCCGGACCATTCGCCGTTTTTCAACAAGGTTTGTGCAATAGGTGTCTCGGTCATATCCGGCCCTCAAAACATGAAATAGCGTTGCGCCATCGGCAGCACTTCGGCCGGTTCGCAGGTCAACAGCACCCCATCGGCGCGTACCTCGTAGGTCTCGGGGTTAACCTCGACCACCGGCAATGCGTCATTCAGGATCATGTCCTTTTTGCCGATACTGCGCGTGTTCTTGACCGCAACAGTCTGCTTGCGCAGGCCCAGCGCATCGCCAACCCCATCCGCCTGCGCCGCCTGAGACGTGAAAATCACCGACGACGCCTCTAAGGACCGCCCGTACGCCCCGAACATGGGCCGCGAATAGACCGGCTGCGGTGTCGGGATCGAGGCATTGGGATCACCCATTTGTGCAACCACAATGGTGCCGCCCAGTAAAACCATCTCGGGCTTCACGCCAAAGAACGCAGGGCTCCACAGCACCAGATCAGCCCGCTTACCGACCTCGATTGAGCCGACAGCATGGGAAACCCCCTGCGCAATCGCCGGGTTGATCGTATATTTCGCCACATAGCGCCGCACACGTAGATTGTCGTTCTCACCCGTCTCACCCTCAAGCCGCCCGCGTTGTTTCTTCATCTTGTCGGCGGTTTGCCACGTGCGGATCAGCACCTCACCCACACGCCCCATCGCCTGACTGTCAGACGCGATGATCGAAAACGCGCCGATATCGTGCAAGATATCTTCGGCGGCAATCGTCTCGCGCCGGATGCGGCTCTCGGCAAAGGCGATGTCCTCGGGGATCGACTTGTCCAGATGGTGACAGACCATCAGCATATCCAGATGTTCTTCCACCGTGTTCACCGTAAAAGGCCGCGTCGGGTTGGTGGATGACGGAATGACATTCGCATCACCGCAAATCTTGATGATGTCCGGCGCATGACCACCGCCAGCGCCCTCCGTATGAAAGGCGTGGATCGTGCGGCCCTTGATGGCGGCCACCGTATCCTCGACAAAGCCGCTCTCGTTTAATGTGTCGGTGTGGATCATCACCTGCACATCCATGTCGTCAGCGACAGACAGACAGCAATCAATCGCCGCCGGCGTCGTGCCCCAATCCTCATGCAGCTTCAGCGCGCTGGCACCCGCCTTGATCATCTCCACCAACGCCTCCGGCTGGCTCGCGTTGCCCTTGCCAGACAAACCGATGTTCATCGCAATCCCGTCAAAGGCCTGCATCATCCGCCCGATATGCCAAGGCCCCGGCGTACAAGTCGTGGCCAGCGTGCCATGCGCAGGCCCCGTGCCGCCGCCAAAACAAGTGGTGACGCCCGAATGCAGCGAATCCTCCATCTGTTGCGGGCAGATAAAGTGGATATGACTGTCCACGCCCCCCGCCGTCAGAATACGCCCCTCGCCCGCGATAATCTCGGTGCCCGGTCCAATGATAATGTCGACACCAGATTGCGTATCGGGATTGCCCGCCTTGCCAATCGCGGCAATCCGCCCGTCCTTCAAAGCGACATCGGCCTTGTAGATACCTGAATGATCGACAATCAGCGCATTGGTCACGACTGTATCCACCGCGCCACCCGCGCGCGTGACCTGAGATTGCCCCATCCCGTCGCGGATCACCTTGCCACCGCCGAATTTGACCTCTTCACCATAGGTGGTCAGATCGCGCTCGACCTCGATGAACAGATCCGTATCGGCCAGCCGCACACGGTCGCCCGTTGTGGGTCCGTACATCGCCGCATATTGATGACGTGGAAGTGTCGTAGCCATCTCAATTCCCCCCGAATTCAAGCAACATACGGGTCCGGTCGGCGGTCAACTCGCTCAGGCACATCAGCTGAACCATTGGTTGAATGGACCCTCCTTCAAACGGGCTGGCGTGCACTTTACATGCCGCATCGCGGTAGGTGAGCCATGCCCGCTGCGCTGTCAGCAACGCATCGCCCTGCCCGATCTGTTTGGCATAACTGCGCGCAGGCCCCCATGCCGCATTCAATGCATCATCAGCCTGCTGAAAATCACGGCTAGCGCACATATTCATCAGCGCTTGACCTTCCGGAGATATACAATCCGCCGCGGACTGGGCTTCACTTACCTCAGGGACCATCAACACCAAAATCAACGCCAGCGCCCCCATAACCTTGCCGTTAAACCCAAATACCTTACGCGCGCCGCCAAACGGAATGACCTGCACCTCACGCCGCTGCCCGGGCTCAAACCGCACAGCTGTGCCTGCGGCAATATCCAATCGCATGCCCCGCGCCGCATCGCGGTCAAACGCAAGCGCCGCGTTCGTCTCGGCGAAATGGTAATGGCTGCCCACCTGCACCGGCCTGTCACCTGTGTTGGCCACCATCAGCGTCAGTGCCTCGCAGTCTGCGTTCAACGTAATTTCACCTTTAAAAGGGATCACTTCACCGGGGATCATGGCACCACCTCATATTCTTTTCGCTTTAAATACTGAAACTCAACGGATCGGATTATGCACCGTCACCAGTTTTGTGCCGTCGGGGAACGTCGCCTCGACTTGCACCTCAGGGATCATCTCGGCGATGCCCTCCATGCATTGGTCACGGGTGATCACTTCCCCGCCCGCCTCCATCATATCCGCGACCGACCGCCCGTCGCGCGCGCCCTCGACCACGGTGTCGGTGATCAGCGCGATCGCTTCGGGGTGGTTCAGCTTTACCCCCCGCGCCAGCCGCTTGCGCGCGACCTCTGCCGCCAATGCGATCAGTAATTTATCCTTTTCACGCGGGGTCAACTGCATGTGTCAAAGTCTCCAGGATTTGGGCAATAGTGTTTCATTCAAAAGCATCAGCACCGGCACAAGTGTCTCGCGCAACGCAAACCCATCGGCTGCAACCACCCGCATGACCAACACATCCTCGGCAATCAGGCTGGCACCCGCAGCAAAGGGCAGCATCGCCCGCAACGGCGCCAAGAATGCCGCCGCCTGTGGATGCACCAGCACGATTGAACTGACCGCTTGCGCGCCCGCACCGCAGGCCGGGGCCATCATCTGCCGCGCAACATCGCCCCGCAAATCAACGCCGTCCAGATATACCGGAACGCCCGTGCGCCGGATCGCGATGCGGTCGTTGAAATCAGCGGCCCTCAAGACCTCGCCCATCGCTGCGCGGCCAAAAATCAGGCTTTCGACCATCAAAAAGGCCGCGCCAACAGCTAGCTCGACATCCAGCGTCCTGCGCGCCGAACAACGGTCAAACAGGATCGTTTCCTGCGGCAGCCAGTTCAACCGCGCGCCTGCTTCAACGTCTACGCGGTTGCTGATCCGGGCGCATTCGCCGGGCTGCGCACGATATAGGCGCTCAGCGGCTTGGGTCGTCACGCTCACGGTAGTGCCTTCGCGGGCAGTCACTTCCACGCTTAACTCGTCGCCCCCCGTCACGCCCCCGCTGGTGTTGACCAAAACTGCTTCCAAATCGTCGCGAAACAGCGTCGGAAGGATCAGCTTCAAGGCACCTTGTTGGCGCAACCGGTCCAGCTTTGTGGCCCCGCCAACCGCTTTGGCGGTCAAACGCACCGCCCCGCGCGCGCGCGGTTGCGCCTCCACTTGCACCGTGCAGTCCCAGTCTGGATTTGGCCGAATGTCGATTTTTCAAGCTTTCTTGAACATGTTTTGCTCACGATGGCCAAACTCTGAACACAGCGCCAGAGCACCGCCGCGCGAACCCCTGATTTTCGAACTTACTTTTCCGCAAGCGCCCAAATTTTGGGCGAAGTGCGCAGCGATGAGGCCCTGCTTGCGTTTCACACGCCCCCACGCCAGTTTACGCCGATGTCGCCACTCACGATCACCTCCTCCGTTTTGACCGCAACGCTTCTGCCCCAAGGCGCTGCCTTGGTCGGGCTGCGCCATCACAAAATCCCCCATGATCTTGTCTTGGGCTTTGCCGACCCCGCCGCCCATGCGTCGGTTCCGATCTATGCCGGTGCGCTGGTGGGGCCCGTCGCCAACCGCATCGCAAACGGCGAAATCACCCTTGATGGCGTCAGGTATCAATTGCCCCGTAACGAGGCAGGCGAAACCACGCTGCATTCCGGACCCGACGGCCTGCATGCTGAAACGTGGCACACGCTGACCCATGAAACCGACAGCATCACGTTTACAACGACTTTGCAGCCCAATGCCTGCGGCCTGCCCGGCACGCGCCACATCCGGGCAACCTATGCCCTGTTGGATTGTACGCTGACGCTCAAAATCACTGCCACTACTGACGCGCCAACGCCCTTGAACATCGCTGCCCATCCTTATTGGAACCTCGACGGCACGGTTGATCTGTCAGGCCACCAATTGCATCTGGCAACGGACCACTATCTGCCCACCAACTCAAAAAATCTGCCAACGGGCGAAATCAAATCCGCGCGCGGGTCGGCGCTTGATTTCACTGAGACAGCCAAAATCCCCCGGATCCCGGACCTCGATGTGAACTATTGCCTCGCAGATGCACCCCGAACCGCACCATGCTACGCCGCGACGCTCATTGGTCAAAGCGGGGCAACCTTGCGCATTGCGACAACCGCCCCCGGTCTCCAAGTCTATAACGGTGCTTTTCTGCCGAACCTGACGGGCGTCTTGCGCGGGCACCGCGATCTTGGCCCTTATGGTGCCGTCGCGCTTGAACCACAGCACTGGCCCGACGCGCCCAACCAACCCGGTTTCCCTGCGATCACCCTGCGTCCAGGGGCGACCTATACCCAGATCACAACATACGAGATCAACGATAAATCAGCTTTGCCGACCGCTTTGCGCCCAGAATAAGGCCCTTGTGCCGCATTTGAGTTTGGAATGTCATAATGTTGCCATATTTCGGCCCTCTCACCGGCCAAAGAATAGCGCAGCATTTTTGGGCGCGGTGAACCCCCCTTGCCGCGATCCGCTGCATCAAAGGAATGATCCAATGGCCCGTCTGGACAAACCCTCATCCCCGGCAAAGCCGCAGACCGCACAATCCGCCACCACCAACACCGCGCCGCCAAAACCGACAACACAGCCCCTGATCCGCGATTACGCCAGCTTGTAAGTGGTGACAGCCCGCGCATGCTGCGCTACCAAAAGCCATGGCAACACCAATTACATCTATCCGCAACCTTGGCCCTGCATTTGAGCAAAGCTGCCATGCCGCAGGTATCCTAAGCGCCGAGCAACTGCGCGACATCGGCGCGGACGCCGCCTATGCTTTGATGCTGCGCGCAGGGACAAAACCGCATTTCATCGGTTATTATGTGCTGGTCATGGGCCTGATGGGCCGTCCGTGGAACGATTGCAAAGGCGCTGAAAAAGCTGCTTTGCGCGAAAAGTTCGACGCCTTGAAAGCCGATCATGCCAACCCGGCCCAGACCGAATTTGAACGCATGATGAACCTTATCGGCGTGGTAGACGGCTAAAACGCCAATCACCGGACATAGAAAAAGGCCGCATCGCTGCGACCTTTCTCAACATTTCCTGAAAATATTGGTGGCTTAGCCCACCAACTCCAGACCGGAGAAGAAATACGCGATCTCCTCTGCTGCTGTCTCTGGCGCGTCTGATCCGTGAACAGAGTTTTCGCCAACGCTTTCGGCAAATTCTGCGCGAATTGTGCCGGGTGCCGCGTCTGCGGGGTTGGTCGCGCCCATGACTTCACGGTTCTTGGCAATCGCGTTGTCGCCTTCCAGCACTTGCGCAACGATCGGCGCGGACGCCATGAATTCACACAATTCGCCGTAGAACGGACGCTCTGCGTGCACTTTATAGAATTCGCCCGCTTGCGCCATTGTCAGGTGAATGCGCTTGGATGCAACAACGCGCAGACCTGCGTCTTCGAATTTCTTGACGATTGCGCCTGTCAGGTTGCGCTTTGTTGCATCTGGTTTGATGATCGAGAATGTACGCTCTAGGGCCATGTGGCTTGCTCCTATGGGGGTTAATTTGGCCGCTCCCTAGCATGAGGCCCAAGCCTTGAAAACCCGCGATTGACGCGCACCTCGCATTGCTGCAAACCCCGCGCATGTTACGCATCTCAGAAATCAACTATTCCGTCGAAGGCCGCCCCTTATTTGAGGAAGCCTCCGCTGTCATCCCCGATGGTCACAAGGTGGGCCTTGTCGGCCGCAATGGTGCGGGCAAAACCACGCTCTTCCGCATCATCCGCGGTGAACTTGGTCTGGACGCTGGCGACATCAGCCTGCCCAGCCGCGCCAAGATCGGCGGCGTGGCACAAGAAGTGCCTTCCTCCGAGACATCGCTGATCGACACCGTGCTTGAGGCCGACACCGAACGCGCCGCCTTGATGGCAGAGGCCGAAACCGCAACCGACCCGGGCCGCATTTCGGACATCCAGTCGCGCCTTGCCGATATCGACGCATGGAGCGCCGAGGGCCGCGCCGCCTCGATCCTCAAGGGCCTCGGTTTTGACGACGAAGACCAGCAAAAACCCTGCTCTGATTTTTCGGGTGGTTGGCGCATGCGCGTAGCCCTCGCAGGCGTGCTTTTTGCCCAACCCGACCTGCTGCTTTTGGATGAGCCGACAAACTATCTCGACCTCGAAGGCTCAATCTGGCTGGAACAATACCTTGCCAAATACCCCCACACGGTCATCATCATCAGCCACGACCGCGGCCTATTGAACCGCGCCGTCAACGGCATCCTGCATCTTGAGGACCGCAAACTGACATTCTACCAAGGCCCTTACGACCAATTCGCGCGCCAACGCGCCGAACAACGCGCCGTGCAGGCCGCGATGGCCAAGAAACAACAGCTGCGCCGCGACCATATGCAGTCTTTCGTGGACCGCTTCAAAGCCAAGGCATCCAAGGCCAAACAGGCCCAGTCGCGTCTGAAAATGATCGAAAAGATGGATATGATCGCCTCGCCCGAACAAGCGGCCAAGCGCGTCTTTACCTTCCCCAAGCCAGAAGAGTTATCCCCGCCGATCATCCACATCGAAGGCGGCTCTGTCGGTTATACCGACGACACGCCTGTGCTGTCGCGGCTGAACCTGCGCATTGATCAAGACGACCGCATCGCGCTTTTGGGCCGCAACGGTCAGGGTAAATCAACCCTGTCAAAACTGCTGTCAGACCGCCTGATCCTGATGAGCGGCAAGGCCATCAAAGCCAACAAACTGCGCATCGGCTTTTTCGCCCAACATCAGGTAGAAGAACTGATCGTCGAAGAAACCCCGCTCCAACATATGATCAGCGCGCGACCGGGCATCCTGCAGTCCAAACTGCGCGCGCAACTGGCAGGCTTCGGCCTTGGCCCCGATCAAGCCGAAACCGAAGTCGGCCGTTTGTCTGGTGGCCAAAAAGCGCGCCTGTCGCTGCTGCTGGCCACACTTGATGCGCCGCACCTGCTGATCCTCGATGAGCCGACCAACCACCTCGACATCGAATCGCGTGAAGCCTTGGTCGAGGCCCTCACCCAATATTCTGGCGCGGTGATCCTCGTCAGCCACGACATGCACTTGTTGTCGATGGTCGCGGACCGCCTTTGGCTGGTCTCTGACGGCACGGTTACGCCCTATGAGGACGATCTGGAATCCTACCGCAAGATGCTGCTGACCCCGACAAAACCCGTCAGCAAAAATCAAAAACCAAAAGAAGCCCCCAAGCCGAAACGCGCCTCGCGCGACGAGATCCTCAGCTTGCGATCAGAGGCGCGCAAATGCGAAGCCCGCGTCACCAAGATCAACGAGATGCGCGACAAGCTGGCCAAAAAACTGGCAGACCCAGCCCTGTACGAAGACGCTAAAACCGGTGAACTTGACGTGTGGAACAAGAAATACGCCGAAGTGATGACCGCGTTGGAACGGGCTGAAACGATGTGGATGGCCGCCGAGGAAAAGCTCGAAAAAGCCAGCGCCTGAACCCCCTTTCTTTGAAGCCATAAATACTTGCGGGGGACGTCATCTTGATGACGGGGGGCAGCGCCCCCTAAAACATGTAACGGGCGCAGCCCTCCTTTGGACCGATGCCGATGATCCTCGACACTGCCTTTATGATCACCGCCCTCGTCACCATGTTCGTGGTGATCGACCCCATCGGCATGGCCCCGTTGTTTCTGGCGCTGACATCCGGCATGACCCCCGCCCAGCGTCGCCGCATTGCCGTGCGCGCGGTCTGTGTGGCAGGCTTTGTTCTTGCGCTATTTGCATTCTTCGGCGAGGCCGTTTTGGGTTTTGTCGGCATCTCGATGCCCGCCTTCCGCATCGCAGGCGGCATATTGCTGTTCCTGACAGCCCTCGACATGCTCTTTGAACGCCGCACCAAACGCCGCGAGGACAAGACGCACGATGAAGACACGCACGACCCCTCCGTGTTCCCCCTCGCGATTCCTCTCATCGCAGGTCCGGGCGCCATCGCCTCCATTATCCTGCTCGTTGGCGAAAAACCGGGCGGTGAAGGAATGGTAATGGTGCTGTCGATCACGGCCCTCGTGCTGATCGGCATGGCGCTGATCCTGATGGCCAGCAGCTATGTTGACCGGATCATCGGCAAGACCGGCATTGACGTGATCACGCGTATCCTGGGCATGCTTCTGGCGGCGCTTTCGGTGCAATTCGTGCTGGACGGGCTGGCTGCGTTCGGTTTTGGCCCCGGTCCCTCCTGACAGCAACGCTTCGGCCCCCTATATCTGCCCCACACCTATGCGGAGACAGACATGCCAGACATCGACACCGGCCAACTTATCTATCTTATCGTGCTCGGCGCGATGGTCGCGGGGTGGTTTTTCATGCAAACCCGTCAGGGCCTGAACCGCACGCTGCAATACGCCGCCGTCTGGGGCATGATCTTTGTCGGTGGTGCTGCGGGCGTCGGCCTGTGGCAGGACATCAGCCGCGATGCATCGCGGCCGCAGCTCAGCCAGTCCCAGGCAGGCCAGATCATCGTACCCCGTGCGCGGGACGGGCATTATTACTTACAGCTAAATATAAACGACGCGGCTATAAACTTTGTCGTCGACACCGGTGCGACTGCAATGGTGTTGACCCAAGATGATGCTGCACGTGCCGGTATTGATCTGGAAACACTCAACTATCTGGGCCGCGCAAATACAGCAAATGGCGAAGTGCGCACGGCTTTTGTCACGCTTGATACCGTTACGTTGGGCGATATCACCGACCGAGGGGTAAGCGCCGTTGTGAACGAAGGGGAGATGAAAGGATCGCTGCTGGGCATGGGGTATTTGCAGAAATGGGGCCGGATCGAGATTGCAGGCGGTGAACTGATCCTCACCCGCTAATCACGCCCCCCACGGCGTTCCAAGCGCAACTCTATATTACGTTTCGGCCTTTTTCTCCCAGCGTCCGGACGCCTCAGACCAATATTGCGCCGATGCACCTGCGTCTTTCAGCGCTTTCCATTGCAGCCGCGCACAGCCCAACGCCTCTTCGTCGTTGCCGTCAAAGAGCACACAAACCCGTTCAAGGGACGCCACTTCATCGGCGGTGACGTCCGCACCCTGCACCGACATCACACAACTGGGCGCATTTGCCGCAACAGCCTCAACCGTCAATAACACAGGTTGCGCTGCATCGTGCGCGCCCCCCGCCAACCCGTGCGGCAGGAACCCTTCGTCCGGCCCCAACCACAACGCGCGGTCCAGCGCCTCCATCCGGCCCATGTCGGTGCCGCGCACTGCTACTCTCCATCCCTGTTGCAGCGATTTGGTCAACAGCATGCGCAGCGTATCGGCCTCCGAGCGCTGCGTCAGATGATAGAAATAGGCGGCACCCAAGAGCTTACTCCGTCTCGTACATATCGCTGACCAAGCGGTTCAACGCCGCCACGCCCCAGCCTGTCGCGCCCACTGGGGCCAACGCCGTCTCGGATTTAACCGACGCGACACCGGCAATATCCAGATGGATCCACGGTGTGTCGCCTTTGACAAACCGCTGCAGGAACTGCGCCGCCGTAATGGAACCCGCAGCGCGGCCGCCAACGTTCTTCATATCCGCAATCCGGCTTTTCAGCAGATCGTCATAACACTGTCCCAGCGGCATCCGCCATGCGCCTTCGCCCTCAGTCTGCGCGGCCTTGAGGAAGGCATTGCAGAGCACGTCATTGTTGGAAAACACACCCGCATTGTCATGGCCCAGACCAATGATAATTGCGCCCGTCAATGTCGCCAGATCAATCATCGCCGCCGGCGCAAAGCGGTCCTGCGCATACCACATCACATCGCACAAAACCAAACGCCCCTCGGCGTCCGTGTTGATGACTTCGATGGTATCGCCTTTCATGGATGTGACCACATCCCCCGGACGCACCGCCGTGCTTGACGGCATGTTTTCGACCAACCCGACCAGCCCGACAACGTTGGCCTTGGCCCCGCGCAGCGCGAGCGACCGCATCACACCAGACACGACGCCGGCACCGCCCATGTCCATAGTCATATCTTCCATGCCCGCTGCGGGTTTGATGCTGATGCCGCCGGTGTCAAACACAACGCCCTTACCGATCAGCGCCAGCGGTTTGGCGTCTTTTGCGCCGCCATTCCACTGCATCACCACAACCTTGGAGGGGCTGGCCGATCCCTGCCCCACGCACAAAAGCGATCCCATCCCCAGCTTTTCCAAGTCAGCTTCTTCCAGCACTTCGACCTTCAGGCCCAGCGCGCTCATCTCGGCCAGTTGTTCTGCAAATGTCGTGGTCGTCAGCACGTTGGCAGGCGCATTGGTCAGATCGCGAGTCATAAACGCGCCCTCGGCAATCGCCATCAAAGGTGTTGCTGCGGCCTGAACCTCGTCCACCTTGCCGCACATGACGCGCACTTCGCCTGCGCGTGGCTTGGCCGATGTCTTGTGATCTTCAAACGCATAATCCCGCATCGCAAACCCGTAAGCCACTTCGGCGGTCCGGCGCACAGCCCCTGCCATTACCAGCACATCCATCTGGCCGCGCAGCTTGGCAAGGCTGGCACCAGCCGCCCGCGCCTGTGTTTGATCGGCATTGCGCGGCAGGCGCACAATATCAACGGCTTCCGCTGCCATACCGACCGGGAACGCCAGCGTGACTGCATCGCCCGCTTTCATTTGCTCGAACCGATCACTTTCGATCAGTCGCAAAAGCGCACCACGCATCAGCTTGTTCACGCGCCGCGCACCGGTGTCCAGCTTGCCGTCTGTGTCGGCAAATACGGCGACCCGTCCAGTGGCTGTTGCGATGGCGTCGATTTCGATCTCGTGAAATGTGATAGGGGTCAGCTGGGTCATGTCATGCGCCTTTGTCCGGTTTTCGCCCCAGACGTAGCGCGCAACGCAGCTGAAGACCAGTTTGCAGTTTTCCTAGCCCGCGAATTGGCGTATGTTTGGGCTAAATCCGCCGGTAAACTGGCGCTCAGGCACAAGATATGAGGGAAGCAGTGGCAAAATTTGACCGCTATATGCTGTCGCAGCTTCTGCTTTTGTTCGGGTTTTTCGCCCTCGTTCTGGTTGCGCTATTCTGGATCAACAGGGCCGTGGTGCTGTTTGACCGACTGATAGGTGATGGCCATTCTGCGCTTGTTTTTCTGGAATTTACCGCCCTTGGCTTGCCCCGCCTGATCGCCACGGTCCTGCCCGTCGCGACATTTGCCGGGGCAGTCTATGTCACCAACCGGATGAGTTCCGAAGCCGAATTAACCGTGATGCAATCCACAGGGTCCAGCCCGTGGCGGTTGGCCCGCCCCGTGCTGGCCTACGGGTTATGTGTCGCATTGATGATGTCCGTGCTTAGCCATTTTCTGGTGCCCCTCGCCCAGCGCCAGTTGAACCAGCGTGAACTGGAGATTGCCCAGAACGTCACCGCAGGGCTGCTGAAGGAAGGCCAGTTTCTGCATCCCACCACAAATGTGACATTCTATACCCGCCTGATCGGCGCGGACGGGGTGCTGCATGATGTGTTCCTGTCGGATCGCCGGGATCGGGCGCTGGGCGTGATCTATACCGCGTCCGAGGCATATTTGGTGCGCAACGGCGCGGGAACAACGCTCATTATGGTCGACGGGTTGGCGCAGCGGCTACAGAAAAATGGACTGGCTTTGTCGACAGCAAAGTTCCGGGACTTTTCTTTTGACATCTCCGCATTGGTGCGCCGAGACCGTCCGGACCAGTACGATCTGGCGGGCCTCACCACCCCCGCATTGATCGCGGCGTCCCGCGCGACGCTGCCGCCCCAAGTATCGACAGGTGTGGTGGCAGAAGAGCTGAACAGCCGTTTTGCGCAAGCCTTGTTTTGCGTTGTTGCCGCCATGGTCGGGTTTTCGATCCTGCTGATCGGGGGCTTTTCACGCTTTGGCATATGGCGCGAAATTGCGCTGGCGTTTGCACTGCTCATCGCCATTGACGGATCGCGCGGCACATTGGTCCGGATGGTCCAGACGCAGGCTGATTTGTGGCCCATTCTGTATCTGCCCTCGCTCTTTGGCGCGTTGGTCGTGTTGGGCGCGCTGTGGCAATCGGCCCATCCCGGCTGGACACGCCGCCTGATCGCAAGGCAGAAACCCGCATGATCCTGCACCTTTATTTCGCCCGGCGTTTCGCAATGGGTTTCTTGCTGATCACTGCGGTGCTTTTCGCGCTTGTGGTGCTGATCGACGCCGTTGATCAAGCACGCCGGTTTGCCGGTCTTGATCTGGGCTGGCAGCAAATCCTTGGTTTGACCCTGCTGAACACGCCACAGACAATCAACCTGATCCTGCCGCTGATCATGATCCTTGCGACCGTGACGCTCTTTATATCTTTGGCCCGCTCCTCGGAATTGGTTGTCACGCGCGCCGCAGGTCGTTCTGCCCTAAGCGCCCTGCGCGCGCCGGTTGCAGTGGCGCTGATCATTGGTGTTTTTGCGGTCACGATGCTCAACCCGATCGTTGCGGCCACATCAAACCGCTATTTGCAACTGTCAGAAAGCTACCGCGCTGGTGGCGCATCTGCGTTTTCCATCAGCGACGAAGGGTTGTGGCTGCGCCAAGGCTCAGAGAATGGTCAAACAGTAATCCGCGCATTCCGGTCAAACGCCGATGCTTCGGTGCTCTATGACGTGACCTTTTTGAGCTACGGCAAAAACAATGGACCCATCCAGCGGATTGAAGCGGCAAGCGCCACCTTGCTGGACGGTGCATGGTCGCTGAGCAATGCAAAATCATGGCCCTTGCGCACAGGCATTAACCCCGAAGGCAATGCGGAGGTATTCGAGACCTTTACTGTGCCTTCGACCCTGACCCTAGACCGCATCCGCGAAACGATTGGCAAGCCCGCCGCTGTTTCGATTTACGAATTGCCCCGGTTCATCCGCCAGCTTGAGCAGGCAGGCTTTTCACCCCGTCAACACAAGGTCTGGCTGCAAGCCGAAATTGCGCGGCCTCTGTTTCTGATGGCAATGGTTCTTGTTGCGAGCGCCTTTACCATGCGCCATACCAGATTTGGGGGAACGGGGGTGGCCGTGCTCACTGCAGTGCTTTTGGGGTTTGGTTTGTATTTTATCCGCAGCTTTGCGCAAATTTTAGGTGAAACCGGGCAAATTCCGGTCCTTTTGGCCGCATGGGCACCGCCGGTTGCCTCGGTGCTGTTGGCACTTGGCCTGTTGCTGCATGCAGAGGACGGCTAGATGTTGCGTGCGCTCGCGGTCTTCTTGCTGATTTCGCTCTTGCCCGCTTTGGCGGTCGCCCAACAAGTTGAGCCGACCAAACCGGCCGTGTTGATCGCTGACAACGTGTTTATCGAGGCAGACCGCACCTTGGTCGCGCAAGGCAATGTTGAGGCGTTTCAGGGCGGCACCCGTCTGCAGGCAAAATCCATCAGATACAACGAGGCGACAGGCGGGTTGACCATCGAAGGGCCGATTGTGCTGACCGAAGGTACCAAAACCTTGATCCTCGCCGATGCGGCGCAACTGTCATCCGATATGCAAAACGGCATCCTGACCGGTGCACGACTGGTGCTGAACCAACAATTGCAACTGGCCGCACAACAGATCAACCGTACAGATGGGCGTTACAGCCAACTTTACAAAACTACTGTGACGTCCTGCCGGATTTGCGAGGACGGACGCGCGCCGCTGTGGCAGATCCGCGCCAAGCGCGTGGTGCATGACCGGGTTGAAAACAAGCTATACTTTGATGAAGCCCAGTTCCGCATTCTACGCGTTCCAGTTTTTTACGTGCCTCGCTTGCGCCTGCCCGGCCCTGGCCTTGATCGTGCCACCGGTTTTTTGGTGCCGTCGATCCGTACAACATCGCAGCTGGGCACCGGCCTAAAGCTGCCCTATTTTATCAAGCTGGGTGATCACCGAGACCTGACGCTGACACCCTATATCTCGACCGCGACCCGCACGCTTGAATTCCGCTACCGTCAGGCATTTGCGCGGGGACGCATGCAATTTGATGGCGCAATCACCCGCGATGACGAGCGTCCCGATGCGACACGCGGCTATCTTATCGGGCGCGGTGCGTTCAACCTTGAGCGGGACTATACGTTGACGTTCGACATCGAGGCCGTAAACGACAACGCCTATTTCTCGCAGTATGATTATCACAACGAAGACCGGCTGGAGAGCCAGATCACCATAGAACGCGCCCGGCGCGACGCCTATGTACGCGCCAGTATTTTCAACTTTGAAAGCCTGCGCGTCAGTGACATCAACGACAATCTGCCGACAATCGTGCTGGATGGCGAATACGAGCGGCGGTTCTTTCCTTCGGCCATCGGGGGCGAGGTCCGGCTGAGCCTGCATGCCCACAGCCACACCCGTGCCTCTGATCTGGACGTTGACGGACCTGATGCGGACCTTGTGGTAGATGGCCGTGATGTGGTGCGTTTGGGTGGCAAAGTGGAATGGCTGCGCCGCGACACGCTGCGCTGGGGCCTTGTGGCGGACACGCGGGTGGGTGCCAGTTTTCAGGTCTTTGACATCACGCAAGATTCAACCTTTGACCAAAACCATGCTGATCTGGTGCCCCACGCCGCCGTTGCCCTGCGCTATCCAATGGTGCGGCGTGCGTCCAATGGCATTGTGCAAACGCTGGAACCCGTTGCGCAGTTGGGTTGGGTCGGCGGCAACCGGCTGGATATACCCAACGATGAAAGCACGCGCACAGAATTTGACGAGGGCAATCTGCTGTCGTTGTCCAGATTTGCAGCCCCTGACCGGCGTGAGCGGGGATTTACGGCTGCTGTGGGTGTGAACTGGGCGCGGTTTAATCCCAATGGATGGGATGCACATCTTACCGTGGGTCAGGTCTTGCGCCGCGATGCCGATCCTGAATTCTCCAATACCTCCGGACTGTCAGGGGGCGCCTCGAATTTCCTGCTGGCAGGCCAGATCAAAAGCCAAGGCGGGTTATCCCTGTCAGGCCGCAGCCTTTTTGACGAGAGTTTCAATTTTGCCAAAGCGGAATTGCGCGGTGATTGGTATTTCGCACGGGGGGGCCTGAGCGGCAGTTATGTCTGGATGGATGCAGATGTTGACGAAGACCGCCCCGGCGCGACCTCGGAAATTCTGCTGAACGGCAATTATGCCATTTCGCGTCATTGGGCCGCCACGGCCGACTACCGGTTTGATATTGTCGATGACCGCTCGGCAACGGCGGGACTTGGCCTGACCTACAACAATGAATGCGTTTCCATGGACCTCGCGGTCGAGCGGCGCTATTCCTCATCCACAAGTGTTGAGCCTACGACCAATTTCGGGTTTAACGTGGGCCTACGCGGCTTTGCTGTGTCCTCAGGGACAGAAAAATACATGCGCTCCTGTCAGAAGTGAAACATATGACCCTATTGCCTTGCCTGCCCCGCCTGTTCAAATCCCTTGCCCTTGTGGCCGCTTTGGGTATTGGCGCGCTTCCTGCGACGGCGCAGAACCTGTTTGCCCCGGTGGCGCAGGTCAATAACACGGTCGTCACCGAATACGAAGTGCAGCAAAGGTTGCGGTTCCTGCAATTGTTGAATGCCCCCGACGCCACGCGCGAGGCCGTCATCGAAGCGCTGATTGATGACCGCCTGCGCACCGCAGCTACAAATGCCGCGGGCCTCGAGATAACCGAAGAGGGCATGCGCGAAGGCATGGCTGAATTTGCCACCCGCGCCAACCTTAGCGCTGAGGAGTTCATCACGGCACTGGGCCAGAACGGCGTGGAGCGTGAGACGTTTCGCGATTTCATCGCCAACACGCTGACATGGCGCGAACTGATCCGCGCGCGCTATGTGCGCAATGTATCTATCACCGAACGCGACATTGATGCCCAACTGGGTGCGGGCAGCGCCGGTTCAAGCATCCGCGTTCTGGTCTCCCAGATTATTATCCCCGCGCCCCCCCAGAACGCCGCAAACGTCAATGCACTGGCTGAACGGATCGCCCAATCGCGCACCCCTGCCGAGTTTTCGAATTTCGCGCGCCAGTATTCGGCAACCGCGTCACGCGGCGCCGGTGGCCGCCTGCCATGGCAGAACGTCGAAGACCTTCCGCCAGCGTTGCGTGGCCTGATCTTGGGTCTTTCACCGGGCGAGGTCACAGCCCCATTGTCGATCCCGAATGCCGTAGCACTGTTCCAGCTGCGCGACATTCAGGAAACCGGCAAACCGGCGCAACGTTATGCGTCCATCGAATACGCAGCCTACTACATTCCCGGCGGCAGATCAGAGGCCACCCTTGCCCAAGCGGCGCAATTGAAGAACCGTGTCGACACCTGCGACGATCTTTATGGCGTGGCCAAAGGCCAGCCCGAGGACGTTCTGGACCGCGAGACCAAGGCACCCGCAGAGCTACCCAACGACTTTGCGATTGAATTGTCAAAACTGGACACCGGCGAAGTGTCCACCACATTGACCCGGAACAACGGTCAAACGCTGGTATTCTTGATGATGTGCAAACGCGTGGCCGAGGAAAACGCAGAAGTTGACCGCGATGCCGTGCGCAACGCCCTGCGGCAAGAACAGCTTCAGGGGTATTCCAACCAGTTGATCGCCCAGTTGCGCGCCGACGCCCGCATTACCCGGAAATGAGCAATACCCCTTTGCCGGTTATCCTGTCCTGCGGTGAACCTGCCGGGATCGGACCCGAAGTTGCGGCCCGCGCGTGGGCGTTGTTGAAGGACGAAGTGCCCATTCTCTGGCTGGGCGACCCGCGCCATTTGCCTGCAGACCTGCCCTACTTGGTGGTCGATGATGCGGCAGCGGCGGCGTCCGTCGGCAAAGACGCTCTGCCCGTGCTGCTGCATGATTTTGGCAGCGCGGTCACACCGGGCCAACCCGATCCGTCGCATGCCGCCCATGTGATTGAGGTCATCGCCCGCGCCGTGCGCCTTGTGACGAACGGCCAAGCATGTGCGCTTTGCACGGCACCGATCCACAAAAAAGCGCTTAAGGATGGGGCAGATTTCGCCTATCCGGGCCATACCGAATACCTTGCCGCGCTCGCGGGCGTGGAGGATGTGGTGATGATGCTGGCCTCGGACCAGTTGCGCGTTGTGCCTGCAACAATCCACATAGCGCTGGATCAGGTAGCGCATGAACTGACCCCCAAGGGACTGCGGCGGGTGATTGAGATCACCCATAACGGTTTGCAAAAACAGTTTGGCGTGCCAAACCCCCGCCTTGCCGTGGCCGGTCTAAACCCCCATGCCGGCGAAGGGGGTGCGATGGGCACGCAAGAAGTCGACTGGATCGCCGGGCTGATCTCTGACATGCGGGCGGAAGGGTACAACATGACCGGTCCCCTGCCCGCCGACACGATGTTTCATGCCGCCGCCCGCGCGCGGTATGACGCGGCCATTGCGATGTATCACGATCAAGCCCTGATCCCGATCAAAACACTGGACTTTGACAAAGGCGTCAACGTCACCCTTGGCTTGCCGTTCATCCGCACCTCGCCTGACCACGGCACAGCATTTGATATTGCAGGCAAGGGCATCGCGAACCCCACCAGCATGGTCGAGGCGATCCGGCTGGCCTACAAAATGGCGCAAGCGACATGAGCAGCATTGATACCCTTCCGCCGCTCCGCGATGTGATTGCCACACACGGGCTGTCAGCGCGCAAATCACTGGGCCAGAACTTTCTTCTGGACCTGAACCTAACGGCGAAAATTGCGCGCCAGGCGGGCGATGTAACCGCTTGCGACGTGCTGGAAATCGGCCCCGGCCCCGGCGGGCTGACGCGCGGCCTGCTGTCCGAGGGTGCGCGCCGTGTGCTTGCCATCGAAAAAGACCCCCGCTGTCTGTCCGCATTGGCCGAGATCGCCGACGCCTATCCGGGACGTCTGACGGTGATTGAGGGCGACGCGCTTGAGATTGACCCGCTGGCCTATTTGACGCCCCCGATCCGCGTGGCCGCGAACCTGCCCTATAATGTGGGAACAGAGCTGTTGGTGCGCTGGCTGACGCCGCCCACGTGGCCGCCGTTCTGGGAAAGCCTGACCTTGATGTTCCAGCGCGAAGTTGCCGAACGTATCGTGGCGCCCCCGGGGTCAAAGACCTACGGAAGGCTTGCCATCCTGGCCCAATGGCGGGCCGATGCACGTATCGTTATGCACCTGCCGCCCAGTGCCTTTACGCCGCCGCCCAAGGTTTCTTCTGCCGTGGTGCATTTGACCGCATTGCCGGAACCCCGCTTTCCTGCGGAAGCCGCCGTGCTGAACCAAGTCGTGGCTGCGGGTTTCAACCAACGCCGCAAAATGCTGCGCGCCTCTCTCAAGGGGATCGCGCCCAACATCGAAGACCTGCTTGTCGCGGCCGGTTTGAAACCCACGGACCGCGCCGAACAAATCCCACTTGAGGGGTTCTGCGCACTCGCCAGACAGGTCGCCGCAGCCCGCGCCGCATGAGGCAGGTTCTGCTGCTCGGCGCGATGCTTTTGCTTGCGGCTTGCGCCCCTTCGGTGCCGACCCGCGCCACGCCCCCAGACATCACAGCATTGGCACAGGCCATTGCCGCCCTGTCCCCGGATGTTGATGCGGCCGAGGCGGCGCGCGCCGCGCGAATCTCTTTTGCCTACAGTCGGCAACTGGCGCAGGAATACCAGATCACTGACCCCCCCTTGATCCACAATGCCAAGGTCAACGCAGGTCTGCGCCCGCGCGGGCTGTGCTATCATTGGGCAGAAGACATGGAACGCCGCCTGAACGCCGAAGGTTTTACCACGCTGGAGTTGACCCGCGCGATTGCCAATTCCGAAAGCCGGTTCCTGATTGAACACAGCACCGCCGTGATCAAAGCCAAGGGCACCTTGATGCAAGACGGCGTGGTCCTCGACCCTTGGCGGCACGGTGGCAGATTGTTCTGGGCTCCGGTCTACGGCGACGCGCGCTATGCATGGAAACCCCGTACGGATGTGTTGCGCGCAAAAGGGCAAATTCGCTATGCGCAGCGCCCAGATACATCTGTCGTGCCTTTACCCGCCGACCTGTTTCAAGAGTAACGCATCTTGGAAAAAAGGCCCCGCTGATGCGAGGCCTTGTCTGGTTCTATTCTGCGGCTTCGGGCTGATCGCCCCCACCAGATGCCTCTGGTGGCGTGTCGGGTTTCGGCTTGGGCTTGCGGCGCGGTGCGCGCTTTGGCTTTGGCTTGCTTTCAGGTGTATCTACCAGACCGCTATCATCAGGTGATTGCGTCTGTTCGGGCGCGGACTGTGGCTGTTGGTTATGGCGCGTGTCCGGTTGTTCTGACTGGCTATGATCTTTTTGGCCATGATCTTTATGGCTGTGGTCTCTCTGACCTTGTTCATTCTGGCCGTGATCATTCCGGGAAGTATCGTTACCACCCTGATCATTGCCATTGTTTTGATGACCGCCCTGCGCGCCATCACGTTCCTGACGCTCGGTGCGCTCGCGGTCGCGCTCGGCTTGGCGTTCGCGGTTTTGGCGCTCTTGCTCTTCGCGGCGTTCGTCGATTTCGCGCTGCGCCTCTGACAGCATGCGCAGATAATGCTCAGCGTGCTGCTGAAAGTTTTCTGCCGCGACGCGGTCATTGCTCAGCGTGGCATCACGGGCAAGCTGATTGTATTTCTCAATCACCTGACTTGGGGTGCCACGCACCTTGCCCTCAGGGCCTGAGCTGTCGAAAACGCGGTTTACGACGTTGCCGCCGCTGTTTTGCGGACGGTTGCGGTTATTTTTGGACCGGGACCGGGATCTGGTGGATTTCATGAAATGATGTCAGCCTTTGGTGCTGTTTTCTTAAAAACCGGAGGCCGTTAGACGGTCACATACTAAGCCGGTTAAGCGAGTTGTTGGGCATAATGCCGCGCGGGACCATGAAAGCATCGACCGCAGCAACACCTTTGAATAAGCATGCCACACCCGCCACGACAAGGGCAAACTGCTTCAAATTGGCGCAAATTATGAAAAATCGTGAATCAGGGCCACTTTATGCCGGTCTTGCCGCAGATACGACGCGCGCCCGGCCATCCAGATCATGGCTCAACGTCACCTCGCCCCAGCCCGCGTTTTCGAAAATCGCGACAACATCCGACCCCTGTTGCCAGCCGATCTCTACCATCACGCGGCCTTGTGCCGTCAAATACCCTTGGGCCGTAGCCGCGATGATCCGGTAGACAGACAGCCCGTCCAGACCATCGGTCAGCGCCATATGCGGCTCGTGATCGCGCAACTCGGGTGCGACATCTGCCATTTCGGTTGCGGCAAGGTAAGGCGGGTTCGACACAATCAGATCAAAGCGCCCTTCGACCCGCTCAAACCAATCCGATTGCATAATTTGCGCACGGTCTTGTACGCCATGTTGCACCGCATTGGCGCTGGCCTGCAGGCAGGCTTCCTCTGACAGATCCACGCCCAGACCGGTTGCATCGGGCCGTTCCGCCAACAGCGTGACAAGAATACACCCCGACCCTGTTCCCAGATCAAGCACACGCGAAAAGGCCCTGTTCAAGGCCAGATCAATCAGTGTCTCTGTCTCGGGGCGCGGGTCCAGCACCTCGCGGCTGATGTGGAATTCACGGCCATAAAATGCGCGTACGCCAATCAATTGCGACACCGGCACGCGCACGGCACGCAGCGCGATCAGGTTTTCAAACCGCTCTGCGATTTCGGGCGCGATTTCTTCGGGCGCGATCAACGTGACCCTTGCCGCATCCACCGACGCAGCATGCGCCAGCAACATCCGCGCATCCCGCGCAGGATCAGGTACGCCCGCCGCGCGCAGCCTTGCAGCAGCCGCAGCCATTGCCTGTGCCGCCGTGCTCATGCGTTCATCTCTGCCAACATCCGCGCCTGTGCATCTGCGGTCAGCGCGTCGACAATCTCGTCCAGATCGCCCTGCATCACCGCATCCAGCCGGTAAAGCGTGAGATTGATCCGGTGGTCGGTCATCCGCCCTTGCGGGAAATTATAGGTTCTGATCCGCTCTGAGCGATCCCCCGAGCCGACTTGCGCGGCCCTGTCAGCAGAGCGTTCGCTGTCCACCCTGCTGCGTTCCAGATCATAAAGCCGCGCCTTGAGAACCTGCATCGCCTTGTCGCGGTTGCGGTGCTGCGATTTCTCGGAACTGGTGACAACCAGACCAGTCGGCAAATGCGTGATCCGCACAGCAGAATCGGTGGTGTTAACGTGCTGGCCACCCGCGCCTGAGGACCGCATCGTATCAATCCGCAAATCATTGGCGTTGATCTCGATGTCTACATCCTCGGCCTCTGGCAGGACCGCAACGGTCGCGGCAGATGTATGGATCCGCCCACCAGATTCGGTGCTTGGCACGCGTTGGACGCGGTGCACACCGCTTTCAAATTTGAGCCGGGCAAAAACGTTCTGGCCGGTGATATGCGCCACCACTTCCTTGACGCCGCCCAGTTCTGTCATCTGCGCTTCGATCAGATCGAAACCCCAACCCCGCGCCTCTGCATAGCGTTGGTACATCCGCAGCAAATCTGCGGCAAACAAAGCGGCCTCATCCCCGCCGGTTCCAGGTCTGATCTCCAGCATTGCGGGTTTTGCGTCTGCCGCATCGCGCGGCAACAACGCCAGTTGCAGGGCGGCTTCTGCCTTCGGTATCGCCGCTTTCAGCGCTGGCAGTTCCTCTCGGGCAAGCTCTGCCATCTCGGGGTCATGCAGCATGGTTTGCGCATCGTCCATATCGCGGCGCAACTGCTTGTAGGCGTCGATTTGCTCAATCAAGGGGCGCAAATCGGAATATTCTTTTGCAAGCGCTGCAAAATCAGCCCCATCAGATCCCGCAGCCATCGACGCCTCCAGAAACTGAAAGCGCTGGGAAATTTGTTCAAGGCGGTCCATGGGTATCATGGGACATCCTGTCGCTTATGGAAGTGCTTTGGTCAAGGCCTGCGGTGTGCTATGCTGTATCCATGAAGCAATCACCAAGCCTGACATGAAACGCATCATTTTCCTTGCCTGTCTGCTGGCCCTGCCCGCCGCCGCTGACGGCACATATCCCAGCGGCAAGACCGTCGACTGCTATTGCACCGACCGCAACCATAACCGCATCGAAATCGGGGAAACCATCTGTCTGCAAGTGGATGGCCGTATGTTCATGGCGCAATGTCAGATGTCGCTGAACGTGCCAATGTGGCGCGAGGTACAACAGGGCTGCCTGTCTTCCAGCCTAGAGCGCGCTGAGCCAGCCTTTAACGCGTTGACGGTTTACCCCCAGATCTGATTTGCCAAAGCGCAGGCGGCTGTTGATTTCCAGATATCGCCCTGTTCCGTCCGCTACCGGCCCTTCATACAGGCCAATGGTCGCGTAGTCCGGGAAACCCATGATACGGGAACGGGTGATATAGGTGATCTTTGCGTCCTCGATAGACCCTGTCAGCCGTGTTGTCCGAGGTGTCGCTGTGGCGGCGGCATCCAGTTTCCGCAGCAGGTCTGTGCCATCCCCGTCAACCGCCTGACGCCAGACAAAGCCGGATGCAGACCGGATTTCGCCCATACCACTGGCACTGGACTGCCGGTGCCACCGCTCAACATCATGCGGCGCAAGCCGGATAAAGGCCACAAGCCCGACCACCCCTAAAACCAGAATCCAGAATACCATCCGCCATCTCCCCTGCTTCATCTTTCCGAGTTAACTCCCCGCGGCGCGTCCCGCATGCTCAGCGATACGTAACGCCTGGAAGAACGCATAGCATCTCATAGAGGATATTTGCCCCCGTCAGCGCAGTATTGCCCGAAGTATCATAGGGCGGCGATACCTCAACCAGATCGGCGCCGACAATGTTCAGCCCCTTTAGCGCGCGGATGAGTTCCATCGCTTGGGGTGTCGTCAGCCCGCCAATTTCCGGCGTGCCCGTACCGGGGGCAAAGGCCGGGTCCAGACTGTCGATGTCATAGGTCACGTAGACCGGCAAATCGCCAATATCGCGCCTGATCTCGGCGCCCAGCGTCGACAGGCTGCGGCCCCATAGCTCTTGCGCCGGGAATTGTTGAAATCCCCAACCGGCAGCTTCGGCAAAATCCTCGGCAGAGTAGCCTGTACCACGCAAACCAACTTGGTATACTTTTGAAGGGTTTATCAGCCCTTCTTCATGTGCACGGCGAAACACGGTGCCGTGGCATTCGCGTTCACCGAACATCTCGTCGTTCACGTCCGCATGGGCGTCCACATGGACCAGTGCAACAGGTCCGTGCCGCTTGGCGATTGCGCGCAAGATCGGCAACGTGATCGAATGATCCCCGCCAATCGCCATCGGGATCACGTCATAGTTTAAGATTGACTCGTAACTCTCTGCAATAATACGCAAACTATCACTTAGCGAGAACGTGTTGATCGCCAGATCACCAATGTCAGCGACTTGCAAACTGTCAAAAGGTGCCGCCCCGGTACCAAGGTTATAAGGCCGCAACATCGCGGATTGGCTGCGCACCTCTTTGGGTCCAAACCGCGTGCCTGACCGCCAAGACGTGCCAATATCCAGCGGAATGCCGCAAATCGCAACATCCAGCCCCTTGAGGTCATTCACCGCAGGCAGACGCATAAAGGTGTTCGGCCCCGAGAACCGCGCCAGATCATTGCCGCTGATGGGTTGGTTTTTCTCGCTCATGTGGTCCTCATCCGGTGGCCCAGCAGGCATAGGATTTCTGTCGCCACATGCGCGCCTGCGATGGCTGTGGCCCCGGTTGTGTCAAACGGCGGTGAAACTTCGACAACATCGCCGCCCACAATATTGATCCCCGCCAGATCGCGCAGCATGATCGCCGCCTGCGCGGATGTCAGTCCACCCCAGACAGGGGTGCCAGTGCCGGGCGCAAAGGCCGGATCAAGCGCATCAATATCCCATGTCAGATAACAAGGACGATCCCCAAGCACTCGTTTTATCTTGGCAACTGCCGCTTGTGGTCCCTTTTCATGAACTTCGCGCGCATCAATGGTTGTGACCCCCAAAGTATCAGGATTTGTCGTCCGAATGCCCACCTGCACCGAAGTTAACGGATCGACGATCCCTGACTTTACCGCCTTGTAGAACATCGTGCCGTGGTCGATGCGGTCCATGTCGTCATCGGGCCATGTATCTGAATGAGCATCGAACTGTAACAGACTGATAGGGCCGTACTTTTCGGCATATGCCTTGAGGATCGGAAAACTGATGTAGTGGTCCCCGCCCAAAACGACCGAGGCCGCACCAGCGTCCAATATGCCCTTGATATGCGCTGTCAGAGCTGCGGGGAACTTTGACGTATGCCCATAATCAAACGCCAGATCACCATAATCGGCGATGGCAAATTCGCTCAGCACATCGAAATCCCACCCGTAAGGCGGATCGTAAGGTTGCAAGGTACTTGCCTCGCGGATGGCACGCGGGCCCAGCCGTGTACCCGTGCGGTTGGTCACGGCCTGATCGAACGGCACACCCGTGACGGCGATATCCACCCCCGTCAAATCCTTGGTATATTTGCGCCGCAAGAACGAGGTTGCCCCGCCAAAGGCATTCTCGAAACTCGGCCCCTTCAGGTCGTCGCGCGTAAACGCCTGATCCACCTGTGCGGCGGCATCTTCCAAACCCATCGTTCAGGACCCCGCCAAAGGCTGCGCGCGTTCAACCATGCGCGCAAAAAACGACGCGCCAATCGGGGCAATCTCGTCGTTGAAATTGTATTTGGCGTGGTGCACGCCGGCACCCTCGCCCTGCCCCAGCATCAGATAAGCACCGGGTCGCACCTCCAGCATATAGGAGAAATCCTCTGCCCCCATCACCGGCGGGAACGCGGCTTCGACCCCTGCTTCGCCAGCCACTTCACCCGCAACCTCGACCGCGAAATCTGTCTTGGCCGCATCGTTCACGGTGGGTGGATAGCCGTACTCAAAATCCAGCTCTGCAGTCAAATCATAGCTTGCCGCATGCCCGTCCACGATGGCCTGCATGCGCCGCACGACCATTGCCTGCACGTCTTTGTCAAAGGTGCGCACCGTGCCGTTGATATAGACCTCCTCGGGGATCACATTGTCGGTCGTTCCTGTGTGGATCTGCGTGGTAGAGATCACCAGTTGCGCTTTCGGATCGGTGTTCCGGCTGACAATCGTTTGTAAAGACTGCACAATCGCGCAGGCCGCCACCACCGGATCAATGCAATCATGTGGCCGCGCCCCATGCCCGCCGCGTCCCGTCAAGTTGATGGTAAACGTATCTGCCGCAGCCATGATCGGCCCCGGCGTCGTGTGAAAGCGCCCGAACTCAAGGTTAGGCGCATTGTGCAGCGCATAGACCTGGGTAATGTCGAACCGGTCCATGACGCCTTCCTGCACCATCACCTCACCGCCGCCGCCGACCTCTTCTGCTGGTTGAAACAGCAACGCGACCTTACCAGAGAAACTCCGCGTCTCTGCCAGATATTTGGCCGCCCCCAGCAACATCGCCGTATGCCCGTCATGCCCACACGCATGCATCTTGCCGGGATGCGTGCTGGCGTAGGGCACACCGGTCTCTTCCATGATCGGCAGCGCATCCATATCGGCGCGCAGACCAATCGTCGGCCCCGCGCCCTGCCCGTTGATTATCGCGACAATGCCCGTTGTCGCGATCCCCTCGTGCAGCTCATCCACACCAAACTCTCGCAGGCGTTCGGCCACAAAGGCGGCCGTTTGGTGGCATTCCAACCCCAATTCAGGGATCGTATGCAGGTGCTGGCGCCATGCGGTCATGTCCGCGCTGAAATCGGCAATACGGTTAACAACAGGCATGGGGTGGACTCCTAATACGGGCTTGTTCAGGGTGCATCTGACACCAGACAGGACCCATCTGCAATGCCCGACAAAGCCATTCACACCCGCGATGCCGGCATCGACATTCATGACCCTGATGCCGGCATCGAACGACTGCTAGAAATCATGCGGCGCTTGCGCGACCCTGAAACCGGCTGTCCCTGGGACATCGAACAGGATTTCGACACCATCGCCCCTTACACGATTGAGGAAGCTTACGAGGTCGCCGACGCCATTGAGCGGCGCGATTGGCAGGAGTTAGAGGGCGAATTGGGCGATCTGCTGCTGCAATCGGTCTATCATACCGCCATGGGCGAAGAGGCCGGGCATTTCACCTTTCAATCGGTCGTGCGCAACATTTCAGACAAAATGGTCGCGCGGCATCCGCATGTGTTCGGCGATGAAAGCCGCGACAAATCCGCCGAACAACAGACCGCTGATTGGGAGGCGATCAAAGCCAAAGAACGCGAGGGCAAGGCCCAAGCCCGCACCCTTGATGGGGTCGCGCTCGGTCTGCCCGGGATGACCCGCGCGGTCAAACTGCAAAAGCGGCTGGCCCGCGTGGGCTTTGACTGGAACGATACCGCCAGCGTGTTAGACAAAATTGTTGAGGAGGCGGGCGAATTGGTCGAGGCCCGCGATACATTGACCCAAGACGCCGTCGAGGACGAGTTCGGCGATCTTTTGTTCGTCATGGCCAATCTCGCCCGGCATCTGGGCGTAGACCCCGAGGTCGCAGTGCGCCGCACCAACAGCAAGGTCGAACGCCGCTTTGCCGCAATCGAAGACCGGCTTGCAGCGCTTGGCAAAACCCCCAGCGACAGTGATCTGGCCGAAATGGACGCCCTTTGGAACGCCGTCAAAGCAGATGAGCGGGCAGACGTCACCAAATCCTGAGGCACCCTTTCGCTAAAGCGCCAAAACGCCTATCTAGCGGCAAACAAGGACAACACCATGCAGCCACGCAAGATCATCATCGACACAGACCCCGGCCAGGACGACGCGGTCGCAATTCTACTGGCCCTCGCAAGCCCCGAAGAAATCGACCTATTAGGCCTGACGTGCGTTGCGGGCAATGTGCCGCTGGATCTGACGCAAAAGAATGCACGCATCATCTGCGAACTTGCAGGCAAACGCGATGTCAAAGTCTTTGCCGGCTGCGACCGCCCCATGGGGCGCCCCCTTGTTACCGCCGAACATGTCCACGGAAAAAGCGGCCTTGACGGCCCCGACCTGCCCGACCCGACGATGCCGCTGGCCGAAGGTCATGCCGTTGATTTCATCATCAAACAGCTGCGTGAATTTGCCCCCGGTACCGTGACGCTTTGCCCGCTTGGCCCCCTGACCAACATCGCCACAGCGTTTGAAAAAGCCCCTGACATCGCGGGCCGCGTGGCCAAGATTGTGCTGATGGGCGGCGGTTATTTCGAAGGGGGAAACATCACGCCGACAGCAGAATTCAACATCTACGTCGACCCCCAAGCCGCTGATATCGTATTCAAATCAGGCGTTCCAATCGTTGTCATGCCGCTTGATGTCACCCACAAGGCCCTGGTCACCAAGGATCGCAACGACGCCTTTCGCGCCCTCAACACACCCGTGGGCATCGCTGTCGCCCAGATGACGGATTTTTTCGAACGCTTTGACAAGGAAAAATACGGCTCCGCAGGTGCACCCCTGCACGATCCTTGCGTCACCGCCTATCTGATCAATCCCGACCTTTTCACAGGCCGCCACATCAACGTCGAAATCGAAACAACGTCAGAACTCACCATGGGCATGACAGTCGCTGATTGGTGGCGCGTCACCGACCGCCCCGCCAACGCGACCTTCATGAATACCATCGACGCGGACGGTTTCTTTGCCCTGCTCACCGAACGATTGGCGCGGTTATGAGCGCCGCCCTCACCTTAGGCAAACCCGAACATCTCGACCGGGTCATGGCCCTTTGCGCTGCGTTTCACGCCGAAGAAGGGATCACCCAAACCGATGACGCACGTCGCGCCGCCCTGTCCCCTTTGCTGGACGGGCTCCCTTACGGTGTCGTCTATCTTATCGGCCCGCCGCGCGCGCCTATTGGCTATGTCGTGATCTGCTTTGGCTGGTCCGTCGAATTCGGTGGCTTGGACGCGATCATCGACGAACTCTATATCCGTCCCGGCGTCCGCGGTCGCGGCATCGCAACCGAGGCGCTGACCGCCATTCCCCGCGCCCTGTCCGAGGGCGGCCTGCGCGCCATCCATCTCGAAGTTGACCGCGACAACGACAAAGCGATGAAGCTCTACAAGCGCGCCGGTTTCAAACCCCGTGACAACTACATGTTTATGTCCAAGGAACTGTAAACCGATGCATATCCCCTTCGACAACAGCTACGCCGCCCTGCCGGACGCCTTCTATACGCGATTGAACCCGACACCGGTCAAAGCGCCCCACCTTCTGGCATACAACACAGACCTCGCCGCGCTGTTGGGGATCGAAATCGGCGATTTGACAGAGGCCGCCGAAGTCTTTGCAGGCAACCAAACACCCGACAACGCCGCCCCGCTCGCACAACTCTATGCAGGGCATCAGTTCGGCAACTACTCGCCGCAACTCGGTGATGGCCGCGCGGTACTGTTAGGCGAAGTCACCGGCACCGACGGCATTCGCCGCGACATCCAGCTTAAGGGCTCCGGCCCGACACCATACTCCCGCATGGGTGACGGGCGCGCGTGGCTTGGCCCGGTGTTGCGCGAATACGTGGTCTCTGAGGCGATGCACGCACTTGGCATCCCCACAACCCGCGCACTGGCCGCCACGGCGACGGGCGAAAACATCTGGCGTGAACAAGGCGCGCTGCCCGGTGCAGTGCTGACCCGCGTTGCCCGCAGCCACCTGCGCGTCGGTACCTTCCAGGTCTTTGCGCACCGCGGCGAAGTCGAGCACCTCAAAACCCTCACCGGGTACGCAATGAACCGCCACTACCCCGATGCCAAAACCCCGATGGACCTTTTGCGCGCCGTCTGCACAGCCCAAGCCGAGCTGGTCACAAAATGGATGGCTGTCGGTTTCATCCACGGCGTGATGAACACCGACAACGCCAGCATCGCAGGCGAAACCATCGACTACGGTCCTTGCGCCTTCATGGATGCCTTTCACCAGAACCGTGTGTTCAGCTCAATCGACCAACAAGGCCGCTATGCCTTCGGACAACAACCCGGCATCGCCGTCTGGAACATGGCACAGCTCGCCACCAGCCTGATCCAACAGATGGACGATCGCGACGCCGCCGTCGAAGAGGCCACCGCAATCGTTCACGCGATGCCTGCACAGCTAGAGGCCGGTTGGCTCACCAATTTTGCGGCAAAAATCGGCATCGCGAACCCCACTCAAGCCGACACCAAGCTGATCGAAGACCTCCTCACTCTTATGCAAACCAACGGCGCTGATTTCACAAACACCTTCCGCGCTTTGCCAACAGACGCCGCGCGCGACCAATTCTCAAACCGCGACGCCTTTGACGTTTGGCATGCGAGTTGGCAATCCCGCACCCCCTCGATCCCCTTGATGAACGCCACGAACCCCGCTGTGATCCCGCGAAATCACCGCATCGAAGAAATGATCAGCGCTGCCGTCGCAGGCGATATGGGCTCGTTTGAACGCCTGAATGCGGCCCTCGCGACACCATTCACCATGACCGACCCCGACCTTACACGCCCGCCAACCCAAGCGGAAATCGTCCCGGCGACGTTCTGCGGGACCTGATCGGCTCTTTTCGCCAAAAATACTGAAAAGCAGCCTCAGATGCGGGGGCGCCGGTTGATCAGGTAAATCCCGCTGGCAACCAGAACAAGCGCACCCCAAACCGAAGGGGCCACCTCTTCGGACAGCAAAAGCCACCCGAAGATCACCGAAAACACTGGCGATAGAAAACTGAACGACGCGACCGAGGACGCCGGATATATCTTCATCAACCAGAACCACACCAGAAACCCGAGGCTCGCAACCGCGATGATCTGAAACGCCATACCCGCAATGTGAATGGGCTGGATGTCACGGATCAACGGCCCGAACAGCGGCGCGATCAACAACAGGATCGGCGCGGATACCGCCACCTGAAACATCAACTGCTGCGCGGGCGGAACTTGCGATAATGACGTCAGGCGGACGCACAAGACGATCCCCGCCCAGCAAAAGGCCGAACACAAGGCCAGTATATCACCCGTCCAGCTTGCTTGACCGGAATTGCGATCCAAAAGCGCCAGCGCGACCCCTGACATGGCCGCAATCAACCCCACCACTTTGGTCCGCGTCAACTGCTCTCCGGGGAAAAGCACATGCGCGAGCAGCGCGAGCCAGACCGGCATTGAATAGAAAATCACCGACGCGCGGCTGACCGTTGTAATATCCAGCGCGATGAAAAGACAGGTAAATTCGAACGCAAACAGCAGCCCTGCCAATATCCCGCCAAAATACGCATTGCGCGGGATCTGCATGCTGACACCGCGCAGCCGCATCCAGATCAACAGCACCACAACCGCCCCTAAGGACCGCAATCCCGCAGCAAACACAGGGCTGAATCCCCCCGCCGTTACCTTGATCACAACCTGGTTGAAGGACAGATGCAGCGCAAAAGCGATGAGGGCGGCAGCCCCAAAGAGGTCGATGTGGTCTTTGCGTTCCATCCATTCACAAGGCTGCCTCGCGTGCGCCAAGTCAATCCGCTTTTGCTGTCTCGGCCAAAGCCGCACGACTTTTCCCCTCGTCACAGGGCCCAATTCTGGACATAGTCACCCCATAAATTCACCTGTGGGAGAGAAACATGAGCTTGATGAAAACACTGGCCAAAGTGGCCGTTGGCGTTGCCGTTGCCAAAGGCGCGCAATCCATGATGCGCGGCAGTCAAGGCGGCGCAAGCCAGGCAGGCGGCCTTGGTGGTCTCTTGGGAGGCTTGACCGGCGGCAGCGCGCAACAGGGCGGCGGGCTGCAAGACATGCTGGGCGGACTGCTTGGTGGATCGCAAGGCGGCTCTGGCGGTCCGACGGGCGGATTGGGTGGCCTGCTTGAACAGCTTGGCGGTGCCGGTGGCGCGTCTGCGGGGGGACTGGGCGGATTGCTGGGCGGGCTTGCGGGCGGTGGCGCGCAGCAAGGCGGCGGTTTGGGCGGTTTACTTGGCGGTTTGACCGCGGGTGCCGGTTCTGGCGGTCTTGGTGGATTGCTCGGCGGTCTCGCCGGTGCAGCGGGTGCCGGTGGCCTTGCCAAATCCATGGCGCAGCGACCCGCCGAAAGCAGTGCAGACTTTGGCGCAGTACTGAACTCGCAATTTGACGCCACACCGCAGGCCCCGATCGAGCCTTCGCAGGATCAAGAAGCCGCCGCAGCCTTGATGCTGGCCGCGATGATCCAGGCCGCAAAATCCGATGGCACATTCGATGAGGCTGAAAAACAGAAACTGCTGGGCCAACTGGGAGATGTAGACGCCGAAGAAGCCGCCTTTGTTCAAGCGCAACTGCAAGCGCCTGTTGATGTGGACGCTTTGGTCAGCCAGACGCCAAAGGGCTTGGGCGCGCAAGTCTACGCGATGTCTGTGCTGGGCATTGATCTGGATACCCAAGCCGAAGCGCAATACCTGCACAAATTGGCAACGGGATACGGCATGAAGCCTGCAGAAGTGAATGACATCCACGCGCAGATGGGCATTCCGTCGCTTTACACCTGATACCAAACAAGACTGCTGCGCCTCGGGCCGGTCCCGGGATCTCTTCGATCAAAAAAAGGCCCCTGCAATGTGCAGGGGCCTTTTTTCTGTTCATATCCTGCAGATCAAGCTGCCTTTTGGCCGCCCGGTTTGCCGCCACCGCCGCCGGAACGCCGTCTGCGCGCGCCACCACCGGGCTTACCCCCCGCAGGCGCGCCGCCACCGCCGCCGCCGCCTTGGGGACGACCGCCACCACCGCCACCCGGGCGTCCGCCACGGCC
>Ga0115564_10000518_pt1 | contig 38366 bp, 39 predicted proteins | sample COGITO_mtgs_1105_7_FD_88680 | JGI IMG/M metagenome (GOLD analysis project Ga0115564, IMG submission 88680) | Pelagic marine microbial communities from North Sea - COGITO_mtgs_110523 | ecosystem: Environmental > Aquatic > Marine > Epipelagic | place: Germany:Helgoland, sampling site Kabeltonne...
AATAGGATCTTTTTTATTCATGCTAAGAATTGAAATAGTATTATTTTTAGAAAGTATAAAAATACTAAAGAATTGAATGAAGATGATCATTATTAGAGAAGTATTAGAAAAAGATAATGCTGATTTGGCTTCTGTGATCAGACAAGTCCTTGTCGAAATAGGAGTCCCAAAAGTGGGAACCGCCTATGCCGATCCAGAATTGGATTATATGCACAAAACGTATTTAAAAGATCGGGCTGCTTATTTTGTTTTAGAAGAAAACGGAACACTCCATGGAGGTGCTGGGATTGCTCCTCTTCAGGGGGGTGATCCTACTGTTTGTGAATTACAAAAAATGTACTTCCTACCCGAAGCAAGAGGAAAGACTCTAGGAGAAAAAATGATTGATCACTGTTTGAGTTATGCAAAAGAACAGCATTTCAAAACTTGTTATCTGGAGACCTTGCCCTATATGAAAGCCGCTCAAAAACTCTATCTCAAAAAAGGTTTTGAATACATCGATGGACCGATGGGTTCAACAGGTCATACTTCTTGTAATGTTTGGCTTACTAAAAAATTGTAAATGACATTAATTGAATTTAGATCCTATTTTAGGGCTCAATTAAAGGATGTTTATGTTCTTGAAGAATGTGATGATTTTTTGAAACGTCTAATGCAGGCTTATTTTAAATGGGAACCCATTAAAATTGGTTTAGATCCAAATTATAAACTCACCTCAGTAGAAAAAGAGAAGCTGAAGCTAGCTTTGATTGAATTGAAAAAAGAAAGACCCTTACAGTACATATTGGGAACTGCTTATTTTCTAGATTTAGAACTTGAAGTAAATACAGCTGTTTTAATTCCCAGACCCGAAACTGAAGAATTGGTTCATTGGATTTTATCAGGAGAAGATAAACGAAACCCCTTAACAGTATTGGACATAGGAACGGGGAGTGGTTGTATTGCTATTTCATTAAAAAAAGCTGCTCAACAATGGAATGTTGCAGCGCTGGATGTTTCAGAACAAGCACTCGAAGTTGCGGGCAGAAATGCTAGTAAAAATCAAACTCCCATTCAATTTCACCTTGAAGATATCTTAGTTAAGAAACAGTGGTTGACTCCTTTAGATGTTATTGTTTCAAACCCTCCTTATGTAGTACCCTCAGAAAAAGCGCAGATGCTAGCTAATGTTTTAGAAAACGAACCCAATTTGGCACTTTTTGTACCAGAAGAAGAGCCGTTACTTTTTTATAAAAGAATCATCGAGTTTGCAGAGCAAAACCTAAAACCTTCTGGAGCACTTTACTTTGAGATTAATCCTATTTTTGTTGATGAACTTGTAACTTTTTTTAAAAAGTTTACCTTTGAATCTGTTGAGGTTCGAAACGATTACTTGAATCGTCCAAGGATGATTAAAGCCATTAAAAGCAGTATATAGTATGACGAATGCCCAAGAAAAGATTGAAGGTTTACGTTCAAAATTACATCAGTATAATTTTGAATATTATGTCAATGACACAAGTTTGATAAGCGATTTTGAGTTTGATCAATTGATGAAAGAGCTTCAAGACTTAGAAGCACTGCACCCTGAATTTTATGATTCAAATTCACCTTCTCAACGCGTTGGAGGTCAAATTACTAAAAACTTTGAAACAGTAACCCACGCAGAACGTATGTACTCTTTAGGGAATACCTATTCTGAAGAAGAGATTCGAGACTGGGTCGATCGCATCATTAAAAATCTTGATGGGGAAATACCAACATTTACCTGTGAATTGAAATATGACGGCGCATCAATCAATCTTACCTACGAAAAGGGCGTATTGCTTAGAGCAGTGACTCGCGGAGATGGAACTCAGGGTGATGATGTGACAATGAACATCAAAACCATTCCGAATGTCCCCCTCAAGTTACAGGGGAATTTTCCTGACTTATTTGAGATTCGTGGAGAAATCGTAATGCCACTGGCAGGTTTTGAAGCCCTAAACAGAAAACGAGTTGAGGCAGGAGAAGAACCGTATATGAATCCCAGAAATACCGCTTCTGGTTCATTGAAACTTCAAGACAGTAGCGAAACAGCTCAACGCCCGTTAAGCTGTTTGTTATATGCATTGGTTGGTAAAAATCTTGGTTTTAAAAGCCATTACGATGCATTAGTTGAAGCGCGGACATGGGGTTTTACTGTTCCTGATACCATAGTGCAAGCGGATTCTATACAAGGTATTTTACATTATATAAATGAATGGGAAAATAAAAGAGACCAACTGCCGTTCGAGATCGACGGAATTGTCATAAAAGTTAATGATTTAAAACATCAAGAGCTCCTTGGTTTTACTTCAAAATCTCCCCGTTGGGCTATTTCATATAAGTATCAAGCCGAACAGGCGAGTACTAACCTAGAGACCGTAAGTTATCAAGTGGGCAGAACGGGTGCCATTACACCAGTTGCAAATTTAACTCCTGTATTACTTTCTGGTACTACTGTCAAACGGGCTTCCTTACATAATGCAGATCAAATAGCAAAACTAGATTTACGCTTAGGTGATCGTGTTTATGTAGAAAAAGGGGGGGAGATCATTCCTAAGATAGTTGGTGTAGACCACAGGATGAGAGGGTTAATAGAACATCGAGTTACCTATATAGAGAATTGCCCAGATTGTGCGGCTACCTTGGTTCGAATTGCTGGCGAAGCTCAGCACTATTGTCTGAATACTACTGGATGTGCAACTCAAATTATTGGTAAAATGCAACACTATATCGGCCGAACTGCAATGGATATTGAAGGTTTGGGAGGCGAAACAGTCGCTTTGTTGTTTAACGAAGGTCTGGTAAGCAATATAGCAGATTTATATGCGCTGAAAGAGGAAGCGTTATTGCCCTTAGAACGTATGGCTCAAAAGTCAGTTGACAATTTATTGTTAGGGATAGAAGCTTCTAAAAAACAGCCTTTTGCAAAAGTGTTATTTGGATTGGGGATTCGTTTTGTCGGTGCTACTGTAGCCAAACGACTAGCATCATATTTTGGTTCCATGTCCAAGCTGATGCAAGCGACAGAAGAAGAGCTGATTGCTGTTGATGATATAGGCGTTCGAATTGCACAAAGTTTGGTGCACTATTTTCAAATTCCAACTAATCGAGAATTAGTGAAACGATTAACACAGTTTGGTGTTCAAATGGAAAATGAAACACTTGCATTAACCTCAAATGCATTGGAAGGAAAGAATATAGTAGTGAGCGGTGTTTTCGAAACGCTGTCTCGAAATGAACTTAAGGCAATGATTGAAGAGCACGGAGGGAAAGTTTCAAGTTCAATTTCTTCGAAAACCTCGTTTATTGTTGCAGGAGAGGGCATGGGGCCTAGCAAAAAGGTTAAGGCTGAGAAGTTAGCAATCCCCCTGATGACAGAGTCTTCATTCTTGGATTTGTTAGATTCATAACACTTTAAAGCTTTTTTAAACAAAAACACTATTTTATTATGTTGGGACTGGGGTTTTGGTATTTTTGTATTTCAAAATTAGACGGGTTTGATAAGTAAGCTTTTGCGCAAGTGGGTTTTTGAAAAAGAATTGGACAAAAGTATGTCCAGCAAGCAACTTGATGCGTCTTTTAAAATCAGTAAAATTGCTATTTTGGTTGACCCCATTACAGCAGTTGACAGTAGATTTCTTTTAAACCTAGCCAAGATGTTTAAGATTTCTGAGCTACAAGTTAGTCTATTGTTGTTGAATAAAAACGCTGAATTAGAAAAGCAATATCAACAAATATTCAACCCGCAAGAAGTCAATTTCTGGGGGAGTTTTAAAGGAGAGCTGTTGAACTTTTGTGAGTCGGAGTACGATTTGTTGATTAATTATTACAACAAGATTGATCACGATTTCTCACTCATAAGTGTTAGAACTAAACATAAAATAAGTGTTGGGTTTTCGGGAGCAGATGAAAGAGTCAATGATGTTGTATTTGATTTTGATCCAAAGGATAAAGAAACCTTTAAAAAGGAATTATTGAAGTATATGAATATTTTAAATATAATATAAGTGGAATTTTTAAAAGGATCTGGAGTTGCTATGATTACTCCTTTTGATGAAGAAGGACGAGTAGATTACCATGCGGTAAAACGTGTTGTTGACCATATCATCAGTGGCGGTATTGACTATATCGTTCTTATGGGAACTACCGCTGAGACTGCTACATTAACCTCAGAGGAACGTACCAAAGTTGTAGCCTTGATTGTTGAGGTTGTAGCTGATAGAGTTCCCCTGGTTTTAGGGATTGGAGGGAATAATACGCAAGTAGTTGTAGACACGATCAAACAAACCGACCTTACAGCCTTCAAAGCCCTCATGTCTGTATGCCCTTATTATACACGTCCAAGTCAAGAAGGGATTTACCAGCACTTCAAGCACATAGCCACGGCTACTCCTATTTCAGTAATCTTGTATAATGTCCCGGCTCGAACCGGTGTCTCCATATCGAACGAAACAACAGTTCGTTTGGCGACAGACTGTGCTAACATTATAGCCATAAAAGATGCTACGGGTGATTTAGAGTCTGTAATTACGCTCTTGGATCTTGTACCGGATGGATTTCATGTGATATCGGGTGATGATGCATTAGCACTCCCTGTTGTTTTATCTGGTGGATCTGGAGTAATTTCAGTTATTGGCGGTGCATTACCAAATCAAGTTTCAAAAATGATTCGCTTTGCTTTGGAAGATCGAATAGATGAAGCTACGGTATATCACAACCAATTGCTTGAAATGATTGATTTAATTTTTAGAGAAGGCAACCCTGCTGGTGTTAAAAATTTATCAAAGCATTTAGACCTCTGTACAGGAAATGTTCGCCTTCCGTTGGTGCCAGCATCGGAACCTTTAAGTGTTGCAATTTCAGAAGCTAACAAAGTATTCCTTTAAGCCAGGAAGTTAAAATTTTGACAAATAATAGCGGGAGTTTTTTTTAGCGGTTACATTTGAATTTTAATAGCTCACATTGATTATATTTTAGTAGTTTTGCATCATGTTTTTAAAAACCATCAAATCAACCGTAGTTTTTGCGTTATTTCTTTCATTCTTAAGCTGTAGCGATTACCAAAAAATACTCAATAACCCGGATAATAATCTGAAGTATAAAGCTGCAGAAGAATATTATAAATCTGGATCCTACAGAAAAGCCAATCGTCTTTTTGAACAAATCGTTCCCTCCTACAGAGGAAAACCTCAGGCGCAAAGAATCATCTACTTTTACGCCAATACTTATTTTCAAGTTAAAGACTACAATTTAGCAGCCTATCAATTTGAGAGTTTTGCAAAGTCTTATCCCAAAAGTGATCGCCTTCAAGAAGCAAACTTTATGTCTGCCAAATCATACTATATGCTTTCTCCACGCTTTAGCCTGGATCAACAAGATACGTATAAGGCAATCGATAAGTTGCAGATATTTTTAGACAACTATCCCGAGAGCGAATTTAGTGATGAAGCCAATACGTTAATCGCTGAATTACAGGTTAAACTAGAAAAAAAGTCTTTTGAAATTAGTAAAAAATATTACACCATACGAGATTATAAAGCTGCGATGAATTCCTTTGATAACTTCATCAGCGACTATCCCGGGACACAATTTAAGGAAGAAGCATTATACTATAAATTTCTTTCTAACTTCGAATTGGCAATAAACAGTATCTTTACGCTAAAGAAAGAGCGTTTGGCTAAAGCCAAAGAAATAGGAAATACCCTTTTACGATACTTTCCAGAGTCTATATTTCTTCAAGACGTTGACCGAAAATTTGAAAATATAGAAAAGGAACTTACCCTTATAGATCAACTCACAACAAACACAAAATAGCTAGGATGACAAAGTACAGAGAATCAAAAGCACCCATTACGACAACAACCTACGATAAAAATTTAGTAGAAGGAGAAACAGATAACATTTACGAAGCGTTATCGATCATCTCTAAACGTGCGATGCAAATCAATTTAGACATCAAAAAAGAATTGCACGAAAAACTTGAGGAATTTGCTACCCACAACGATAGCTTAGAAGAGATTTTTGAAAACAAAGAGCAAATTGAAGTTTCTAAATTCTATGAAAGCCTTCCAAAGCCACATGCATTGGCGGTAGAAGAATGGCTGCAAAACCGCGTATACCACAGAAAAACAGAACAATAAAAGCAGATGTCTTTGTTCAGCGGTAAAAAAATCCTCTTGGGTATCTCAGGCGGAATAGCGGCTTACAAAACTCCTATGCTCGTTCGAGCTTTTATCAAACAAGGTGCGGAGGTTCGGGTTATTATGACCCCTTCCTCCAAAGACTTTGTTACTCCATTATCACTTGCTACGGTTTCTCAAAACCCAGTCTATTCTTCCTTTATTGCAGAAGATCAAGACAACCCACTCTGGAATAACCATGTTGAAATGGCACTTTGGGCGGATTATATGCTCATTGCTCCAGCTACTTCGAACACTATAGCTTCCATGGCGCAAGCCCGTTGTACCAACTTATTATTAGCGGTCTATCTTTCTTCACAATGCGAAGTTTTCGTAGCTCCGGCGATGGATTTAGATATGTATGCACATCCAGCAAATCAAAAAAACTTAGCGACTCTATCTGTCAATGGCGTTTTAGTACTCCCAACCGAAGAGGGGTTCCTGGCGAGCGGCTTAGAGGGAAAAGGGCGTATGCAAGAGCCGGAAGATATGGTATCCTTTATGGAAAATCATATTTCCAAACACCTCCCTTTGTTTGGGAAGAAAGTAGTACTCACAGCCGGTCCTACCTACGAATCCATAGATCCTGTTCGATTTATTGGAAATAATTCCTCCGGTAAAATGGGTTTCGAATTGGCCAAGCAAGCCGCAGCTCTTGGAGCTGAGGTTGTTTTGATCAGTGGACCATCTGCATTGGATTTAGATCATGCTAAGATTACGGTCATACGGGTTACTTCGGCTGACCAAATGTTCGAAGCGTCCAAACTACATTATACTGATGCTGCTATTTTTATTGCATCTGCAGCTGTTGCCGATTTTAAGCCTGACACCCATGCGACTCAGAAAATAAAAAAAGAAACCAATTTCAATCAAATAAATCTAATCCCAACTCCTGATATCTTAGCTCATTTAGGAGCTACCAAAGGAAAGCAGTTTTTAGTCGGATTTGCTCTTGAAACAGAAAATGAGCTTGAAAATGCTCAGGCTAAACTAGAACGAAAGAATTTAGATGCCATTGTCCTGAACTCATTGAATGATCTCAATGCTGGTTTTGGTGGAGATCAAAATAAAATCACTTATCTTCAACCGAATGCCGAACCAATTGCATTCGAGTTAAAAACAAAGACGGCAGTTGCAGTTGATGTTTTTGATCAAATCCTGCTAGCTTATGAAAAGACTTCTTAACCTCTACGCACTCCTTTTTTTGGTTGTTCTTGGAAATGCCCAAGAAATTAATTTTGAAATTGTTGTTAATTCGGATTTGGTAAATCAAACCAATCAACAGGTTTTTAAAACCCTAGAAACGAGTATAACTGAATTCATGATCAATAAAGCCTGGACCAATCAGGATCGAGCCAATGAGGAAAAACTAGATTGTAGTATGGTGCTCAACCTCACAGGCTATAGCGGGAGCCAATTTGAAGGAACACTTCAGGTTCAAATTCAACGCCCAGTATTCAACACCAATTATAAAACGCCCATTCTCAATCACCTCGACAAGGATATTAGTTTTAGTTATCAAGAATTTCAGCCTCTTTTTTATAACACATCTACCTATGAGTCTAATTTAGTCTCCTTACTTAGTTTTTATGCTTTTATTAGTTTAGGAATGGAAGCGGATACCTTTCAAGAAAATGGAGGTAGCCCGTTTTATGCTGTAGCGCAACAAATAGCAAATTTAGCTGGTCAGAATCAGAAAAAAGGATGGAATCAAGCTGATGGAAATCGGAATCGATATTGGTTGATCGAAACCTTGCAGTCCAATACCTTTAAAGAATACAGAACGGCAATGTATGAATACCATCGCAAGGGACTTGACCTTATGACAGAAAACCCTTCCCAAGCCAAGCAAAACATAATGAATTCTATTCAAGGGCTGAATCGTTTGTATTCCCGAAGACCAAATGCTTTTTTAAACCAAATATTTTTTGATGCAAAGGCAGATGAAATTGTCGATATATTCTCTGATGGACCCAAAGTAGAATTTCAAAAAACACTGGATTTACTCAATAAAATAGCACCCTTCTTTGGTCCCCAGTGGAAACGCATTAAATACTAAGCGAATTTCTTTAAATTAGCTCGTTTGTGATTTATCTTTGCGATTCATAAACCTCAATTGCAGTGCTTACAGGACTTGTTATCAAAAATTTCGCATTAATCGATCACTTAGAAGTTAACTTTTCTGAGGGTATGACAAGTATTACTGGGGAAACAGGAGCTGGGAAATCCATTCTTCTCGGTGGTTTGGGTTTGGTATTAGGAGATAGAGCAGATTTATCTACCCTCAAAAACGTAGATCAGAAATGTTTTGTTGAGGCTACTTTCTCCATTCAAGAGTACAATCTTAAAACCCTTTTCGAAGAACTCGATCTAGAGTACGATGCGATTACATTAATTCGAAGGGAGATTTTGCCTTCTGGAAAGTCTCGTGCCTTTGTAAATGATAGCCCTGTAAATTTAAATATACTCCAGCGCTTAGGGCAAGATTTAATTGATGTTCATTCACAGCATCAAACACTATCACTCACACAATCCGACTACCAATTAGAGGTGTTGGATGCCTTAGCAAATAATAAAGCGAACCTCGATCACTATCAACATCAGCTTAAGCACTATAAAAAAGTAGAAGAACGGTTGTCGGAATTGACCGCATTGCAAGATTCACAGAAACAAGATTTAGACTATTCCACTTTTCTCTTAAATGAACTTTTAGAAGCCTCCTTAGTACCCGGGATGCTGACACCTTTGGAAGAAGAGGAGCAAGAATTAATTCACGCTGAAGAAATAGGCTTGAGTTTACTTAAAGTGTCTCAGATTATTAATGAAGAGCAGTTGGGAGTAGAAGTACAACTGAACGAAGTTCGTTCGGCTTTATTAAAAGTTTCTTCGCTGTCTGAAAAATACCTTCCCTTATTCAATCGATTAGAAAGTTTGAAGATTGAGTTGCTTGATTTAAATCAAGAAATCCAGTTACAAGCCGAACAAATCGAAGCCAATCCCGAGCGACTAGCCGCAGTGAAAGAAGCACTTCAAAAAATTTATGATTTGCAGGCAAAGCATCATTGTCAAGGAATTGAAGAACTGATTGCAATTCGTGAAAGTTTAGATGAGAAAGTGCAATCGACCGCTGCTCTTGGAGAGGACTTGATTGGGCTGAAAGAGGAACGCGATCAACTAAAAAACCAAGTACAGCAACTAGCAAAAGTTCTTAGGGAGAAGAGAAGAGAAACCATTCCATCTCTAAAAAAAGAACTCGAATCGCTACTCGATATCTTAGGAATGCCCAATGCACGATTCAATATAGATTTACTTCCAAGCGATCGATTTTTGTTGCATGGTAAGGATCAACTGGTTTTTGAGTTCTCGGCGAATAAAGGATCTCAGTTTGGAACTTTAAAGAAAGTAGCGTCTGGGGGCGAATTGTCTCGTATTATGTTGTCAATCAAAGCGATTTTGTCTCGTTTCAAAACGCTGCCTACCATTATTTTTGATGAAATAGATACGGGAGTTTCGGGAGAAGTATCCTATAAGATTGGAGATGTAATGCATCAAATGAGTCAGTATATGCAAGTAATCACCATTTCACACTTACCACAAGTAGCTGCTAAAGGAGCCCACCATTTTAAAGTTTATAAAGAAACCATAAATCAGAGCACCTACACGCAACTCAAAAAGCTAAAACCGGATGATCGTATTCTTGAAATTGCTCAAATGTTGGGTGGAGAAGAAATTTCTGAAACTGCGATTCTACACGCCAAAGAATTATTGAATTAACGTATCTTTGCTTATTATTAATCAAATTATATACATATGTCTCATCAACTTTTAGCTGGGAAAAGAGGAATCATTTTTGGAGCACTCGACAATCAATCCATCGCATGGAAAACTGCAGAAAGTGTTCATGAACAAGGCGGTCAAATCGTATTGACCAATGCACCAGTAGCACTTCGAATGGGTACAATCAATGAGCTTGCTACACAAGTAAATGCCCCCGTAATTCCAGCAGATGCGACTTCAATCGAAGATTTAGAAAACTTAATTGATAAAGCAGTTGAACATCTTGGCGGTCCATTGGATTTTGTTTTACATTCAATTGGAATGTCTGTAAACGTACGTAAAGGAAAACACTACACCGACTTGAACCATGACTGGATGACTAAAGGTTGGGACGTTTCGGCGGTATCATTTCATAAATTACTGCAAACTTTATACAAGAAAGACGCAATGAGACCGGGTGGGAGCATTGTAGCATTGACCTACGTTGCCGCCCAGCGTGTGTTTCCAAATTATAATGATATGGCGGACAACAAGGCTTATTTAGAGTCTATTGCACGTAGCTTTGGATACTTTATGGGCAAAGACAAACAAGTTCGTGTAAACACCATCTCACAGTCTCCTACGCTAACTACAGCTGGACAAGGTGTTGAAGGCTTGGATGGCTTTTTGAATTATGCAGAAAAAATGTCCCCCCTAGGGAATGCATCTGCTAAAGAATGCGCAGATTACACGGTTATGATGTTCTCTGATTTCACAAAAAAGGTCACCCTTCAGAATTTATTTCATGACGGGGGATTCTCTAACACAGGAGTGAGTCAAGAAGTGATTGACATGCTTCAAAAAGAATAGTATAGGTCTATGGAACAACGATTCCCTTTTCTCCACTCTTTGCAAGATTTTTCATTGGAAAGAGGGAAGTCACGTTCGTTTTTGATTTTTTTAGCGCTTTCTTTTTTGTTTTGGATGATCACCAAATTTTCTAATGAATATACTGAGGTGCTCACTTTCAACGTAGGATTTGATAACTTCCCTATGGGGATTGTACCTATATCCGATACAAGCTCCGAAGTTGAATTGACTTTAACGGCATCAGGGTTTCAATTGTTGTACTATAATTTTTTTGACACCTCAATAACCCTAGATTCTGGAAAAGGTGTTTTTGAAAATGGAAACGCTTCGATTCCGCTGCAATTGAGTATTCCTGAAATTCAAGAACAACTTTCAGGTACAACCGAAATCCGAACGATTTTTCCAAATACGGTCTATTTCAATTATTCGCAATTGGACAATAAGCGCCTTCCGATTGCTTTAGAAAAGAGTCTTAATGTTGCGGCTGGTTTTGGGATTGCTGAACCCTTGATTTTTTCTCCTGATAGCATTAATGTTATTGGAGCATCGAATATACTCGACACTTTACAAACTGTTTTTATAAACACTTTAGTTAAGACCGATATAAAAGAATCCTTTGTTGATCAATTTAATTTACTAAATCCATCACCGGAACAACTGGAGTTTTCTGATTCTGAAACAAGCCTTAAAGTTGTTATTGATCGATTCTCTGAAAAAACAATTAAGGTTCCCATCAAACTTTTTAACGTTCCCGATTCCATTGCATTGAAATTATTTCCAAGCAGTATAGACCTAACTTTTTCTGCTAGTCTTGCAAAGATTAAAGCGATAACGGAATCAGATTTTATAATCTCCTGCGATTATAGCTTATTAAAAACTGGAGATGAATTAATGAAATTAAAATTAGTTGAAGCTCCGAATCAATTACAGAATTTGCGTTGGAGCCCTAAAGAAGTTGAATATTTAATCCGCAAATAAGCATGCCAAAGATTATTGGACTTACAGGTGGGATAGGGAGTGGGAAGTCGAAGGTTGCTCTTCGTTTCTCAGCCTTGGGTATTCCGTGTTATATCGCTGATGACCGTGCTAAGGATCTCATGAAAACCTCTGCGGATTTGAAAGAAACCGTATGCAAGCTGTTTGGACCCGAAAGTTATTCAGGGGGTGTTTTGAATCGTCCATATATAGCGCGTGTTGTTTTTAAAGATGCTACTGCTTTAGCCCAACTCAATGCATTGGTTCATCCTGTAGTTGCTCAAGACTTTCAAAATTGGGTAGCAAAGCAAGATGCTCCATACGTCATCAAGGAGGTTGCAATTTTATTTGAAAATGGTGGGTCGAAACTCTGCGATAGTGTACTATTAATAACTGCACCAGAAGCTGTACGATTGGATCGTGTTTTGGCACGCGATAAAAGTTCAGTCGAAGCCATTCAGGACCGCATGTCGAAACAATGGAGTGACGAAAGAAAAATTCCTCTAGCTGATTATCATATTGAGAATTTGGAGTGGGAAGACACCCTATTGAAAATCGACGCAATCCATCAAGAATTAATCCAAAATACTCGTACTAAAGGGAATTAACATTGCTTTAGCAAACTGTTCGCTAATTTATAGTGAAATTTGCATTCAGCAACAACGCTATTTTATATGAAAAAAAATTACTTTTTATCATTTGTTGTATTCATGCTTTTATCCCTTTCTGGGATTATCTTTATTCAAGGGTATTGGATTTATACTTCGATGAGCAATATAGAAGAGGAATTTTCCCTTACAATTCGTCAGGCTTTGAGTTTTGTAGCGGAAGAAGTGCAAGAGCGGGAATTGCGATATTATTTTGATCGTTTTGAAACCGTTATCGATTCGGCAGGTTCTCCCGAAACTTCCGAATTCCGTGATGTGTTTTTGTTCTATGACAACGATGCTCCTTCAAACCTTTCGGCACTGCACGCTTTTGGTATCCTAGAAGAAGATTACAATATTCCATCAGGAGATTTTGGCGATGTAAACGCTGCAGCTCCGAAAATCAAAAATTTTAAAGGCGTACGAACAACTGCAATTTTAAAGGAGACCTTTAATCGTGAAAACCGGATTTCTTTAACCATAGAAAAGTTAAAAGACTTTGAACGAATCAATGCATTTGATCAAGCAACGTACAAAAACTTTTTTACCAACATTGCCAATACATTTCCAATTCATAAACGTTTAAATTCCTATGAACTCGATGTGATTCTCAAACGTGCGCTCATCGAAAGGAACATCATCACTCCCTTTGAATTTGGCGTATTTAGTGATGGTTTAGCAACAAAGGTAACTTCAAATAATTATATAGAAAACCAGAAAGGACCGCAGTATTCGGTTCCGTTATTTTTAGAAAATGAAGGCGTGAACACCTATGATCTTGTAGTGTCTTTTCCAGAAAAAAACACCTATTTGCGTTCGTCTATTGTAGGGATAACGCTGTTGTCTTTAGTGTTGACTTTATTGATAATCATAGTTTGTTCGTATTCTGTTTATGAGATTGTACAGCAGAAAAAAATATCTGAAATCAAATCGGACTTCATCAACAATATGTCGCACGAATTTAAAACTCCTATTGCAACAATCAATCTTGCAATTGACGCACTGCAAAATAAGAATGTAAAGAAAGACGAAGAAAAGGTAGACCGTTATTTGAATATGCTGCGGGAAGAGAATAAGCGGATGCAAGATCAAGTTGAAAATGTTCTTATGATCTCTCAACTCGATCGAGGATCTACCCCTTTGGATTTGCAATCCTTTGCAATGAACCCATTGGTTGAAGAAGCTATCAGTCATGTTGCCTTGATAGTTCAAAGCGAAAATGGAACCATTACGAGTGATTTGATGGCCAGCCAACAAAGTGTTGTTGTTGATAAAAACCATTTCATAAATGTCTTTGTCAATTTGTTAGACAATGCAATAAAGTATTCCCTTAATGCACCACTCATAGAAGTACGTACTTTTAATGAAGATGACGTATGGGTTTTTGAAATACAAGATCATGGTATTGGGATGGATTCGGATACATTGAAGTTAATTTTTAAAAAATTCTACCGTCAACAAGGAGGTAATATACACAACATTAAGGGGCATGGACTCGGTCTTACTTATGTCAAAAAAATCATCGAATTACATAACGGCACGATTCATGTAAGTAGTATATTAGGAGTTGGTACAACGTTTCAAATTCGATTACCAATTGCGACCCCAATAACCAATATTTAATTTGAAAAAAAGTAGAGAAATGAAAGTAGAAAATAAAAAAATATTGTTAGTTGAAGATGACCCAAACTTTGGGAGTATACTTAGAGAATACTTATCAATCAACGGTTATGATGTAACCCTTGCGAAAAACGGAATTGAAGGTTTTGAGAAATTCAAGAAAGATATTTATGACCTCTGCCTTTTAGATGTGATGATGCCTTATAAAGATGGTTTTACTTTGGCCAAAGAAATTCGCGAAAAAAACGATGCAGTTCCTTTGATCTTTTTAACTGCCAAAACCCTCAAAGAAGATGTCTTGAAAGGGTTTAAGCTAGGAGCAGACGATTATATTTCTAAACCTTTCGATTCGGAAGTTTTATTGGCTAAAATTAAATCCATACTATCCCGAAGAGTAACGCAACCTTCAATTGAATCTGAAGAGGTTGATTTTACAATCGGTTCTTTTGAATTCAATTCAAAACTTAGAATGCTTGCATTTAAAGAGGCAGATCCTATAAAATTATCTCCAAAAGAAAATCAATTGTTGCGCTTGCTTACTTTGCATGTCAACGATTTACTTTCTCGCGAAACTGCATTGAATAAAATTTGGCATGACGATAATTACTTCACTTCACGAAGTATGGATGTATATATTGCCAAATTGAGAAAGTACCTTCGTGCAGATCCAAATGTTGAAATATTGAATATCCACGGAGAAGGTTTCCGTTTGGTTGTCAATGTTATGGCGGAATAGCTAGTTGTTTCTTGGGTGAAAATCTTTTAACACCTGACTCAAATGCTGTGTATCTAAATGCATATACACTTCTGTAGTTGTAATGCTTTCGTGTCCCATTAGGGTTTGAATGGTTCTTAAATCTGCTCCATTTTCTAGAAGATGCGTTGCGAAGGAATGGCGAAAGGTGTGTGGGCTAATTTTCTTTTCAATACCAACCACTTGTCCCAACTGACGTACGATCGTAAAAATCATTGCTCGGGTTAGTTTTTTTCCATTGCGATTTAAAAAGAGGGTATCCCGATCTTCCTTGCTTATTTTGCTTAGTATTCGAACATCATCGATATAAAGTTGAATAAACTTTTTGGAAAATGCACCCAGGGGGACCAAACGTTGTTTATCTCCTTTACCATTTATGAGCATCATATTTTCATCAAAGTACAAATCAGAAATCTTAAGATCAACCAATTCGCTCACGCGCAAGCCACTTCCATATAGCGTTTCAAGCATGGCTCTGTTTCGATGCCCTTGTGCATGACTAAGGTCAATGCAATGGAGTAATTGCTCGATTTCGGAAAGGGATAATACCGTTGGAAGCTTTCGTCCTAATTTTGGACTTTCAATGAGGTCAATGGGGGAGTCTTCTCGATAGCCTTCAAAAATCAGAAAATTAAAAAAACTCTTTAAGCCCGATATTCTCCTTGCTTGTGAACGCGCCTCCACTTCTTTTGCTTCCTCGTATAAAAAACGCTGTACGTCTTCCTTAGAGCAGTTCAGGGGGGTGCATGAACTATTTTTATCATGAAATGACATCAAAGCCTGTACATCCAGCGAGTAACTGTTGATCGAATTGATGGACAACCCACGTTCAATTTTAAGATACTGTTCAAAGTGTACAAGTGCTTGTTTCCATTGCATGAATCAAAATTAAACATTTTTACCTTCTTTATAAGCGTTCATGGAGGGGAAGACAATTCTAAAAAAACTTTACTTACTTTTGTTTAAAATTAGGCATATGAAAATCAGCATCATCAACGGACCAAACTTAAACCTCCTCGGCCAACGCGAGCCGGGTATTTATGGGAAAAAAACCTTCGATGCTTTTTTTGCTGAATTACAAGAAACATTTCCTCAAATCACATTTGATTATTTTCAATCGAATATTGAAGGAGAGTTGATTGACCAATTGCAAGAGGTTGGATTTACTTCTGATGGAATTATTCTTAATGCTGCTGCTTATACCCACACCTCAGTAGGAATTGGAGATGCCATCAAAGCAATTGATGCGCCTGTAATTGAAGTTCATATCTCAAACACATTTGCCCGAGAAGACTTTAGACATAAGTCTTATATCACCCCCAATGCAAAAGGATTGATCCTTGGATTTGGAATGGATTCATACCGTCTCGCGGTTCAAAGTTTTTTATAGCCTAAGCCTTATTAATCTTCTGGAAGTGCATCAAATGCCTTTCTTTTTTCTTCAAACCAATCTTGCATAGCATTAGGAGTTTCCATCAGTTTTTGCATGGATCTCATAGCTTCTAAATGTGCAGCATGATTTTTTTAAATATTTCTTTTCCGTGCTCTTTGCTGAGGCTTGCCATTTCTTCAAAGGTATTTGCACTAAAGGTTTGATCACAGGCTCCGCCTAATTGTTTACAGCTCATTGTTTTCATAAGAATGGGTTTTTGTTGTATGTTCAATTTAGGGAATATTTTTTACTCTCTAGGAATCCAAAATAAGCTCCACATAAACCGACTTCCCAGCTCCTTCAGAAGTCAGCCATTCCCATTGTAGGTGTAATTCAATTCTCCCTTTAGAATTTGTAGTAACCTGAGCAGTGGCTTTTCCAGCCTTCAGCTCATTTGAAGTGGTATACAGTGGTAGAGCAGGAGCAATTCGGATGCTATAAGCTGCCCGACAAGGGATCCTTTTATGACAGTTCCGCCTGAATAGTCTGCAGTAACAAGCGTATCCTGTTGTTTGTAATGGAAACATGTTTCTGAGTTTACTTCTCCGTTTTCTGAATTTTAAAGGAGGATAAAGGTTTTGTTGTTGAGGTTAATTTGGGACATTGCTTTTCTTATTAGAGTCTCATTTTTAATAAATCGGGGTTGAATCCTAATTTGGTATAGGCTTTGATCGCGCTTTGGTTTTCCGCATAAACATCCAACTGCACTTCGTGTATATCACGATCCTTTGCCCACTGCACTAATTCTTTTATTAGCCCTCCATTTAGTCCTTTACCCCGATGCTCTGGGACTACATACATAAAGCCCAAATAAGCAAAATGACTGGGGTTTTTGTAGGGAGCAGATTCCTTGATTAAAGCATAACCAGAACCTACTAGTTTGTTGTCTATTACAACGACCAATACTTGTGCATCATCTCGTTCAATTAGATTTTGAATATCGTAATAAACAATCGGATCTTCTTTAAGTTTTGGGGCAAACGGGCGTTCGTATTGAATGACTCCTTGTTCAAATTCTTGTAAGATTTCGAGATCATCTTGTACGGCTTCTCGTATAGTATAATTTGCGAGTGGCATAAAAAAGCTTAATTATTTTGAAATTTCAGTAGGCTATTATACGGTTAAAGATACTAAAAATAAGCCCTTTTATAAACAGTTAGGTTTGCTTCTTAAAATTCAAGTTTATTTGTGTTGAGGACATCCACTGAGTCCAAATGGTATATAGTAATGCTTCGATTATTCCTGTGAAAAATCCAATTAAAACTCCGATCAGCGGCATCAGGATCAACGCTCCAAAGGCTAAAAAAGTTCCGTAACTCAAGCCCGTTGTCTCTTCAGATTGGAGCCAATTCATGCTGACTGAAACATCAAGTATAAGTCCACCAAAGAAATACAGAATCCCTAATAATAAACCTATTAATCCGAAGAATATGGCTAGAAATTTTGCAAAAGCAAGAATATTTAGTTTGTTTCTTTTTTTCATTCAATCCTATTTCTATCAACTTGATATTCGTTGTTTTGCTTAATTATAGTAGGGGCTAGTTTTTTTTCGAATCCCGAAAAATTTCTTTTCTTTTTTTAAAAATTAGTACCAAAGAACTTGGATAGATCCCACAAGAGGGAGATCCTATAGGATAGGAGTAGGTGTAGCTTTTTCATGGTATTGATACAGATTTGGGTTCTGTTTTTCAAATATAATAAAAATAATAAACCGCTTATAATGAAGTTTTTAATTTTTATTATTGAAGAGAAAAGGGCGTTTTATTGGTTCTTGTCTATAACCATGATTTTCACCTTTTGGTTGTTGGATATATCGAGTTAAACCCTCCTTGTTTGTATCCGTGTATAACTTGGTTTGAAAATAATTTCTTCCCTTTAAAGATTCTGTTATAGGAGTTATTTTACTGCTCTTTTAATTGGGATTGCACTTGGTTTAATGGTAAGAATTGTATTAATTTTGAACAAGAGTTTTTATAACGTACATTTCTTGAAGATCGAGGATTAAAGTAGCGGACTTCATTAAATAATAACGACTCTGGCATAGGTGTTGTCTTTTTTATAAGAGGCGTGATTTAAAAAAAACGTGACCGAATACTTTTTTGAATTTGATGTTCAAATAATACGGTGGTTAGAAAGAACAAAATAGAATGATTAATATTAATTTAATATCGAAAAAGAGCGGTTTATAAAGAATTTAGATAGTTTTATCCAATTATTCAAATTAACCCAAAACAAACCAATACACTAAATAATAAAACGTAAGATTATGAATGCACATACAAAAGAAACACAAGATTTAATGACACCTAGCTCAGCTTTAGCGGCCTTGAAGGCGGGGAATGACAGATTCTTAAAAGGGAATCAAGTTACTAGAAACCTAAACCAACAGGTAGATCAAACCAGTGGAGGACAATTTCCTTTTGCTACCGTTTTGCATTGTATCGATTCCCGTGTATCGGCTGAGCATATTTTCGATCAGGGGATTGGCGATTTATTCAGCATTCGAATTGCAGGAAACTTTGTAAACGAAGATATTTTAGGAAGCATGGAATTTGCTTGTAAACTAGCGGGTACCAAGGTTCTTGTTGTACTTGGGCACACGGCCTGTGGCGCAATCAAAGGAGCTTGTGATCATGCACGTTTGGGGAACCTTACCGCATTGATCAATAAACTGGAGCCAGCAGTAGAGGCGGTTGATGCTCCTGCAGAAGCAGATTTAAGAAATTCATTGAACAGTGATTTTGTCAATGCAGTTGCTGCTAAAAATGTGCTGATGACCATCGATAATATCCGAAGCCAAAGCCCTATTATAAAAGAAATGGAAGCAGATGGCGCTATTCAAATCGTTGGGGGTATGTACGATATCGCAACAGGAAATGTCAATTTCTATGAATAAGAAGCTAAGTGTATTGATGGCAGCATTAGCGTTTATGCTCATGCTGCCTACTTTAACTCAGGCTCAAGACAGTGATTTTGGGAATTGGTTGATTTACATAGGAAGTAAAAAACTGAATAGCAAGTGGAACATGCACCATGAAATTCAATACCGAAACTACAACGCCATAGGCGACCTAGAACAACTGTTGTTGCGAACGGGAATAGGCTATAACCTCACCGAAAACAACAACAACTTACTTTTGGGGTACGGTTTTATCGCATCGGAGAATTATGTGGGCGACAGCGATAATAAAAATATGGTAAACGAACATCGAATTTTTCAGCAGTTTACGGCCAAACAAAAGCTAGGCGCAATAGGATTGACCCACCGCTATCGTTTTGAACAACGTTTTGTTGAATCAGATTTCAAAGCGCGTTTGCGTTATTTTTTAGCCCTTAAAATTCCTTTAGCCAAAGCAAAGAAAGTGGAAGAGGGAGAAGAGCAGCAGCCCTCTAAATTTTACCTATCTGCCTATAACGAGGTATTTCTAAATACCCAATCTTCTGTGTTCGATCGCAACCGAGTTTATGGTGGTTTGGGTTACCAGCTGAACAAAAATGTACGCATCGAAGCGGGTTATATGAATCAGATTTTTGAAGCTAGCAGTAGGGATCAGTTCAACCTGATCACCTTTGTGAATTTCTAAATCCGTATCTTTTTTAGAATTCGACCAATAGGGCTTTCAGTCTGTTTTAGCTTTCGTTGGTAAACATGGGTATACCGTTTGGTCTTGGTAGTGTTATGTCCTAATAGTTGCTGTATGAAGCGGATATCGGTACCACTATCCAATAGATGAGTGGTAAAAGAATGTCTTAGAAAAGTCAAACTTACTTTTATAATGGGTTCAAGTCGATGTGTGTCCGGTATAAGCCGCAGGTTTTTCATGACATAGAACAGATTTGGGAGCTGTTGTTCAAAATATAATAAAAAAAACTAAAACCCTCAACAAGAGAGCCTTTGATAAAGAATATAGGCTTCCGATCTTCTAGGTCATGGTTTATACCACAGAGGAGACACAGCCATCTTCTGTGCATTTGAGTCGAGCATTACTTTTTTAAGGGATCGGTGCTTTTTACAAGGTCAAAGGCTTGCAGCAAATTGTGAGAATACCTGTTTGTGCAGTTCAAGGTTCAGCTTAGGCGATATGGACACACGAACGATATAATCCTTGTCACCTTCTTTTGTGGTGCCTTGTGTAGAAGTAGCCGGAACGGTCCAATAACAACCCTTGAGTTGTCCATAACTCACACAAAACTTACTTTCGTTTGGGATTTCAGTAATCATCAAATGGATCAACTTGAGATTCAGCGCACGCTTATGTGCTTCTTTTTCTTCGGCTGTATGGCCTTGGGTGGGCAGGTCTAGGGAAAACACAGAAGGGGTAAAGCCTAAGTGGGCTAGCTCTTCTGAAACAAAATTTATTTTTGCGCTGGGTAGTGTTTTATGGATGTGGTTTACAAAGGCACGGGTGTTCCGATATGCCTCCAGAATTCGTTGCTTCATCGAAGGCATTTGTACTGCCAAAAATTCCATTTGAAGTGGGGTTGCTTCGTTGTCGCAGAGTTGGAGGTGTAGCTCAATTTTTTCCATCAAAGCCGCTGTTGTTGTATTTCCAATGCAATAACCTGCGGTACAGAGTCCACCACTTGGAAATTTTGAACCACTCACATAGGAAATGGTTCGTATGGAAGACAGTACAGCCCCTGTTCCTAAAAAGTGAAGGTTAGGACAAAAGGTCTGGTCTAAAATAAATACGGGATCAATTGCAGTTGCTCCAGTTGGGGTGGTACGCACCTTACTCAAAACCGCCTTCAGTTCATCCAAATCGGGAACTTCAACACGGGGATTGGTTGGAATTTCTGCGATGATATAGGGAACTGCATCTTGGGCAGCAAGTTCTTCTAGAATGGTATCGATACTCCGCAACATATCGTTACCACCGTCAACGGGCAAATCGACCACTGCCACATTGTCGATGCAGGCAGCAACGCGCCGGGCCTGATCGTTGGTGCCGCCGTAACAGTTGGGTGGCACAATGAATTTGATGTCTTTTCCTTTATGGTTTTCTTGTGCATCGTGAATAAGTCCCATCATGATGGCATATTGGATGGATAGCCCACTCGAACCAACAACGGCTTTTGTCATGGAACCCGTAATCTCTGCAATGGCTTCTAGAACGTTTGTTTTATTTGTTTCAAGATTGTCATTGGTTTCAGCAAAAGGTTGCTTTATAAGGCTTCTGAGGACCGTTAGGCAATTGGCAGGAGTCATGGCAATGGTCTCTCGTCTGCGTACATGTTGAATTTCTGAAATATAACATGCACGCTGCGACCCATTGACCAATACGACACTCCCTAGTTGGGGATGCCGGTTGATCAAAAAATCAATATTGGCCTTGAGTTCCAAACTATTAAGATCGGCTTGTTGCGTAATGAAAAGTGTACTGCCATCAAATGCAGTAACAGCATTTGCCGTATCTACCTTTTGTAATTCAAATTGATAGCCGTATACCTGTTGTAATATTTTTGGATTAAATGAATCGGGTAGCGGGTCTGTATGTAAGATTCGGGTGTTTTTGTTTTCCAATAAATTCTTTCTAAGAACAGCAAGAATAGGAGCTGTACTAGACGAAAAACTGATGACATGCTCCGCTTTTAGTTCTAACATTTTTGCAATAGTCCATTCCAAGACACAAGACAGGGGATGCCCCAACCGAATGTAGTCGTAGGCAGTTGGAAGCTCGCTTAGCGCTGAAGTTTTGTAATTGTTAGCATGGAATAAGACTTCAAGTTGTTCTGAAAACTGTGTTTTCGCCAACTGTTCGTCGTACACATCAAGACGGTGCGTTGTAAGTTTGACCCAGTCCGTCGGTAGATGAACGAGTACGTTTTTAATATAATCTAGTATTTTATTGCCCCCCATGTTGTTCCCTTTATTTCAGTCCGAAATATACATCAATTATCTTTTTTTAAAGAGGAAGCTAGGCTTTTGTTGGTTACAATTTTTGGTCTTAATATTCAAAACCATGGGAGTGGGTTGTGCCGCTGGAAGGGGGTTTGTATCCAAACTGCGGTTTTAACTATTTTGGATAATAATCGATGATAAGGCGGCTCGTTTGATGTTCTTCGTTAAATTTGCACTGATGAGTACACTGATACAAATTTCTATTTTACCCCATGAGCAAGAAGACGAGGCGATGCTGCTCAATTTGGGGTTAGAAAAAGCAAAGATTCTAAAAAAAGATGTTCGTGATTGGCGCATCCGAAAGCGCTCAATTGACGCTAGAAGAGCACCTGTCAAACTGAACCTTCAGCTTGAAATTTGGTTAGCGAATGACGAAAGAAAAGGGATTCATCCTTTTGTTCCACAAAAAGTTTCGGATGTAAAAAGAATAGCCATTATTGGTATGGGACCAGCGGGAATGTACGCAGCTCTAAGGGCGATTGAAGGAGGATTTAAACCCGTTGTTTTTGAAAGAGGAAAAGATGTACGTTCACGAAGAAGAGATCTTGCTAAAATAACAAAGGAACAAAATGTAAACCCAGAGTCGAACTACTGTTATGGCGAGGGGGGTGCCGGAACTTTTTCGGATGGAAAGCTATACACACGATCAAAAAAGCGAGGTAATGTCCTCAAAGCAATGGAATGGTTAGTGTATTTTGGTGCAGATGCTGATATTCTGGTTGATGCCCATCCGCATATTGGAACCAACAAGCTTCCCAAGATCATCAGTACCATGCGGGATGCCATTATTGAGGCTGGGGGAGAGGTATATTTCAATTCTAAACTCACCGACATTCGGGTTGAAGAAAAACAAGTTCATTCCCTTCAAATAAATAAGGATCAGTGGCACGAGTTTGACGATGTTGTTTTGGCAACAGGTCATTCTGCGCGGGATATATACTATCTGCTTCACGCAAAAAACATAAAGATCGAGGCCAAGGCTTTTGCCATTGGTGTTCGTGTAGAGCATCAGCAAGAACTCATCGATAAGATTCAGTACCATGGAGATGATCACAACCCCTATTTGCCGCCCGCTTCCTATAGTTTGGTGGAACAGGTAGACGGCATGGGTGTCTACTCATTTTGTATGTGTCCGGGCGGAATAATAGCTCCCTGCGCTACAGAACCTGGAGAGGTGGTTACGAATGGTTGGAGTCCAAGCAAGCGAAACAATCCCTATTCCAATTCAGGAATTGTGGTTAGTGTAGAACCCAAAGACCTTCCAAATTATAAAGAAGACGATCCTTTTGTAAGTCTGAATTTTCAAAAATCAGTTGAAAAAAACTGTTGGGAAGCGGCGGGGAGAACACAACAAGTTCCAGCACAACGCCTGTTGGATTTTATTGAAGGAAAGCTGTCCAAAGACTTTCCTAAAACCTCCTACCACCCCGGAATTGCAAGTGTCGATTTGAATGAAGTTTTGCCCCTGATGCTTTCGAAGCGACTCAAGAAAGCTTTTGTAGCCTTTGGTAAAAAGATGAAAGGTTATGCAACCAATGAAGCGGTGATTCATGCACCCGAATCGCGTACGTCTGCTCCTGTTCTTATTCCCAGAAATGATACGACCTTGTCTCATGAAGATGTTGCAGGTTTATATCCCTGCGGAGAAGGAGCTGGCTATGCCGGCGGTATTATGTCGGCTGCAATAGATGGTATCAACTGTGTAGATGCTGTCTTGAAAAAGCACGGGGTTTTGGACTAATTTTTAACAGGTTGAACTCTTTTGAATCGAGGCTTAGAAGCTCTTTTCCAATAGAAGTTCATTGGTTTCACTCTCAGAATCATCACCTCTACTTGTTTGGAAGAGGTTCTATTTCTTTTCTACCCACAATATTTTTTCCATTTTACGACCTCTCGCCAATTCATCAATCAGCTTTTCCATTTGCCTGCATTGTTTGTACAATTCAAATTCTTCTGCAATTTCTTCAATGCGATAACCACAAACGACTCCTTTGATCAAGTGTGCGTTGGGATGTATCTTTGCTTTTTTAAAAAAAGTTCCAAAAGTCACTTTTTGATCAATAAGGGTTTGAATGGCCTTTTGATCAAAGCCAGTAAACCATTCGATTACTTGGTTGAGTTCTTCTTTTGTTTTACCATTTTTCTCCAATCGATTCAAGTAAAGAGGATAAATGGATGCAAATACCATATTGGCTAATTTTTCGTTTTTTTCTGGGGTTACGTTCATTTTTAGTTGATTTGGAACTAGGGGGTTAGTGTATTGTATTTTTGTGTCTACTTGAATTTTTATGAAATAAAAATAGGAAAAAGTTTCAATCCATCAACCCCAACATTCTGGAGTAAATGTACAAAGCTTAAAATCATCAGATCATCCAGTTGGGAATATGGGTGTTACAGCCTAGTTTTATTAAAGCCCATCAATCGTATGACTTCCCGTTACTTTTTTCTGAAATTTTGAATTTCTAAATAGGTTAATGAACGCCAAAGCCATTCCAACGGTCCGTACAAAAAGTATTTAAGCCAATATTTGCTCATAATGGCCTGTACTATATAAATTATTATTCCTAAAAAGAACAATGAAGCTGCACCCAAAACGTTAAAAATTGCTCCCAAAGCCCAGGGAGAGAAGAGTAAACAACCAAGCATTCCTTGGATGATGTAATTTGATAATCCTGTGCGCCCGTATGGAGATAAAGCCTCGAGGTATTGTCCTATTCTCTTGGATTGATAAAGTAATATGAAGCCCATGGTTAATGCTCCTGAGGATATTACAAGACTGACATCATCAAGTGCTTTCGCAAAAAGTAGGGCAGAAGAAAGGATTACACCGTCTGCTCTAAAAAAGACACGGAAATTTTGTGGTGGAAGCACGTTCTTTAGAGCTATTAGAAGAATAGTCGCCAAAAGGAGTCCACCAAAAATCTTTAAATTTATTTTTTTCTGGAGATCAAGCTTTTCAAAGAAACGAATTCGACCCAGAAAAAAGCCAAATAAAAACAGTGAAAAGGTAATGTAACCACGCCCAAAATAACTGAATTGATATCGTAACTTACCCAGAAACCGCTCTTGATAATTGTATTTAGTCGAGTTTATAAAAGATGGATTTGCGATGTGTTCCGGTATTTCTCTTGGTCGTTTGAAATTGTTTGGCTCTTCTGTATCTAATTTTTCTGTAGCTGTTTTGAGGTTGTGATTAACAGACTGGATTAGCCTAGGTCCACCTAAAATAAGGAAGGAAACCAAAACCAATAAAACCCATTTCTTAACCTTGTATAGTGGAATCATCAACAGGCCAAAGAATGCATAGACAGAAATAATTTCAACATTATAAAAGGAATGACACAAGATACCCAAAACCATCAGAATGATCATCCGCCAAACAAAACGTCCTCTAAAATCGATGCCTTTTTTTGCTGCCCGATCCATTTGAATAAAAAAACTTAGACCAAAAAGCAAAGCAAAAATATTAATGAACCGACCCATTACAATGTTATAACCAATCCATTGCATGACCTCATCCAGAGCAGGGAAACGCAGCAGTTCTTCTTCATAACTTCCAACACCAACTCCAAAACGTTGCAGGATGTGTATGATTATTACTCCTAGTAATGCAAATCCTCTAAGAGAATCCAATATTGTTATTCGTTTAAGGGGAGACGATAATGGAATGTTTTGGTCATAGCAAACGTTTTCAAATTGGTAATGCCCAGCCAGGAGCATTTTTGTGTGTTCAATAATTATTTTTGACTTTATTTTCTTATAAAGGTTTAATTAGCAATCCTATTTCGAAGGTTTAAAGGAGGGTACAAGCTTGTTCCCAATCCAAAAAAGAGGGTAGGGGATTGTGCTCCTCATAGAAGAAGATTTTATGATACGGCAAATTGCTGTGAATAACGGTTAAGTAGGTCATGGTTAAAGAACAGATTTGGTAGCTGTTTCATTTCAAATGTAATAAAAAAAGTAAAGCCCTCAGAGTGAGGGCTTTTAAAAATGTATAGGGTGGGATTTGTCTACAAGTGAATCACTTCGTCGTAGGCATCGGCTACGGCCTCCATCATCGCCTCACTCATGGTCGGGTGGGGGTGAACGGCTTTCAGCACTTCATGGCCTGTGGTTTCGAGCTTACGACCAAGTACTGCCTCAGCGATCATGTCGGTTACACCGGCACCGATCATGTGGCAACCGAGCCATTCGCCGTATTTGGCATCGAAAATCACTTTTACAAAACCATCAGTAGTACCGCCGGCTTGCGCTTTTCCAGAGGCTGAAAATGGAAATTTCCCAACCTTGAGCTCATAGCCCTTTTCTTTGGCTTGGGCTTCAGTCATTCCAACTGAAGCTATTTCAGGGTAACTGTAGGTACATCCGGGGATGTTGCCGTAATCTAACGGCTCTACCGTATGTCCTGCAATTTTTTCTACACATAAAATCCCTTCAGCAGAAGCAACGTGTGCGAGGGCTTGTCCTTTGGTAACGTCTCCAATGGCGTAGTAGCCTGGGAGGTTGGTTTGGTAAAAATCGTTTACCAGGATCTTATCGCGATCTACAGCAATACCGACATCTTGTAAGCCGATGTTTTCGATATTGGTTTTTATTCCAACTGCAGACAAGACAACATCTGCTTTCAGTGTTTCCTCGCCTTTGGCTGTTTTTATGGTTGCAGTTACTCCTTTGCCTTTGGTGTCTACCTGCGTCACTTCAGCATTGGTCATGATGTTGATCCCTGCTTTTTTAAACGAACGTTCCAATTGCTTAGAAACTTCTTCATCTTCGACGGGTACAATTCGATCTTGGAATTCGACAACCGTTACTTCGGTGCCCATGGCGTTATAGAAATGAGCAAACTCAATTCCAATAGCCCCTGAACCAACAACAATAAGCTTTTTAGGTTGTTTAGGGAGTGTCATGGCTTCTCGGTATCCAATTACCTTAACGCCGTCTTGTGGAAGGCTAGGAAGCTCTCTGGAGCGCGCTCCAGTGGCAATGATTATATTTTTTGCAGCATAAACTGTGGTGGTATCTTCAAAAGCTACGCTCACTTGTTTGTTGGGGAGGATGGTTCCAAACCCATTGATGACGTCGATTTTATTCTTTTTCATCAAAAACTGAACGCCTTTACTCATTCCAGCAGCAACATTACGACTTCGGTTGACTACTGCGTCAAAATCTTTATCGTAGTCGGTTACCTTTAGGCCGTAGTCTGATGCGTGTTTGAGGTAATCAAAAACTTGAGCAGATTTGAGTAGTGCCTTGGTTGGGATACACCCCCAGTTCAAGCATACACCGCCTAAGCTTTCTTTTTCAATAACAGCAGTTTTCAATCCCAATTGAGAGGCACGGATTGCGGTTACATAACCCCCGGGTCCACTTCCTAAAACAAGTACATCGTAAGTTGTCATAAATTCATTTTTTTAGATGGCGCAAAAGTACAAAAAAGAGGGATATGAATAATCGTCTTAGTCTTCCTTTTTGGCTTCAAAGCTAATGCTCGCAGAATTAACACAATATCGTTTTCCAGAAGCGGTGGGTCCATCGTCGAATACATGCCCTTGGTGTCCCCCGCAATTAGAACATACAATCTCTACCCGAACCATTCCGTGCGAACTGTCTTTGCGGTACTCAATAGCCCCTTCTATACTTTGGTCATAACTGGGCCAGCCGCAGCCGCTATCAAATTTAGAATCACTGGCATAGAGCGGCTGATTGCAACCCCGACAGTTATAGGTTCCTTTTTCGTAATGACTGTTGTACGCTCCGCTGTGGGGATATTCTGTCCCTTGTTCGCGTAAAACACGGTATTCTTCTTGTGAGAGAAGCTTGCGCCAGGCATCTTCTGTTTTATTGAATGGATAAGGTTTATTCATCTGTTGATGTGGGTATAAAGTTTAGTGCAGCTGAATTGATGCAATGGCGCTTTCCTGTCGTTTCTCTCGGCCCATCATTGAACATATGTCCCAAATGTCCTCCACAGGTATTGCACTTAAGTTCGGTTCGGGCATAACCCAATTTATAATCCACATCAAATTCTAAATTTTCTGTTGCTCCCCGATCAAAAGAAGGCCAGCCACTTTTGGAATCGAATTTATCTTTTGAATAATAAAGCTCTGTTTTACACGCTGCACAAGCATAGGTTCCTTCTTCGTAAAAAGAATTGTATTCACCTGTAAAAGGACGTTCTGTTCCTGCTTGACGCAATACATAATAAGCCATTTCTGGAAGCGAATTTTTCCATTCAGCATCTGTTTTTTGAACTGCATAGATGATCTTCTTTTTAGCCTCTTTTTTTGCTGTTTGACAGCTCGCTAAGAAGGGGAGAAGTAGGAGAGTAAACATTATCTTTTTCATGATAGATGATTTTTGAGTGAAGATACAAATCTTTCAAACGCTATGTTTTTGGATCGATACTTCTTTGGTTAGTCTTCCTAATGCATGCAAATAGAATGCCATAGTTGTGGTTGAAGTATAACTTTAATTATAAATCAAACAAGTCTTATAAAAAATGAAACTATTGATTTAATTAATGCTTAATAAACATATGATTTACAAAATTTTAATTATTACTATAAGTTTTGCTTATGCAGTCGATTTTTGGGTAAAATTGCATGATTCCTCCTTTTCGAACTTAAAAAAATAGTTTTAAAAACAAAAGAAAAAATCAATTCATAGCGCAACTGCGCTGAATACCTTATATTGATCATCAAAACTATTTTATGATCCAACCAAAAGTTGCATTAGCGAAAGGGAGTAAAAAATTAATCAATGCTTGGGCTTTTTACGACTGGGCAAATTCGGTCTATCCACTAGTCATTTCTTCTGCTGTTTTCCCGATCTATTACGGGATGATTTTTTCCGAAAACAACCAGATTGATTTTTTTGGTTACGCGGTTAAAAATACAGCCATGATTAGTTTTGTCACGGCTTTGGCTTTTATCGTTGTTGCGATCACTTCACCCATACTTTCTGGAATTGCTGATTACATCGGGAACAAGAAAAAATTCATGAAATTTTTCGTTCTCATGGGTTCCCTTTCTTGTGTGGGATTGTATTGGTTTGATCTGGAAACAATTTATCTGGGCTTGTTTTTTTACTTCCTTGCCATGATTGGTTTATGGTCCAGTTTGGTTTTTTACAATTCTTATTTACCGGATATCGCTTTTGAAGAACAACAAGATCGAGCCTCAGCACGAGGCTATTCTATGGGCTATATTGGCAGTGTTTTGCTGCTGTTATTTAACCTTTCTATGGTGATGATGCCTGATATGTATGGTATAGGAGGCTCCGAAAGAGAAGCGGCCTTGCTTGCTATGAAGTATTCCTTTGTTTCTGTCGGTATTTGGTGGGCTTTATTCAGTATGTATTCGTTCTATTATTTACCCGTGGGTACTTCAGATCAAAAGGTGACCCAGGATATCATATGGAATGGCTTTAGGGAGCTTCGCAAGGTTTGGAATGATCTAGGAGAAAACCTCCGCCTGAAGCGGTATTTAGTTGCCTTTTTTATTTACAGTACCTCCCTACAAACGGTAATGCTGGTTGCGGCTTATTTTGGAGAAGAAGAAATTGCCTGGGGTTCCGACTCTGATAAAACAGTAGGGCTCATCACGAGTATCCTCCTCATTCAACTTGTAGCCATTCTGGGGGCAATACTTACAGCTCGCTGTTCGGAGCGTTTTGGAAATCTAAAAACCTTATTTGTAATCAACATCATCTGGGGATTAATTTGTGTATATGCCTATTTCATCAACACGCCAGAAGAATTTTATCTTATCGCAGGCTTTGTGGGCTTGGTTATGGGGGGCTTACAATCCCTATCCCGCTCGACCTATTCCAAATTCCTTCCTGAAACCGACGATACAGCTTCCTATTTCAGCTTTTACGGTGTAACCGAGAAGATCGCTATTGTTATCGGGATGCTTTTGTTTGGTGTATTGGATCAGATAACAGGAAGCATGCGCACCTCAATTTTATTTTTCTTTGTATTCTTTGTTATCGGTGCGCTGATGCTGTTACGTGTTCCCCGAGAAAATAAGGCTTAGTAGCTTTTTATTTCTTTTACAGAGCCAGAACCGTTTACTTTGGAATAAACCCGCGTAGAAGATGTACCGAGGGAGCGTACGCTTCCAGAACCAGAAATGCGAGCTTCCAATTCATCGGAGATATTCGCTTCTATGCGACCGGATCCACTGACAGAAAATTCACCATTTTCTGCTTTTAGTTCTTTTGCTCTGATCGAACCAGAACCCGATAGGTTTGCTTCGAGCTTAGCACTGCTTCCGTTTAACTCAATACGACCTGAGCCCGACAATACGGCTTCTACAGCCTCAGCTGCTTCACCGACTATGATTTTTCCAGCCCCCGAAATTATTCTTCCCTTTGTATTGATCAATCCGGTTGAAAGCGATTAAAAAACTCTCTTGCATAATGTCCTCAGCATCCATTGTATTGTGAACAATCTTCAAGGCAGTTACAAGCATAGCTTGATGATAGCGTTCATACACTTCCATTTGTGCTTGCGCATGCTGGTGTCTTCACAAATCTAATAGTTCGTCAACTGTTTTATCGTTCAATTTCAATGAGGAGCATTTCTTTATATAAGATGTGTTTTTTTGAAAATGTTACACTTTTGTGCAAATTTTATTTTTTAATGAGTTGGCACAACTCTTGGACTGGTAGTGCTGTTCAAAAGGAGTACCCCCAATTCCTGCTTTTATAGCGGTTGAATTCCTGATCAAATGACACAATGACGTAAAAACATATTATGGCCAAACCAATCTTTTCAAACTTAGACAATCTGTCACTTCAAGACCTAGAGTCTGAGGCAGAATTAATTCCCCTACTGACCTCAGAAGACGAAGAGGCTCTTGAAAAAGAAGACCTTCCAGCTGAGGTTTCTTTACTGCCCTTACGCAACACCGTATTATTTCCCGGGGTTGTTATTCCAATTACTGTTGGAAGAGACAAATCCATTCAACTAATCAAGGATGCCAACAAGGGGTCTAAGGTCATCGGTGTGGTAGCACAAAAGGATCAAACGATAGAGAACCCAGAAGCAAATGATATTTACAGCCTGGGTACTGTAGCTCAGATTTTACGTGTTCTAAAAATGCCCGATGGGAACACGACCATCATCATCCAGGGTAAAAAACGTTTTGAGATCGATCAGATCACTGCAGAAGAACCCTATTTAAAGGCTACTACAAGAACCGTAGTGGATGAAGCGGCAGCTAAGGATGATTCAGAATTTAAGGCCGTAGCAGAATCAATAAAAGAATTGTCTCTACAAATCATACAAGAGAATCCAAACCTGCCTACCGAGGCATCTTTTGCGATTAAAAACATACACAGTTATTCCTTTTTAATCAATTTCGTTTCTTCGAATATGAACCTTTCAGTAAAGGAGAAACAAGATATACTTTCTCTCAAAAACATTAAAGAACGCGCCTTATTGTGTTTGAAGTGTATGAATGTGGAGTATCAAAAATTGGAATTAAAAAACGACATTCAATCCCGAGTACGTCACGATCTTGATCAACAGCAAAAAGAGTATTTTTTGCAACAGCAAATGAAAACCATTCAAGAAGAATTGGGTGGCATCTCGTATGAGGAAGAGATAGATGAAATGAAAGCCCGAGCCAAGGCAAAGGTTTGGACCAAGGAAGTAGAAGCCCATTTCGAAAAAGAACTGCTGAAAATGCAGCGTATGAATCCTCAGGTTGCAGAATATTCTGTACAACGAAACTACCTTGATCTTTTTTTGGACCTGCCATGGGATCATTTTTCAAAAGATAAATTCGACCTGAAAAGAGCTGAAAAGGTGCTGAACCGAGATCATTTTGGTCTTGAAGAAGTAAAGAAACGCATCATTGAGTACTTGGCTGTTTTGAAGTTGAGAAATGACATGAAGTCTCCTATTCTTTGTCTGTACGGACCTCCTGGGGTGGGAAAAACTTCTTTAGGGAAATCCATAGCCGAAGCATTGGGCCGTTCTTACGTTCGAATTTCACTAGGTGGCATGCGAGACGAAGCGGAGATCCGCGGACATCGAAAAACCTATATTGGTGCCTTACCGGGACGTATCATCCAAAGCTTGAAAAAAGCTGGTACTTCAAATCCTGTCTTTGTTCTCGACGAGATTGATAAGCTGAGTAGTGGTTCGCAAGGTGACCCTTCTTCTGCCTTACTCGAGGTATTGGATCCGGAACAAAACAATGCCTTTTACGATAACTTCTTAGAATTAGGGTATGATCTGTCCAAGGTTATGTTTATTGCTACCGCCAATAATTTGGGGGGCATTCACCCAGCTTTGCGCGATCGTATGGAAATCATTAATGTGAGTGGGTATACCATCGAAGAAAAAGTAGTGATTGGGAAACAGCACTTGTTACCCAAACAATTGAAAGATCACGGACTCGACAAGAAATCAATTCGACTGGCTAATCCTGTATTGGAACGCATTGTTGAGGGCTATACCCGCGAATCGGGAGTTCGAGGCTTGGATAAACAAATTGCGAAGGTTACACGTTATGCCGCCAAATCCATTGCAATGGAAGAAACCTATGCAGTAAAACCAGCCTTATACGATTTGACAGAAATTTTGGGCCCCGAAAAAGTTTCACGGGATTTATACGAAACAAACGAAGTTGCAGGAGTGGTCATCGGTTTGGCTTGGACCTCAGTTGGAGGCGACATCCTTTTCATCGAATCGGCTATATCTCCAGGAAAGGGTTCGCTCAACATTACCGGAAACCTCGGAAAAATAATGAAAGAATCTTTTACCATCGCCATGGAGTATATCAAAGCAAATGCACTTCAGCTTGGTTTAGCAGATTTTAAGTTTGATAAATACAACATCCATATTCATGTTCCAGAAGGAGCTACCCCCAAAGACGGCCCCAGTGCGGGAATAACCATCCTTACATCCTTGGTATCTCTTTTAACGCAGAAACGAGTCAAGAAGAATCTTTCGATGACGGGAGAAATCACACTCCGTGGGAAGGTATTGCCCGTTGGTGGAATTAAAGAAAAAATCTTAGCAGCAAAACGTTCTAAGATCAAAGAAATTATTTTGTGTGAGAGTAACAGAAAAGACATTGAGGAAATTAAGGATTCCTACCTCAAAGGACTCACCTTTCACTTTGTAAAAGAGATGGGAGAAGTACTTGCTTTGGCCTTGACCAATCAAAAGGTAAAAAACACAAAAAAGTTATAAGCTTGTATGTGTACAGTTAGTTTTATTCCTTTAGCGTACGAGCGCTTTATCTTCACTTCGAATCGAGATGAGAGCCCCAAACGAGCAGCTACTGCATTGCATTCGATAGCGGTCGGGGAGAAGACCCTCTTTTTTCCGCAAGACACCCAAGCCAAAGGGAGTTGGTTTGTGTTTTCGAACAGCAATCAATTTGTATGTGTGCTCAATGGAGCTTTTGAGCCTCATTTACCCCAAGGGTCCTGTCGACTGAGCAGGGGTAAAATGGCACTTCAGTTTTTTGAATACGCTGGTCATCGTGACTTCATCAATGCGTTTGCGTTTGAAGGCATGGAACCTTTTACTTTCATCATCTTCGATCAAGGGGTGCTGCTTGAACTTCGTTGGGATGGAAACATAGTACATGAAAAAACCTGCTCTACTTCGGCATTACACCTTTGGTCATCGGCTACCCTATATCCAGCTACTTGGCAAAAGAAACGTTATTGGTTGCTAGAAAACTGGACGCAGTCGAAAGAACCTACCCAAGCTGAGGTTATGGATTTTCAGCTTTCTGAATTTCCCTTTGAGCGGTCTGCTTTAGTCGCTATCTACGGAGATCGAGTTCCGGATGATATTCCTGTTGAAACTTTGAGCGTTTCATCCATTTGCGGCAGCACGAATATTTTTGATTTTCAATACAAACGCAAGGATGCTTCTGTTGTGTTTGGAAAGTCAGTGCAAATCGAGTAGGTGCTAGAACAATCTCTTTCTTATCTTTGACGTATGAAAACGACAGTAATCGCAGTAGATGGTTTTGCCTCTACGGGTAAAAGTACCTTATCGAAACGTTTAGCAAAGGCACTTGATTTCACTTATATAGATACGGGATATATGTATCGTGCAGTGAGTTATTTTGCTTTGACTACCCATTTGATCCAAGATAACATTATTCAGGAAGAAGCGCTAGAGGCTGCTCTTTCCGAGACCTCTTTTAGTTGGAGTACCGCTTCTGGTTCAAAGCAAATGTTGTTTAACGGAAAGGCTTATGGAGACGAACTAAGAACCTTAGAGGTTTCTTCCTGGGTCAGTCGTATTGCGCAATTGGGCTTTGTTCGAGAACATTTGGTCGAGCAGCAACGTCTTTTATCCCAATTGGGAAGCGTGGTAATGGACGGTCGGGATATCGGTACGGTAGTTTTTACAAATGCAGACTACAAATTTTTTTTAATTGCTGACCCCAAGGTCCGTGCACAACGTCGTTTGGACGAATTGCAAGCTAAAGGCGAAGAGGTGCTTTTTGAAGAGATACTGAAAAATGTTGTCGATCGAGATCATCAAGACAGTACCCGAACAATATCGCCACTCCGAAGAGCAAAAGATGCGATCGAAATTGATACAACTTCATTTTCTGTAGACGAAGTGTTTGAGCAAATGATGTCAGTAGTAAAAGCTTAAAATCAGACTCTGAATTGTTGGAGGTGGTGTTCCATGTGTTTGGCAAATAAAATATTCCATTCTTTCGAACTGAGTGGACCAAATCCATGGGATTCCAATTGCTCAAAATGATCCTTACCTAAGGACAAAACCTTGTTTAGATAGGTGATCAAACGTTTTTGCTCAACTTCAAAATTGTGAGACCCTTTGATGATGAACACGGGGGCAGTTCTTGTATTTTTTGGGTACGGCTTGGGTCCTGTAACTGCTTTTTTCACGAATAGCTTTAGGAGTAGCTTTTTAAATCCTTTGGGTTTTGGATGAAGGTTTTCGAAGGCCATTTCATAGGCTACATTGACATGTGCCAGCATCTGATCCACCTGAATTTCGCCAAAGGGCTTTGGTGTTTGGACTGAGCCTGTTGATTCGATCGATTAGTTGGGTAACTTCGGTTGCTTGGAAGATGTTTGGGATGTTCATGATTTACAATTGGGTGCATACAATGTAAATAAAATTTTAAAAACATTCCAAACCTCCCTAAAAATAAATTCTTTAACTGCGAGCAGTTCAGTCTTTTAAAAAAAATAAGCTAAGAATTCCCAAGAGACAAATGCTCAATACGCCAATTCCAAAATATACAGAGCGCATTTGTTGTTCTGGATGAAAGGGAGCACTCTTCCAAATGAAATAGATGTACGCTACAATAGCATAGGTTGATAGCAGTAGATTTAATCCTTCATCATACCCTGAAAAGTAAAGAGAAAAACCAATAACAGCCTGCGAAACCCCTAAGCTGATGTGAAACTTCTTTGAAAAACGCAAAAGTTCTTTTAGGTCTACTTGCTCTTGTTTTTCTTTACTCATTGTATTGTATCCGGAGAGGAGGTAAGCTGCATTTTTTTCGGTTATTAGAGTACCAATCCCAATAAAAATTAGGCTTAGTATGCTGATGAGAAGAACCATTTCCATTGGTTTATTTTTTCTTTAAATGTGCAAATTGAAAATTCTGAAGGGTGTTGAACGGAGTTGAGTGGTCTTCGGTTTGAGCGTGCACAACTTCAAATGCAGCACTAAAACAAGCCGTAAGTTCAGCAAGATTGTATTGTGTAATAGGAAGTCCACTGCATTTTAATGGACCTTCTTTTGAAAAAACACCCAATACCATATTGGAGTCTACCCACTGCGTGACCGTATTTTTGTAGGCTTCAATTTCAGTTACTGTTGTTAGAAAATGAAATGTAGCCCGATCATGCCAAAGGTCATAGGTTCTTTTGGGTTTAAAATCAAGGATATCCGAAACGATCCATGTTACCTTATCTGCTGCAATTCCCAGGCGTTTTTGCGCTCTTTTGATGGCTTGTTCCGAGATGTCCAATACGGTTATTTCACTGTAGCCCGCATCTAGCAAATAATCAACCAAAAGACTATCGCCTCCCCCTATATCAATAAGTGGAGCATTCTTTGGCAGCTTCGATGCCTTGATGTAATCCAGTGATGTTTTGGGGTTCTCTTGGGTCCAACTTACTTGGTCTGGTGTTTTGGTCTTATATAACTGTTCCCAATGTTCTTTTTTTCCTGGCTGCATGGTAAAAATTTAATCTTGATCTAAAATACAACATAAAAATATAAAATCAATTATAGCTGTGTTTGTCTATCCAGCGTCGATGACTCCATAGCCACAGCGCGGGTTGCTTCCGTATATTATGTTCTAATAATTCAATATATGCATTGATGCATTTATTTTTCTCTTCGTGTGCTGGTCCTTGTTCAATGACTTTAAACGTCAATTCGTAATGTCCGCGTTTAGGTTTCCTGATTTCTGGATAAAGTACAGCCTGTTTCAGTTTAGCTGCAATGCGATCGCCTCCGACCATAAAATCAGTTTCTTGATTCATAAAAGTAGCGGTGTATCGTTGCGAATTGTGCTTGGGACTCTGATCACCAATAATACAATTGAGTGAAAGTACACCTTCATTTTTAAACCGCAATAACTCTTTATACCCCTGTTGTGATGGAATGCAATGGGTGCCAAATCGACTTCGAATCTGATACATCAATTTATTTATATACGAATTCGATAAGGGCTGGTAAAAGGTTGAGGTTGCAAAGCGTGTGTAATGGGGCGTGAATGAAAGCCATTCCCAATTGCCCATATGTGCGGTGTAGAGCACGATGCTCCTGTTTTCGAGATAAAAGGCTTCCAACATTTCGGGGTTAGTTATTTTAAAACGTTTGAGGATGGTTTTTTTAGAAATTGTAAGTGCCTTGATCGCTTCAAAAAGTACATCACAAAAATGATGATAGAATTCCTGTTCAATTGTTTTAAGTTCCGAAGGAGAAAGTGACGGAAATGAATTCTCTAAGTTTATTCGTACAATTTTTTTTCGATAATGAAGTATATAGTAGAAAAGGAAATAAAGGCAATCAGAAAGGAAATACACCAATGGAAAAGGAAGGATTGCGATAAGGTAGAGGGGGAGGTAAAACAATCTATTCATCTGAATTCCATTTAGAATTACAGCCTTGTTTTTTTATGGATTTGCAGCAAAATGTGGGGCCTGTTTTTGCTTCGTAGCCTACAGATGAATTTCTTTTGAGTATTGGGGTTAGTTGCATAGGGTAAAATTTGGTTTCGCAAAAATACAGAATAATTATAAAAGAACACCATGCTCTTTGTCTGTCAACAGATTATCCTTACATTTGCGCACTCTTATGATTAAATAGAACGAGAGTACATAAAGAAAATTAAGAACAACTTCTGTTGTTTTTCATTTAAAGTTCTATAAAACAACGGGATACAAATATTTATCGGCAATGGCTGAAGAAAATAATACACCGCAAGAGGCTACTGAGCAAGAAGCTCCACAAGAAGCCCAAGCACAACCTACTGCAAATAATGCAGAGGATTTCCTTTCAAACTTTAACTGGCATAATTACGAAGAAGGTATCGACATAATCGAAGATGCTCAATTATTGGAGTTTGAAACCCTAGTAAAAGAAAATTTTGTAGACACAGCAGATGAGGATGTGATTGACGGAACGGTAGTCTTTATGACAGAACGTGAAGCGATTATTGATATCAATGCAAAGTCTGAAGGAGTTATCTCGTTAAACGAATTTCGTTACAATCCCGACCTTAAGGTAGGAGATACAGTCGAGGTTATCGTTGATGCTCGTGAAGACAGAACAGGTCAATTGATTCTTTCTCACCGTAAAGCACGTGTGATTAAGGCATGGGATCGTGTCAACAATGCCAATGAAACAGGTGAAATCGTTAATGGTTTTGTTAAATGTAGAACCAAAGGAGGAATGATTGTAGATGTTTTCGGAATCGAAGCATTCTTACCAGGATCTCAAATCGACGTTAAACCAATCCGTGACTACGATCAATATGTAAATAAAACAATGGAATTCAAAGTGGTTAAAATCAACCAAGAATTCAAAAACGTTGTTGTATCGCACAAAGCCTTGATCGAAGCAGATATCGAAGAACAGAAAAAAGAAATCATTGGACAACTTGAAAAAGGTCAAGTTCTTGAAGGAACTGTTAAAAACATTACTTCATACGGAGTATTCATCGACCTTGGAGGTGTAGATGGATTA
>Ga0115564_10000522_pt1 | contig 38127 bp, 35 predicted proteins | sample COGITO_mtgs_1105_7_FD_88680 | JGI IMG/M metagenome (GOLD analysis project Ga0115564, IMG submission 88680) | Pelagic marine microbial communities from North Sea - COGITO_mtgs_110523 | ecosystem: Environmental > Aquatic > Marine > Epipelagic | place: Germany:Helgoland, sampling site Kabeltonne...
CGTTTCCATCCCATCAGCTCCTAACCAGTCATACCAAATACCGTCTGCTCTATAAACCGAGGTTCCATTGTCTTGTGATCCCCCAGTAACAATGACTGGATTTGTTTGACTGATTCCAATTTTATAAAATTGACGAATTCCCAAACCAGCGGATAAATCGGTATAATACGTACTGCTTACATTCAGCGGATCATTGGCCACAAAAATACCGCCATCACTACCCACATATATTTTGTTGTTATGATAGATCATAAGATCAATATCGGCATGGCAATAGCCTATGTTTTCATCTTCTGCATTTTCAGGCACCCACTGAGAGGTCACATTAAAATCCGTACCTCCATTGGTTGAACGCCATGACAAAATACCCGCAATATGAACATCCTCAGCATCATTTGGATTCACAATAACATCCATATCTCTTGGCGCCTGCCCCCTATTATCGTCTGCATTTGAGCTGTATCCAAAATAATTTTTATTTGTATGATCTAACTTTACAAAATTAGCGCCACTATCGGTTGACTTGTAAAACCCTCCAAATATGCCACTATTAGCTTCGAGCACATACACAACCTCAGGATTGTCTGCAGAAACACCTATCATTTTTGGCCCTGTACTAAAATTATTATAATTTGATCCCTGATCAAAATTATCTGAAAAAATGACCTCTAAAGTAGAGTCTTCAACAGAAACATCATCAAGAGTCAACCCTCTGCCCCAGTTTGACTTTCCTTCAAATGCAATGTAATAATCTGATGTTGGGTTTGGTAAATCAATTGTAATGTCTTGCCATGTTGTAACTTCTGATGTATAACTCTGAAGCAGAGTCCATTGCTGAGAAAGTCCTGTTTTATAAAACACTTTAAGTTCATCTAAGTCCGTACCCCAAATAACATTTGCAAAAGAGAATTTTAATTGAGGGGTAGTGCTTCCACTGAGGTTTAATTGTGGAGAAATCAATTTTGTAATTGGTTCCGAATAATCGTTGTGATAAAAAAGTGCCAGACTACTACCACTTTTAGGAGCAATTGTATTGTTTTGGTTTGCACTCGCTTTGACCCAGTCAGTAGTTCCAAAAACTAGCTCTTGCATCCATGATGTTAAAGAATTTTCAGCTTGTATCTTTTCAAAAGAAGCTCCTCCATCTGTGGATTTAAAAATTAAATTTCCCGAAGCGTAAATCGTACTGGTGTCTCCTGGCTTAAACTCTATGTCGTACCCTCGACTAGAGTCTGAGTGGATTTTCACCCAAGTGGCGCCGCCATCGATCGATTGAAAAACTCCAGAATATTCGGTTGAACAAAATAGTTGATTCGTATTCGATGGGTTGATTAAAATTTTATTAACACCTCCATTCCCTGTATCGGCTAATTCGTTCCAAGTGGCACCGGCATCTGATGATTTAAAAATCACACCACTGCTACTTCCCCAATAATACACATTAGGGTTTGTGGGGTCTATTGTTAAAGCATATACTCTTATATTGGACAAGTTATCTGTTAATGCAGACCACGTTGTAGCGCCATCAGTCGTTTTCCAAACACCACCACCTGGAGATCCAACGATTATATGGTTTTCATCGTTAGGGTCTATTGCGATACTGGTAATACGCCCAACGCCTGGATTCCATCCAGAGGTTTGATTCCAACTTGAAGGACCTAATTGTTCCCAGTAAGAAACCATGCTCATGCGACCTAATTGCGCCTCGCTGTTTTTATAGGAATTGTAACGTTCTAACTCGTTGTAATAAAACGAAGGCGACTTTAAAAGTCCATTATCATCTTGCATACGAAGCGCGTCATACTCCCAACGTTTATAACCTTTATAGCCAGTTCCTCTGCCTTTGTCTCTATTTTCAAAGTAAGTTTCTGCACTAGTCTGTATTTCTTGAACTGTAAATTGACCTGAATTAATCATCTCTAAATAGTCTTGAGATTCAATACAACAGTATGATAACAAAAAGACTACTAAAATAAAGGTTGATTTATTCACAATAAAACTATATTTAGTTAATATTGTAAATATAATCAATTCCAAGCTAAGATATGAGCTCTTTTTTAATATTAACACTTCTACTAGGATATTTTCTAGTTTTAATATTCATCTCTTATTTGACAGGAAAAAATGACTCTAATGTCGACTTTTTTAAAGCTGGAAAAAAATCACCCTGGTATCTTGTCGCCTTTGGAATGATTGGCGCCTCACTATCTGGGGTAACATTTATATCGGTACCAGGTTGGGTAGAGGCATCTCAGTTTAGTTATTTTCAAGTGGTGTTGGGGTATATGGTGGGCTATGTGGTGGTCGCTTTTGTGCTGCTTCCAGTGTATTATAAATTAAATTTAACCTCCATATACGAATATCTTTTTCATAGGTTTGGATTTGTAAGCCATAAAACAGGCGCCTTTTTCTTTTTCGTATCCCGCGTGTTAGGAGCCGCTTTTCGACTCTACTTAGTCGCGATCGTTTTACAACAATTCATCTTTGATGAGTGGAATGTCCCATTTGAAATAACAGTCGTTATTTCAATTTTACTAATTTGGATTTACACATTTAGAGGGGGTATTAAAACCATTGTTTGGACTGATACCCTACAAACTCTGTTTATGATTACCGCAGTCATACTGTCTATTTACTTAATTACTGATAGCTTGGGTTGGACTTTCTCAGAGCTCCTAGCCTCTGAAGAATTAAAATCTTACAGCACTATTTTTAATACGGATAGCATTTTAGATAAGGGTTATTTTCTAAAATCCTTTTTTGGGGGTGTATTCATAACTATTTGCATGACTGGTCTTGACCAAGATATGATGCAAAAAAACCTGAGCTGTAAATCGTTGAAAGATGCTCAAAAAAATATGCTCTCTTTTAGCATTGTACTCACGTTAGTTACCTTTTTATTTTTATTGTTAGGGGCCCTTTTATTTATTTATGCCAAACGAAACAATATCGAAATTCCTCTTTTAGACGGACAGCCTAAAACAGATTTATTGTTTCCAGAAATAGCACTCAATAGCGGACTAGGAATTACGCTTGGTATTACGTTTATACTTGGGCTAATTGCAGCAGCTTATAGCAGTGCAGATAGCGCATTAACTTCATTAACGACCTCCTTTTGCGTAGACATCCTTGACATGACAGGTAAATCCGAAAAGGCCCAAAAGTCAATTCGTAAAAAAACACATATTGGCATGAGTTTTCTTTTGGTACTTGTGATCATTTCCTTTAAATACATTTTAAATTCGAATGTGATTGACAGCTTATTAACCGTTGCTGGATATACCTATGGCCCTCTATTAGGATTGTTTGCTTTTGGAATATTTACAGATTACAAAATAAAAGACAAATTTGTATGGATTGTCGCCTTAGCTTCAGTAACCATCGTATTTATGTTGGGGGAAATTCCAGCAGAAGACTTGGGGGGCTACGTCATTGGGTACGAGCTGCTCCCTCTTAATGGCTTATTAACGTTTATCGGCTTAATACTGATTCGTAGAAAGTAACACTAATGTACAAGCCACTTCATAAGAAATCGAGGCTTCGTTTAGCAAGCCATAAAAGACTGGGTTCTCGGTGCCTGGATTAAAAATAACACGTGCTGGCTTTAAACCAATAATGTAATCATAATAAGCTTCTTGACGCTTTGGATTTAAATACAGTGTAACTGTATGGATGTCTTGGTAGGCCATTAAAGCCGTATCAATACCTACCTCACAAACCATTCCTTTTTTCAAACCAAATGCATTGGTTTCAATGAGATTAGAACTCAACTTATGAAGCGCCATATTAGAATAGCGATCTGGATTTAATGACGCCCCGAAAACAAGGGTTTTTTTCTGTTTCATGTGATAGTAAATTAGTAAATTTGCAATGCTTTTAGCAAAAGCAAACGATTGAATAAATCTAAGGTAGCAAAACAAATTAAACGAGATTCAATAAATGGGGAAAATTACCATCTTAATTACTATCCTCCTGTTTTTAAACCCTACTTATAATATTGTAGCTCAAACTGAGGAAGGGATCATAAACGGTCGCGTTATAGATTCCAAACTAGGGGAACCCCTTGCGTATGTTAATCTTAGTATTCAATCCATTTCAGGGGAATTTCTAACAGGAGACTATACAAACGAGGAAGGCTATTTTGAAATCTCTAACATCAAAGAAAATACGTTCATCGTATCCACTCAGTACATTGGTTACACGACACTAGAAATCAAAGTAGTCATGAACCAAGATACTAAGAAAGTCAATTTAGGAATCCTAAATTTAGAGCAAAATAACACTGCTTTAGAAGAGGTTACAATAATCGCTGAGACTTCAAGTATTCAACAAAAAGCAGACCGTAAAGTGATTACTATTGGAAAGGATTTAGCAACTAGCGGAACCGCTTCTGAACTAATGGTTGGCATCCCCTCTGTGAATGTCGATCTTCAAACGGGCGCCGTTAGCTTAAGAGGAAATTCGAATGTACAGATTATGGTAGATGGAAAACTATCAAATATTCCAGCGGCTCAGCTCTTAAAACAAATTCCTTCAACAGCCATTAAATCGATTGAACTTATCACAAACCCCTCTGCAAAATACAACCCTGAAGGAATGAGTGGATTGATTAATATTGTTTTACACAAAAACACAATGCTTGGCTTTAATGGAAACCTTAGCATGGGGGTTTCGCGTGAAAAATCAATAAAACTGAACAGCTCACTAATTACTAATTACCGCAATGGAAAATTCAATGTTTTTGCAAATTACAGCAATAATATATCCAAAAACATAAATCACGGCATTGTACAGAGACCTGAAAATAATTCCGAGCAGTTATTTGCATTTACTAATAACTCCCAAAACAATTTAGTAAAATTTGGATTGGATTATTATATAAATGATAAACAAACAGTGTCTGTATTTACAAATCAAAATAAATCGGTTGCAGAAGATAGCGGAGAAACCAATGCTATTTACGCAAACAACGCTTCATTTAATCAAACCCAACTATGGCTTAATAACGGAGATGATTCAACTAGCCAATACAACCTTGATTATAAGATTGATTTTAACGAGGATGGACATAATTTAGAAATTGAAATAGACTTTAACTCCTACACTGGTGGCAGTGTCGCTAATTTCTTATTTCCAGTGGGTACTACCGCCGATTATGTTGATTTCAATAAAACAGATCGTAAACGAACTACCATAAATATAGACTATGCGAATTCTATCTCAGAAAATTCAAAAATAGAACTCGGACTGCAAGCCAATATTTTCAAGTCTTTAATTGATTATGAATCTACTGGAGATACTTTTAACGCGAGTGGGGTTCTGGCCCCAACACCAAATATAAATTTTGATTACATACGTGATATTTATTCGCTTTATGCAAACTATAATACCACCCTAAATAAATGGTCATATCAACTCGGATTAAGACTAGAAAATGTGGACGTCAGCGCTGTAGCAATTCAGACGAACGCTGCAAGTGCAAAAACTGCTTTCACAAATGACTATTTTGAACTCTATCCTTCGGCTTATATCACTTACGAATTTTCTGAAAAAAGTGCTTTTCAACTTAATTACAGCCGACGAGTCGATCGTCCCGGGATTGGGCAAATTAACCCTATCAAAGAATGGAGCACACCATTGGTGTCTTCTTATGGCAATAGCAACTTAGAACCACAATTTACGAACTCTGTAGAGTTTAATTTTACACGGAACGTAAAAGGAGGCAGTGTAACATTTGGAACCTTTTTTAGGGGGATTTCAAATGAAATCAACCGGGCATTGTTTATAGATCGTTCCGATGTTAATTCGGGTCGTTTAATTTTTACTCATGATAATTTCGATAATTCAACTGCTTACGGCCTTGAATTATCTAGCAGCTATAAGCCTTCAAAATGGTGGAGCTTAAACGGTAGTTTTGATTTATATTCTCAAACTCTTAAAGGCATAGCAGAACGACTAAGTGCTCCGATAGAAACCGCGACTGTAAATGACATCATTATAGAAACGAACTCGGTTGATAATGTTGCTTGGAATTTCAGACTCTACAACAATTTTAAAGTTAGCGAAAAAATAACCCTGACAGCCTTTGGGTTTTATCAAGGTAGAAACTCAAATTTACAGTACGACGTAAAGCCACAGTACTATTTAAATATTGGATCTCGTGTCAGTTTTGCTAAAGGCAAAGGAAGTATCAGTTTAAATTACAATGACGTATTTAATACGATGAAATTTCGCTTTAAGGGCGCCAAACCTTATGTACAAGAAGGAGAATTTAACTGGGAGAGTAATACCGTTTATTTGGGTATTAATTACCGATTCGGAAGCACTAAATACAGTGCGAAATCGCGTAAAAACAGAACTAGTGATGAGAAAGCAGGGACGAGCTTCTTATAAGACTAATTACCATTTTATAATTACGCTTCCCCAAGTAAATCCACTTCCAAAGGCGGCTAGCACAACTGTATCGCCTTCTTTGACTTTACCTTGCTGATGTGCTTCAGATAAAGCGATTGGTATAGAGGCTGCCGTGGTGTTTCCGTATTTCTGAATGTTGTTATAAACCTGATCATCAGACAAACCAAATTTCTTTTGAATAAATTGAGATATTCTTAGGTTTGCTTGATGTGGAATCAGCATGTCGATATCGGAAACTTCTAAATTATTTTTCTGTAAACCTTCATTAATCACTTCACTAAATCGTCTGACTGCGTGTTTAAAAACAAATTGCCCGTTCATATAAGGTCGGTAACTAAAATCTTCTGGATCGTTGTCTTTTATGATGTCTGTCACCCACCGCGTTCCCATTCCTGGTGCTTCTGTTGCCAATTCAAGGGCATGCTTGCCTTCAGAATGAATATGCGTAGAAAGAATCCCTTTTGAAGGATCTTCTTCTCGTGTCAAAACTGCCGCTCCAGCACCATCTCCAAATATAACTGAAATACTACGCCCTCGAGTTGACTTGTCAATGCCTCGAGACTGTAATTCACTTCCAATGACAAGAACATTCTTATACATTCCAGTCTTTATAAATTGATCTGCAACAGAAATTGAATAAACAAACCCTGAACACTGAGCTCTAATGTCGAGCGCAGCGATGGTATTAATCTCTAAAGCTTCTTGCACTTGAACGCCGGGACCAGGGAAATAATAATCAGGACTTAAAGTGGCGAATACAATAAGATCAAGATCTTCTTTTTTTATACCAGAGTTAGAAATGGCCTTTTTGGCAGCCTCAAGCCCCATTGAAAAGGTGGACTGTCCATCACCCGCTTTAACCCAACGGCGTTCTTTTATCCCAGTACGCTCTTGAATCCACTGGTCATTCGTATCCATGACCTTTGACAAATCGTCATTTGTTACAATATTATCTGGTACATAATGACCTAATCCTATTATTTTTGAGTTGTACATCCTAATTAATTTATAAAAAGAGTAACAAATATAAACTAAAATGTCAGTTTGTCACTTTTTAATATTTGGTATTTTTTTTGACATATAGTGTTTAAATTAATAAACTAAAAACACACTAATTATGTCTAAAGGAAAAATTAATGTATCCGTTGATAATATTTTCCCACTAATAAAGAAATTTCTCTACAGTGATCATGAAATATTTTTACGAGAACTTGTAAGTAATGCGACTGATGCCACGTTAAAATTAAAACATCTTACCAATATAGGGGAGGCTACTGTCAAATATGGCAATCCAAAAATTGAAATAAAAATTGATAAGGAAGGTAAAAAGCTTCATATTATAGATGAAGGTCTTGGAATGACTTCAGATGAAGTTCAAAAGTACATTAATGAAGTTGCTTTTTCTGGAGCAGAAGAATTCTTAGATAAATACAAAGACAAATTAGATGACTCAGGAATTATTGGTCATTTTGGACTGGGATTCTATTCCGCATTTATGGTTGCTGAAAAAGTAGAAATAATCACTAAATCTTTTAAAGATGAGCCTGCGGCCCATTGGACTTGCGACGGTAGCCCTGAGTATACCCTTGAAGCTTCTGACAAAAAAGAACGTGGTTCAGAAATTATCTTACACATCGCTGAAGATTCTACTGAATTTTTAGAAGAGCCCCGAATTACGTCCCTTTTAAATAAATACAATAAGTTCATGCCAATCCCAATTAAATTTGGGACCAAGGAAATTGATGATGAAACACATGAACCTAAAACAACCACCGATAAAGACGGTAAAGAAACTACAGAGCCTAAACAAAAAGTAACGGTTGACAACATCATAAACAACCCAACACCTGCTTGGACTAAACAACCAGCTGAATTAAAAGATGAGGACTATAAAGGGTTTTACCGCGAGTTATATCCTGCACAGTTCGAAGACCCATTGTTCAACATTCACTTAAATGTAGATTATCCTTTCAATTTAACTGGGATATTATATTTCCCAAAAATGGGAGAGGATATGAACATGCAAAAGGATAAAATTCAATTGTATCAAAACCAAGTGTTTGTAACAGATAATGTCGAAGGGATTGTTCCTGAGTTTTTAACCATGCTTCGTGGGGTGATTGATTCTCCAGACATTCCATTGAATGTATCAAGATCTTATCTTCAAGCCGATGGTGCTGTTAAAAAAATAGCGTCTTATATCACAAAAAAAGTAGCTGATAAAATGAAATCACTGTTCAATTCAAACAGAGAAGATTTTGAAGCCAAATGGAATGATATTAAAATTGTAATTGAATACGGAATGCTTTCAGAAGATAAGTTTTTTGAGAAATCAGAAGCCTTTGTCCTCTACCCTACTGTTGATGGAACGTACTACACCTATGAGGAGCTTCACAATAAAATCAAAGCTAACCAAACGGACAAGGACGACAAGTTAGTCATCTTATATGCTTCTAACAAAGACGCACAACACAGTTATATCGAAGCAGCTAAAACAAAAGGTTATGAAGTTTTATTGTTAGACTCTCCTATTGTGTCTCACTTAATTCAAAAACTAGAAAGCACCAAAGAGAACATCTCGTTTGTAAGAGTGGATTCTGATCATGTTGATAATCTGATCAAAAAGGATGAAACGACCGCATCAAAGCTAAGTGAAGACGAGAAAACGGCTCTTGACACCGTTTTAAAAGAAGTAGTGCCGTCAGAAAAATTTATGGTTCAATTAGAAGCAATGGATAGTAATTCAGCACCCTTTATGATCACACAACCTGAGTTTATGCGTCGTATGAAAGAGATGCAACAAACTGGCGGTGGCGGAATGTTTGGAATGGGAAACATGCCCGAAATGTATAATCTTGTAGTCAACACCAATTCCGAACTAGTTAGTGAAATCTTAAATACAAAAACAAAGAAAAAACAAGAACGATTAATCAATCAAAGTTTAGACTTAGCACAATTGTCACAAGGACTTTTGAAAGGAGAAGCTTTGACCAATTTTATTAATCGTAGTTACGAAATGATCAAATAGTCATTTTCTATTCTCAATAAAAAGCGGTCTTAACGGGCCGCTTTTTTTTTGGATTGTTCTTAACATTTAATCGCTAAAGGTTGGCAAGAAATAAAACTTAAACTAAATTAGAGCAAACTATTAGTATGTCTTTATTTGATGCATCGGAACCCCTGAAAATTAAATTACCAAATGCTGAAATCGAGTATACTCCAGCATTTTTTAATACAGAAGAATCTAGGAAATTATTTGAGGCCATTTATCATCAGACCAATTGGATTGAAGAGGATATTCGTGTCTACGGAAAGGTATATAAACAGCCACGTCTGACGGCTTTTTATGCAAACAATAACATCACATATGGATATTCAAACATATCCATGTCACCTCAGCCATTTAGTCCTGTTTTGAAGGCCATAAAAATAAAAATTGAAAAAGCAACAGGAACGACTTTCTCGTCGTGTTTGTTAAATTTATATAGAGATGGTCAAGACAGTAATGGCTGGCATGCAGATGATGAAAAAGAACTTGGGAAAAACCCTGTGATCGCCTCCGTAAGTCTTGGAACTGAACGCCTTTTTCATCTCAAACATAAAAACATAAAAACGCTAAAGCACAAGCTCACATTACAAAACGGCAGTTTATTACTAATGAAAGGAGAAACTCAGCACCACTGGCTTCATCAAATACCAAAAACAAAGAAACTAATTGACAAGCGGATCAATTTAACCTTTAGACTTTTAAAATAGCCAACACCAATTGTAGTGAAACAGAAAAAAGCATCATTGTTAAATGATGCTTTTGACTACTAACTAACCAACCAAAATATATTACAAAAAAGTAATACTGCAAAATAAGTTTCAACTTCCGTGCCATAATTTATTGTAAACTAAATTTTAACTTTATTTTCACATAAAAAAATAAGTGCATGAAAAATCAATATTTACATCGCAAATGATTTTTTATATATTTGCAACAAATTAAATTATGACAGACACAACTCCTTTATTCACAGACGACACTATTGTATTTGGATTATTGATGTCAGCAATTGCATTGATTTTTTATACAGAATCAAGACCTTCAGGCTTTTGGAAAAAGTTTTATAAAATAGTTCCTGGTTTGTTCATGGCTTATATGATCCCTGCTTTATTCACAACATTAGGATGGATTGCACCCGAATGGGAAAGCCTAAGTTCAACCGGAGAAATCACTAAAGGGAGTAGTAATTTATACTATGTAGCCAGTCGTTATTTACTGCCGGCTGCACTGGTGTTAATGACATTAAGTATCGACTTGAAAGGAGTTGTTAACCTAGGCTGGAAAGCTTTGATTATGTTTTTAACAGGAACCTTAGGAATCATTATTGGAGGCCCTATAGCCATTGTTCTAATCGCCTTTATTTCTCCAGAAACGATTGGAGGTATTGGACCTGATGCTGTTTGGAGAGGCCTTTCTACTCTAGCTGGAAGCTGGATTGGCGGCGGAGCTAATCAAACCGCAATGCTAGAAATTTATGGTTACAACCAAAAGCTATATGGCGGGATGGTCTTTGTTGATATTGTAGTTGCTAACATATGGATGGCACTGCTATTAATAGGCATAGGGAAGTCAGACAAAATTAATAAATGGTTAAAAGCAGATACCGCAGCCATAGAAACTTTAAAAAATAAGATGTCAAACTTTACAGAAAGTGTTAAACGCACCCCCACACTAACCGACATTATGATTATGGTAGGGATTGCATTTGGGACCGTTAGCTTTGCACATTTATGCTCTGGCTTTTTAGCCCCTTTTTTTAGCGACTATATCTCAACGATAAAATCTGAAACCTCAAGAAATATATTTACTTTTCTAGGATCCTCTTTCTTTTGGATGATTAGTATTGCCACCTTGATTGCCATAGGGCTTTCTTTCACTAAAGCGAAAAACTACGAAGGGGCAGGCGCCAGTAAATTTGGGAGTGTCTTTATTTATATTTTAGTGGCTACAATTGGAATGAAAATGGATTTAACTATGATTTTTGACAACACAGGGCTTATAGCTATTGGAGTTGTTTGGATGACTATTCACGCACTTCTTTTAATTGGTGTTGCAAAATTAATTAGAGCGCCATACTTCTTTTTAGCGGTTGGCAGCCAAGCAAACGTGGGTGGAGCCGCCTCTGCTCCTATTGTAGCCTCAGCATTTCATCCATCATTGGCAACTGTAGGAGTTTTGTTGGCTGTATTTGGCTATGCCATCGGAACTATCGCTGCAATCGCGTGTACAATACTTATGGAATTAGCAGCCGCAGCTGCTTAAAATAATTATATTTAAACCCTAAAAATCTCTCATGAAAAAGTCTTTATTATTTATTAGCATTTTTCTGTTAGTAGCTTGTAGCCAAACCAGTAAAAAAATGACAGTTAGTGGAACTATTAAAGGCCTTCAAAAAGGAACCCTTTATCTTCAACATGTAAAAGAAGCTAACTATATCACTTTAGATTCTTTGGTTATGAATAGTAAGACTAGTTTCGAGTTGGGCTGTGATCTTAAAGAGGCCGAAATGCTATTCTTAAGCTTATCTAAAGACGTTAATGCTGACCGGATATCGTTTTTTGGCAGTCATGGTGAAACTAAGATAAACACCACTCTTAAGCGTTTTAAATTTGATGCTCAGATCGATGGAGGCGATCAACAAGAACTGTTAGAATCTTATTATGAAAGCATGAAGCGTTTTAAAGATCAAAAACTAGAATTTATTAAGGATAAGATAATTGCACAAAAGGATTTGAACTTAGAACTAGCGGAAGAAATTCAGATGAAAATAGACAACGTATTGACTCGAAGTTATTTGTACAGTATCAACTTTGCTATTAACAACAAACAAAGCGAAGTGGCTCCCTATATAGCAGTCGCCCAGGTTTATGATGCCAATGTAAAATACTTAGACACCATAAACAGCGTACTACCAAAAAATATTGCCAACTCTAAGTATGGCATTATTTTAAGAGACTATATTAAAACAATAAAGTCTAAATAATTTAGAGCTTATTAATCTTTTCGATTAACGCCTTTCCTTGATTTTCAAGGTCTTGAGCAATGGATTTGAAATGTACTTTTTGATTTTCAACGTTTTTGGCGTTTACTTTTTCGATCAATTGATCAAAAATTGCTATTGCTTCATCAATTAAGGCTTCACTTTTTTTTGTGTCCTTGTCAGTGTTAGCATATTCCCAAATGTATACTGCTTCAATTATATCTCCTAATACGTAATTGATATCTTTTTTTAAATTTCTAACGTTAGCCATTATCTATAATTTTTGTTTTTGCAAAACTACGTAATTTTAAATATAAACTTCTAAAAGTTTTGCATGATTTGCAGAAATAGAAAAGCTTTTAATACCCGCTGGAATTAAAACAGTTTCGCCCTTAGAAAATTCAGTTTGATGGCCCTCTATTTTAACAATCGCACTGCCCTCAACACACATATATATCATGAATGAATCGTGATTATTTTCAACTAAAAGTGACGTTTTCACTTCTAAAACGTTGGTGGTGAAATAAGGACACGAAACTAATTCCGTAGACGTCTGGGCGTCACGAGAATAGTTAACTCTATAATTATCAGGCATATCAAAATCAAAAGCTTCTAGTGCAATATCATTATGTAATTCACGATGATTTCCTTTTGAATCAACGCGATCCCAATCATAAACACGGTAAGTAATATCGCTGGTCTGCTGAATCTCAGCTAAAAGGACACCAGCTCCAATAGCGTGAATCCTCCCAACCTCAATAAAATAAGTATCTCCTGCCTCAACTGTATCGAAATTTAGAATGCTTTCAAGTGTTTTGGCTTCCAGATGTTTTAAATACAATTCTTTAGTCATCGGTTGGTTAAAACCAACAATCAGATTTGAGTCTGGATCTGCTTGTACAACATACCACATTTCGGTTTTACCAAAACTATTATGGCGTGCTTTAGCCAGGGCATCATTGGGATGCAGCTGAACGGAAAGGTCCGATTTGGCATCAATAAACTTTATAAGAAGCGGGAATTTTGTTCCAAATTGTTGAAAATTCTTATGCCCTAGTAAGTCTGTCGTATGAAGCTCCATCATCGACTTAAGAGACGTTCCTGCCATAGTACCATTGGACACTACAGAAGTATCCCCTTCTACATCACTAATTTCCCAACTTTCACCCGCTTCAGTAGAGGAAGTCGGCTTATTTAAAATTTGCTGAAGTTTTTGACCACCCCAGATTTTATCTTTAAGAATGGGTTGAAATTTAAGAGGATAAAGCATGCCTTAGTGTTTAGTTGGTTTTACTGACCTGAATAGGTTACAAAATTACGCGGTGTTTCATAAAGTGTAACTTCTAATAGTAGGTTTGAATCCAGTACTGCTTTTAATTTATCATAAATAACCACTACAATGTTTTCGGCAGTTGGATTTAAATTTTTGAATTCAGGAACGTCCACATTTAAATTCTTGTGATCAAACGCGTCTTCAATTTCTGATTTTATAAAGTCTTTCAATATTTTTACATCCACAACATACCCTGTTTCAGGGTCAATTTCTCCGGTTACACTCACAGTTAGGTCGTAATTATGTCCGTGAAAATTAGGGTTATTACACTTCCCGAAAATGGCATCATTTTTTTCAAAACTCCAATCGGGACGGTATAATCTATGTGCGGCATTAAAATGTGCTTTTCTACTTACTGTTACTTTCATTGGTCGTGTTTATATGTTCGTAAAATTTTTCAAATATGATTTTAAACCACTCTGTATAGAGTGCTGGCTGAAGATCAATATCTAACTTAACAGCTTCCAATGGCATCCACTTCCAGTTTTCAACTTCTTTAGAATTAATGACAGGAGGGTTTTCAAACTGCCCAACCATTATATGGTCTAGTTCGTGCTCCGTAAGGCCATTATCAAATGGGGCCTTGTAGATAAAAGAGGTCGTTTCTTTGAGTGGCGTTACAAATCCCATTTCTTCTTGAAGGCGTCGCGTTCCCGCTTCAAGATTAGACTCCCCGTTCCGTTGATGGGAACAGCATGTATTGGTCCATAATAATGGGGAATGGTATTTATGTGCTGCTCTTTGTTGCAACATCAATTCATTCTTGGCATTAAAAATAAAGACTGAAAAGGCACGGTGTAATACGGCTTTTTCATGCGCTTCCATTTTCGGCATTAAACCAATCTGTTCATCCTGTTCGTTCACAAGAATTACTTGTTCTTCAATCATCAAACAAAAATATTAACTATCTATTTAATTTTTACTAATTTATTCCTAAAATTACCACTAAAAAGTATTAAAAATAAACCAGCTTAAAGCAGCTCCAAAAACTCCTTTTCAGAAATAATAGGAACTTTTAAACTGTCCGCTTTTGTACGTTTACTCGGCCCCATATTTAAACCCGCGACCACAAATGAAGTCTTAGCAGATATGGAACTTACTACTTTTCCGCCGTTAGAATCTATCAAGGCCTTAAGTTCGTCTCTAGAAACTGTTTCAAAAACGCCAGAGACTACAAAACGAAGCCCCTGTAATTGAGTTGTTTGATTAGAGAGCACTTCTTCAGACAACTCTAACTGGACTCCATAGAGTATCAGGCGAGACACCATTCTAATATTCGCCTCGATTTTAAAAAACGCTACGACACTCTCCGCTATTTTAATTCCAATTTCATCAACCGATTCCAAACCTTCTAAAGTGGCTTCCGACAAAGCCTGTATCGATTTATAATGTTTTGCTAATTTTTTGGCAACGGTTTCCCCTACATAACGGATTCCTAGTCCAAATAATACACGTTCAAAAGGCACCTCTTTTGATGCTTGGACGCCATTGACCAAATTATCTGCACTCTTTTGAGCCATTCGCTCCAAATGAATAATTTGATCTGCTGTCAACTCATATAAATCTGCATAATCGCGGATCAGTCCCTCATGAACCAACAAAGCAACTGTGTCGCCACCGAGACCTTCAATATCCAATGCTTTTCTAGAAATATAATGTTGAATACGCCCAATGATTTGAGGGGAACACCCCATGTCATTTGGACAATAATGCTGTGCTTCTCCTTCTTTTCTAACCAAGGGTGTTTCACATTCGGGACAAGAATTAATATAAACTGTTTTGGATGAATCTTGAGCTCGACGGCTTAAGTCTACACCCATGATTTTGGGGATAATTTCCCCACCTTTTTCGACATATACCCAGTCACCAATACGTACGTCTAATTTCTCAATTTGATCTGCATTATGAAGAGATGCTCTTTTTACGATAGTCCCTGCCAACTCTACTGGTTGTAGGTTTGCTACGGGAGTAATAGCGCCGGTACGCCCCACTTGATACGAAATATGTTCAAGTCTAGTAGATACTTGTTCTGCCTTAAATTTATAAGCCATCGCCCAACGCGGGGCTTTGGCCGTAAAGCCCAACTCCGCTTGTTGAAATAAGCTATTTACTTTTACAACAACACCATCTGTTTCATAAGGCAACTCATGGCGGTGTACATCCCAATAGTTAACGAATTCCAAAACACCATCAATTGAATTAGAAATTTTGGCAACGCTAGGAACTTTAAAACCCCACGAACGGGCTTTCTCAAGGGTATCAAACTGGGTTTGAATCCCTGTATTTTCTCCTACAATACTGTACAACAAACACTCTAAAGGACGCCTAGCAACCTCAGCACTGTCCTGAAGCTTTAAACTCCCAGAAGCCGTATTTCTTGGGTTTTTATAAGGTTCTTCTCCAGCTGCAGTTTTCTCTTCGTTTAACAACTTAAAACCTGCAAAAGGCAATACAATTTCACCCCGAATTTCAAATTTACTAGGATAATCCCCTTGTAGTTTTAAAGGCACTGATTTAATAGTTTTTATATTGGCTGTTACATTATCTCCTTGGGTTCCGTCGCCCCGTGTGAGGGCTTGCACTAGCAACCCACTTTCATACGTTAAACTAATAGATGCTCCATCATATTTAAGTTCACAGGTGTACGCAATAGGGCCATCTACCAATTTTTGCAAACGCACTTCCCAATCTATTAAATCCTCTTTTGAATAGGAATTATCTAAAGAATACATACGTTGTGCATGTACTATCGTTTCAAAGTTTTTAGTCACTTCTCCTCCCACCCTTAGAGTTGGTGAGCTTGCATCGTAAAACTCGGGATGGTTTTGCTCAAGCGCTTGTAGTTGTTTTAATTTAACATCAAATTCAAAGTCTGTAATAGAAGGTTCGTCCAATACATAATAGCTGTGATTATGCTGACTGAGCTCTTTCCGCAATTTTAAAATCTGTTCTTTTTCTTCCATTAAAAAAATAATATAGCGTATTAATTAGCAGTACTAAGATATGAAAATGAGTGGTATTCAACTGCGAATTAAATGAGATTTTATTAGCAACTTATCAAATGAAAAATCCACATTTTTTGGCACGGAGCATCCTGTTTTTAGAAAAAATATCTGCTTTTAACTGAACCTCTTCAAAAAAAGTTGAAGCGAAAAGAGATGTTGTTTCTTTGGCTAAATACTCATTAATTTCAAAATAGATTAAGCCCTCTTTGGCCAAGTTTTTTTTACTCAACTCAACAATCGCTTTGTAAAACAACAAAGGATTGTTGTTTTCTACAAAAAGTGCCAAGTGAGGCTCGTGATTGAGCACATTGGGAGACATCATTTCTTTTTCACTCTCGCGGACATAAGGCGGATTAGAAACTATAACATCAAAGAATAAATCTTGGTTTTCCCACTCTAAAACACTGGCTTCAATAAAATGAACAACCACCCCATTAGCTTTAGCGTTTTGTTTTGCAATTGACAAAGCCCCTAAACTCACATCCATCGCATAGACTTGTGCAAGGGGAAGCTGCTTGGCCAAACTAATGGCGATACATCCAGAACCTGTGCCGACGTCTAATATCTTGATCGGCTGTTTGGTGTCGGCTTTTTCTAGAACCCAACTAATGAGCTCTTCAGTCTCAGGACGCGGAATAAGCACTTGCTTATCCACTATGAAGTCCGAACCAAAGAAAAAAGTAGATCCAAGAATGTACTGAATCGGTTCATAGTTTAATAAGCGTTCGATGACCATTTCAAAATACTCAAATGTTTGGGCAGCGACAATCATTTCTGATTGTAAAGTGATGTCTATGCGTTTTAATTTTAACTGTTTAGCGCAAATCCTATAAAAAAAGGCATCAATCTCTTCTTTTGGGTAATAGCCTATAAGCCCGTTTTTGAAAAAGTTATGAAGTGATTTAAGTTGCATTATATCGTTTTTAACATCCAAATACCACAAGAGGTATGTCCGGTGTGACCTATAGGACTCTCAAGGTTTTTAAAATCGTTTTGTTTATATAATTTCAGAGCGTCTTTAAGTTCGGAAAGTGTTTCTAAGTAGCAGTGTGTATAGCCCATTTCTTGAGCTGCGTCTAAACAAACACTAAGAAGTTTTTGGCCATATCCTTTGCCTCGTAAATCAACAGAGAAATACATCTTCTGAAGCTCACAAATGCCATTGTCTGCACTGGAAAGTGATTTGATTCCGCATCCGCCTTTAACCTGACCCTGCTCTTCAATTACAAAATAAATTGATTTTTGTTCTTGATAGGATTCAAACATTCGAGTTGTTTCTATATCTTCGTAAGCAGTTCCAACCACAGGAAGGCCAAGCTCTATAAATGTAGATTTTATAACCGATTCAATTTGTGAATTATCCTTGATTTTAATTTCTCTAATACGCATACAATGGATACCAATTAATAAATCTTATTTTTGTAGATCGAAGATACATATATATCCCCGAAAAAATGATGAAAAAATTCACTTTACTTCTCTTTATTATAGCATCTACAAGCTGCGCGGTTAAACAAAAACCCACGTTCATAAAAGTGGATAATATTAAATTGATCACTGCCAATTCAACTAAAATAACAGTGAGCGCAGACGCCTTATTTAACAACCCGAATGTGATTGGAGGACGCCTTAACACGGAAGGCGTGCAAGTTTATGTTAATGATATTTCTTTTGGTAGGATTGAAACGGAAGAATTTAAAGTCCCTGCTAATGATGACTTTACAGTTCCATTAAAAATTCAGATAAAAACCAAGGATCTGTTAGATAAAGATTCCAAAGGGTTTTTGAACGGTTTACTAAACAGTGTCTTAAACCGCTCTCTCAAAGTTAGGTACGAAGGAACGATTCAGTTTAAAGCTTTAGGGATTAACCATAGCTACCCAATTAACAAAACAGAAACTATCAAAATAAAACTATAATTAACCACAAACAATACATAGCTCGCTGTATAGAAGTCGCCAAAAACGGACTAGGATCTACGGCTCCCAACCCAATGGTTGGATGTGTGATTGTATTTGAGAATACAATTATTGCTGAAGGCTATACAAGCCCTTATGGCGGGGCGCACGCAGAAGTTAACGCAATTCAAAGTGTAAGAGATCCGAAGATTTTAGAAAAATCAACTCTATATGTGACCCTTGAGCCCTGCGCTCATTTTGGAAAAACCCCTCCCTGCAGTGACTTAATTATTGCTCATAAAATCCCCCGAGTTGTCATTGGATGTTTGGATGAACACGACAAAGTCTGTGGGAAAGGAATTTCTAAACTCAAGGCAGCTGGATGCGAAGTTATCGTTGGAGTTTTAGAAACAGAATGTAAAATACACCATAAGCGCTTTTTTACCTATCATTCAAAAAAGCGTCCTTATATTATACTAAAGTGGGCTGAGAGTAAAGACGGATTCATAGCGCCACTTATCAAATCAGAAATTAAGCCCGTATGGATTAGCAGCTTACGCTCAAGGCAACTCGTGCATCAGTGGCGTGCAGAAGAACAAGCCATATTGGTAGGCGCCAATACAGTAGCTCAGGACAACCCTAGCTTGACAACTAGAGAGGTTGAAGGCCCAAATCCGATTAGAATTATTATTGACCTTAAAAACACCCTACCGGAGTCTAGTCAAGTATTTAATTCCGAGGCGAAAACCATTAAGCTTACTAAGAACGAAATAGACCCTAATAAACCTTTGGCAGCTCAAGTTAGCAAAGCACTGTATTTAAATAAAATTACATCGGTAATCGTTGAAGGAGGACAAAAGACATTGCAAGCTTTTATTAATGAAGGTCTTTGGGATGAAGCTCGTATATTTTCAAGTGAAACCTATTTAAAAGAGGGGATAAAAAAACCTCAACTGAAAAGCATACCAGTAAAAGAGACACTCATTGATTCTGATTCTTTAAAAATAATATTAAATGATTAATACTCTCATATTTGACTTTGGTGATGTCTTTATTAATTTGGACAAACACGCAATTAAGCGATCTCTGAGCAAGTTAGGAGTCTCTACTATTGCAAATGAGATGCTTGAAACAGCAATGAATTATGAAAAAGGATTGATTTCTACGGATGTATTTATAACTTCATTCACAAAAAAATTCCCAACACTATCAAGAAAAGAATTTACAACGGCTTGGAATTCAATTATTTTAGACTTTCCAGAACACCGTTTGACTTTTATTGAACAGCTGGCTTCTTTAAAAAAGTATAAGCTCATTTTATTAAGCAACACCAATGCACTTCACATTGAGCAAGTCATTGAAAACATGAAATTAGAACGCTATCGTCGCTTTAAAAACTGTTTTGACCAATTTTATCTATCGCATGAGATAAAATTACGAAAACCAGACCACTCTATTTATGAGTTTGTATTAAGAGAAAACAACCTTGTCGCCAAAAACTGCATTTTCATAGATGATACAAAAGAAAATACAGAAGCTGCAACAACATTGGGATTACATACTTGGAATAATGACCCTGAGAAAGAGGATGTCATCGAATTATTTAACAACTCAGTCTTGAAAAACTCCTAGAAAGTGTTTAGCTACCAAACAATTAACACGCCAAGCTTAGAAGTACTTCACAAGGACAGAGGCAGTAAGTTTTATGGATATGCTATTCCAATAGAAACGGACCAAGAAGTCAAGAAGACTCTCGAAGCGCTCAAACAAAAGCATTCCAGTGCTGGACATTTTTGTTACGCATACCAGCATGGCATTGAAACAGCATACTACAGAACCTCTGATGATGGGGAGCCAAATAATAGTGCTGGGTTACCAATTTACGGTCAATTACAAGCATTTAAGGTGACAAATATATTAGTTGTAGTGATACGGTATTTTGGTGGCACTAAGCTTGGGGTAGGTGGTCTAATTAATGCTTACAAAACAACAGCAAAATTAAGTTTAGAGGCTAGTAAAATTCAGACTCTAGATATTTTAATTCCATGTAAACTGAGTTTTGCTTATAAAGACATGAGCCAAGTCATGCGAGTTATTAAAAAACATCAGCTAACCATAAAATCTCAGCGCCTAGAAATGGAGTGTGAAGTATTGGTTTTAGTCAAAAAAATGAACCTAAAAAGCCTAATGACAACTTTTGAAGCCTTTCATAAAATTAAAGTGAAAATTTTAAACGATTAAATTTGCAGTTCGTCTAAAATATATTGTGGACACCGCATTGGAAAATTCGATTTCATGTTAACAAATGCTAATTTAGTATACGCAGTAGTTAGTAGTTCACCGCTAGAATTATGAATTTCATAAGCAAACTCGATGGAGACCGTTGGACGCTTCAAAAGCGTCGTTGACACTGTTAAAATATCTCCGTAAATAGCTGATTTAATGAACTTTAATGTCATTGATACAACTGGAAGCATTACTTTATTAGCTTCCATTTCTTTATAATAGATTCCAATAGCCTCAAGCCATTCTAAACGCCCTATTTCCAGATACTGAGCGTAATTTCCATGGTATACAACGCCCATTTGGTCTGTCTCACCGTATCTAACTTTAATCTCTGTTTGATGTGTGTTCATGTATTAAATTTGTATATTTAATTTTAAATAAACATGAGAAAAAAATATTAAATATTCTATCCAATTCGATTTTTTTTTTAAGAATTTTGTTCACATATTTGTAATGAGAAAGAGCAACAAGAATATCCCCAAAAGTTCGATTTGTTAAACTCCTAACTAACTAAATAAAATAAGAATGAATATCAGTGCTCAATCGGTATGGGAAAATTGTCTTGACTTTATTAAAGATAACATTCAACCGCAAGCCTATAAAACTTGGTTTGAGCCAATTGTAGCCGTAAAACTTGACAACCATGCTCTCAGCATTCAAGTGCCTAGTAAATTCTTTTATGAATGGTTAGAGGAACATTATGTTAAAATATTAAAAGTAGCTCTTACTAAAGAGCTCGGGGTTAATGCCAAATTAGTGTACATCATTAAAATGGAAAACACCTACGGAAATAAACAGCCATTTACAGAAAAAATTCCAAGTTCAAACCGAACTGCAGTTTACTCCCAACAAGTGGACATTCCATTAAAAAATAAAAATCCAGAATTAAAAAATCCGTTTGTGATTCCAGGCATTAGAAATGTCAAGATTGAATCTCAACTGAATCCGATTTATACATTCGAAAACTTTCTAGAAGGCGACTCAAATCGTCTTGCAAGAAATGCAAGTATTGCAGTGGCTAATAAACCCGGAGGTACGTCTTTCAATCCGCTATTAATATTTGGTGGTGTTGGCTTAGGGAAAACGCACTTGGCGCATGCTATAGGAGTTGACATTAAAGACAAATACCCTGAAAAAACAGTTCTCTACATTTCAGCTGAGAAATTTACACAACAGTATATTGAATCCGTTAAGAAAAATAATAGAAACGATTTTATTCACTTCTATCAAATAATCGACATCCTAATCATTGATGATGTTCAGTTCCTTTCAGGGAAATCTGGAACGCAAGATGTGTTTTTTCATATCTTCAATCATTTACACCAAAACGGAAAGCAAGTCATTTTAACTAGTGACAAAGCACCTGTAGACATGCAAGATATTGAACAACGATTATTATCCCGTTTTAAATGGGGATTATCTGCAGAGCTACAAAATCCAGATTTTGAAACTCGTGTCTCCATAGTAAAAAACAAACTATACAGAGATGGTGTTGAAATGCCCGAAGAAATCATTGAATATCTAGCAAAACATATTACAACTAATGTTCGAGAATTAGAAGGGGCAATTATTTCATTAATCGCCCAATCCTCTTTTAACAAAAAAGAAATCACTCTTTCTTTAGCGAAGGAAATTGTTGAAAAATTTGTGAAAAACACTAAAAGAGAAGTTTCAATCGACTACATCCAAAAAGTAGTGTCCGATTACTTCCAAATGGATGTCGATACTTTACAATCAAAAACACGAAAACGTCACATTGTACAAGCGAGACAATTGGCTATGTTTTTTGCTAAGAAATTTACGAAAGCTTCATTGGCTAGCATTGGCTCTCAAATTGGAAAACGGGATCATGCAACAGTACTTCATGCCTGCAAAACAGTTGACAATCTTTCAACTACAGATAAACAATTTAGAAAATACGTAGAAGATTTAACTAAGAAACTATCCGTCTAAGCTGATTTAATAACAAGATTCGACTGATGCCGATTCTATTAAAACACCTATTTACTTAACTAATAATCCTAAAAGAATGATTGGTAAACTATACTTAATTCCTACAGGCTTAGGTGACAATGCCCCATTAGAAATACTTCCAATTTCTATTAAAAAGATCCTAGAAAGTATTGACGTATATATAGTAGAAAATGAAAAGGCCGCACGGAAGTTTATTAAATCCGTTAGTTCTGGTAAATCACAATCAAGTCTAACGCTATTTAGTTTGAATAAGTTTACAGACCCTTTGGAAATCCCCTCTTTTTTAGAAGAGTGCTTAGAAGGTAATAATATCGGACTCCTCTCAGATGCTGGATGCCCAGGAGTTGCAGACCCTGGCGCCGAAGTTGTGAAAATTGCACATAAAAAAAATATTAAGATCATTCCTTTGGTAGGACCTTCTTCAATCTTATTAGCAATGATGAGCTCGGGTATGAATGGTCAAAATTTTGCCTTCAATGGGTATTTACCTATTGAAAAAGGAGACCGTAAATCAAAAATAAAACAACTTGAAAGACGTTCTTTTGATGAAAATCAATCACAGTTATTTATTGAAACTCCTTATCGAAACAATAGTATTTTAGAAGACTTACAAAACACACTACATGCAGACACCCAAATTTGCGTTGCTTGTGACCTTACCTTGCCAACAGAATACATCAAAACACAAACGGCGAAGGAATGGAAACATTCAAAACTAGATTTCCACAAGCGTCCCGCGATTTTTATTATTCATAAAGATTAAAGCAAGGTTAAATTTGGCTTTTTATGAGGCGTTACAAAAGATGTGTCAAACCCCGAAAACTTTCGCATATAATATGGAATCCCTGTTCCATATGCATCTGTAAAATCTTCTGCGCCTAAACTTCTTAAATAGCGTTTCACATTTCCAGGACCGGCCAAGTGGGCAGCAGCTAAAATTCCCGATTCCGTAACCTCGATACCGTCTATTTCTTTACCTACAAAACGTTTTATATCACGTCTCAAGACCCATTTATTTCGTCTTGTATTGGCTAAGAATGCTTTTTCTTGTAGTGCTGGATTGGTTAAAAAACTCTTTGGATTGTAAATACCAAGTAATTCCAATGTAGAGACACCAAACTGAAACTTTCCCAAATAGCCTAAGGAATTAACAGTAGTATATTTCCCTTGAGACTCCTTAAAAGCCAACGCTTCTTTAAAGGCAATATAAGAGTTTTCTAAAAAAGGAAACTTTGTGTTTGTATTCATTTTTGAAGTCTCAATAACATCAAAATTATAGTTGAGGATTTCTGTAGATGCAGAAGCCTCTCTAAAGTCGCTTTTCGGACTTGGAGAAAATGATACAAACAAACTAAAAATAGTGCTTAGTAGTATCGTGTAATAAAAGGTGCGTTCTGAAATCATTAAAGTTTAGTTTAAAACCTCTAGGGTGAAATAAAACAGTGCAAATATAGGTAAATTTGCAATTATTTGATTTTCAAGGTTTTAAGTTATTTTTTGATTCCTTTACGGTTCAGATAAAATTGGTAAGCTCTCGCATTTTTATTGTGACCGCTAAGGGTTTTAGAGAACCTATGGAATCCAGGCTTTTCAGCGTTTGCTGCAAAGTAATAATAAGAATGACTTTCATGATTTAATACAGCATCAATAGCTGACAAATCTGGCATCGCAATTAAACCAGGCGGCAATCCTTTATACATGTAGGTATTGTAGGGAGATACAATTGCTTTGTGTTTATTTAAAACACGCTTAATAACCGTATTGCTATACAATGGCAACTGATAGGCGGCAAATTTAAGTGTTGGATCAGCTTGTAATGGCCAACCGTCTTTTAAACGATTCATATAGACCCCTGCTATGCGATCTTGTTCGGAAACTTGCTTTGACTCTTCATGGACAATTGCAGCTAAAGCCATCACTTGTAAAGGTGAAAGACCAATCGATTTCGTTTTAGTTAATCTTTCTTCATTCCAAAATCGATTGTATTCCTTTAACATTCGAGATCTAAATGTAGTTGCCGACGTATTCCAGAAAAACTCATAGCTATTTGGCAAATACATCGCTAGAGCATTTTCTTCTGTAAACCCATTGGCTTCTAAAAATTCTGAATCTGATAAAACTCTAAGCAAATCAGAATTATTAGCTTCAATTTGGCTCGAAATTCTAGTAGCTAAATCAACCAGAGAATGCTGGTTATTAAATGCAATTTTTATTGGCAAATTACGACTTCTTATCGAGTTAATAATGTCATTATTGGTCATCCCTTTAGAGATAAGAAACCGTCCAGCTTTAATATTATTTGTATATTTTTTTTGCTTAGCTAAAACCTCAAAAGACTCAATATCTTTTAGCAAGGGTTCTAAGTCCGCTTTAACCTCTGAAAAGCTCGCGTTTGTAGCTACAAAAATATAGGCTTCCTTAGAATTAAAATTAGTGTTAGGGACTAACATCACCGAATATATGTAATAGGAGAAAATTCCTGCGCCTACTAGACCGGATAATACAATGGCGGCTGCTATTTTTTTAAAGTACATGATTAATTAATTGAAATAAATATTCGTTTTTATAGCGTCCTTTGTAAAATCGCCACTGTTTCTTGAGTCCAATTTTTTCAAACCCAACCGACTTAAACAAGCAAACACTTGCTACATTAGCCTCTAATATATTACTATACAACTGATGGAGATGAAGTTCGTTAAAGCTATACTTTACCAATAAACTTAAAGCATCTTTGCCAAATCCTTTTTGGCGGTGCATATCAATTAAAACAATACTAACGCCTGCTCGCTTATTATATACATCATAATCAAAAAGATCAATGAATCCAAGCGGGTCATTTGTTTTCGAAGTAATCATCAACCTTAATTGCTTTATTTCTTTAATGTCTTTTTGAGCAGTTTCTAAATAACTCTGAAGCACTTCTTTTGAAAATGGTTTCTCAGTTTGACTTAACTCCCACAAAGATTTATTATTCTCTAATGAATATAAAAATGCTAAATCTTCGAGCTCAAGAACTCGCAGATTAATAAGGTTTCCTTGCAATTCTACCATTCTAAAGTTCCTTTAAAAACCTGTACTGCAGCTCCACAGAGCCATACATTGGAATAAGAAGAAGATAGCGGCTCAAATCTAACCACTAAATCACCCCCTAGTGTTTTTAGATTCATAACTTTTGAAGTTGATTGACCAGAGTGAAACATGGCAATAGCTACAGCAGTGGATCCTGTACCACAAGACAAAGTTTCCGCTTCCACTCCACGTTCATAAGTCCGAACAGCAAAAGTATCTGCATTTATTTTTTTAGCAAAATTCACATTAACACCACTAGACTTAAAAGGCTCGCTGTACCTAACCAAAGCCCCTTCAGATGCCATATCTAACGAGTCTAAATTTGTTTTTAGAGAAACATAGTGAGGAGACCCCGTATCAAGAACAAAGTAGTCTTCTTTAGAAAAAACACTTAAAACATCTTGCATTTTAAGCTCGATATATCCATTATCATAAACTGCTGAATGTGATCCATCAATCGCTAAAAAATGAGCTTCATCTTGAATAATTCCTAAGAAATGAGCGAAAGCAACAATACACCGACCGCCATTACCACACATACTGCTTTGTTGACCGTCTGCATTGAAATACACCATTTTAAAATCATAGTTCGGATCAGACTCCAACAAGATGAGCCCGTCTGCTCCAACTCCAATACGACGATTACATAAATGAGCTATTAATAATGAATTTTTTGTGTCAAATACAGATAGACGGTTATCGATCATAACAAAATCATTCCCTGTCCCTTGATATTTATAAAATGTATGAGTGCTCATAGAAAAACAAATATAAGAATATTTAACGTTAAAGTAAGCTGTTAAAAGCTCGTTAAAGTTGTTTTCTGAATTCAATAAAAAAGTACTTTTAAAGTTATTGTTTATAATCTTAAAAAATATCTGATGAAAAAATTCATGTCAATTCTATTCGTTTCAGCTTTAGGTGGTGGCCTAACTCTCAGTGCATATAAACTATTTTTTGAAACAAGTAAGCCATATGAAATCGTTGAAAGTCGCGCGCTAACTACAACAACTGTTTCTGGATCAAACTCTTTAAACTCAATAGAAGAAACTGTAAGTTTTACATTCGCTGCAGAAAAAACACTACCAACAGTCGTGCATGTTAAAAACACCACGATAAGCAAAGGGTATACAAGTTATGAAGACCTATTCTTTGGACGGTCACAGCAACGCGCACAAATAGGTACAGGCTCAGGAGTTATCATTTCATCTGATGGCTATATCATAACCAATAACCACGTTATTGAAGGAGCACAATCAATTGAGATTTCTACAAATGACAATAAAACCTATTCAGCTGAATTAATCGGAACCGATTCTAACACAGATATTGCATTGTTAAAAATTGAACCGCTAGAACCTTTAAGCTACTTAACATTTGGAGACAGTAATGTGGCTAAAGTCGGTGAATGGGTGTTGGCTGTTGGCAATCCATTCAACCTAACCTCTACAGTAACTGCTGGGATAATTAGTGCGAAATCCAGAGACTTATCGGGAAGAAACACTCAATCATTTATTCAAACAGACGCGGCAGTGAACCCTGGTAATTCTGGAGGTGCTTTAGTGAACACTAAGGGAGATCTTATTGGAATAAATACCGCAATTTCGTCTCAAACGGGCTCCTTTATTGGCTATTCGTTTGCAGTCCCCAGCAACATTGCGCGAAAAGTTATTGAAGACTTGATGGAGTTTGGAAATGTACAAAATGGCATCCTTGGCGTTATAGGAGGTGAATTAAACAGCAAAAACTCGCAAGAATTTGGTGTAAATGAAACCGAAGGGTTTTACGTGAGTGATATTCAAAAAGGAACTGGAGCAGAAAAATCTGGCATTCAAAAAGGTGATATTATTCAACGTATTGATGGGGTAACTATTTCTAAGTTTTCTGATTTGAAAGGCTTTTTAAATACTAAAAACCCAAATGACACGGTTGAAGTTGTGATTTTAAGAGATGATAAACAGATGAACTTAATAGTCACTTTAGAAAAACGAACTACCATTGATATTCCAATCATTGGGACACTTCAGGAACCTGAAAAAAGAGCCCTAAAAGCCGTTAGTTTAGACTATGGATTAGAAGTGATTTCGCTTTCTAAAAATCAACGAAAAGACTGGGAATCTGATGGTATCTATGAAGGAAGTTTTGTGACAGAAATAAATGATATTAGCATTAATTCCATTAACGACGCCCAGAGAGCACTCGAAAAATACTCCAATAAAGTACTCAGGCTATCTGTAGTCAAAAATAATGGAGAAAAAGTGGTCTACAGGTTTAGGTAACCCACTCAATAACTGATTTTTAAGTTGATTTATTGAGGTTTTTAGGCATTGATTTTTTTTATAAAAAAAAGTTACGAAAACGTTTGAGAAGACTTACTTTTGTGTGATTCATTTAAAACTCAAACTCAATGCCATTAAAACCTACCTATGATTCTGAAATTGCATTCCAATCTGACCGCAGAAAAGCCGCAGTTGAATTTATAAAAATTGTAAGTGACCTGTGGTATGATTACTCCATTGAATTGGTGTTGTTCAGAAACCAATTAATGGATCAAAATGTGAGTGAAATTCTAAAGCTCCATGCCTATGCAGGTGAATTTGTAAACAAACCCATCTCTATTTTTGATTCTGTAGATATGGCAAAAGCAATCAAACAATTAAACTTACCAGCCTCTAAATTGGATATTGGCAAGCTAACTTTTGAATATCACAAAGAAGACCTTTCTAACAGCAGTTCATTTGCCTTTTTGTCTAAAAAATTAAAAGAAGCGAAACAGCAATCTAAAATAGAGCCAAAAGATGTCGTGCTATACGGGTTTGGCCGCATCGGCAGGTTGGTTGCACGTGAGTTGATGGGCAAGTCAGGAAGTGGTAGTCAGTTGCGACTTAGAGCTATCGTAACCCGTGATAAAATAAATACAGAGACTTTAGAAAAACGAGCCGCACTATTACGAAGTGATTCCGTTCATGGCGATTTCCCAGGGACAGTAAGCGTCGATCAAAACCTTCAAGCCCTAATCATAAATGGCATGACTGTTTATATCATATCAGCTTCTAAGCCTGAAAACATAGATTACACAGCCTATGGAATAAATGAAGCTTTAGTCATAGACAATACTGGTGCGTTTAGAGATCAAGACGCGTTAAAAAGACATCTAACCTCAAAAGGAGCTGAAAAAGTATTGCTAACTGCTCCAGGAAAAGAAATTCCAAACATCGTACATGGAGTTAATCATTTAGAATATTCTCCCGATACTACCGACATCTTTTCTGCAGCTTCTTGTACTACAAATGCAATCACCCCTATTTTAAAAGTTATTGAAGATACTTTTGGAGTTGTACATGGGCACCTTGAAACAATTCATGCATACACAAATGATCAGAATTTAGTGGATAACATGCACTCTAAATACAGAAGAGGCCGGGCAGCGGCACTCAACATGGTCATTACAGAAACTGGAGCAGGCAAAGCTGTCAGCAAAGCACTTCCCTCTTTAGAAAACAAATTAACATCCAACGCAATTAGGGTTCCTGTTCCCAATGGAAGTTTGGCGATTCTAAACTTAGGAATCAAAAAAAGTACAACTCTAAAAAACATAAATAGCCTAATCAAAACTGCGGCACTATCCGGCAATTTAGTTGAGCAGATAAAATATGAGTTAAATGACGAACTCGTCTCTAGTGACATCGTTGGATGTACTGCGCCAGCTATTTACGATAGCAAAGCCACTATTGTAAGGCCTGATGGAAAAAATATAATCCTATATATATGGTATGACAATGAATTTGGATATAGCCATCAAGTCATACGCTTGGCAAAATACATTGCCAAAGTAAGGCGCTTCACCTATTATTAAAGTTTACAATTTGTTATATTTGTACATTAAACATATCAGATGCGCATAGATATTATTACTGTACTACCAGAATTAATCAAAAGTCCTTTTGAGGCCTCTATACTAAAGCGTGCAATAGAAGCTGGTCTTGTAAGTGTTCACTTTCACAATTTACGAGATTACACTTTTGACAATTACAAATCTATTGACGACACCCAGTTTGGTGGTGGCGCAGGAATGGTTATGATGATTGAACCCATAGATAAATGCATTTCTCAATTAAAAAAAGACCGAGACTATGACGAAGTTATTTATATGACTCCAGATGGAGAAACACTTAATCAAGGCCTTGCTAACCAACTGTCAATGACGGGTAATATAATTATACTCTGCGGACACTATAAAGGAGTGGACCAACGGGTACGTGATCAGTTTATTACCAAAGAAATTTCAATTGGTGACTATGTCCTTTCGGGTGGAGAATTAGGAGCTGCAGTACTTTGTGATGCTGTCATTCGTCTGATTCCAGGCGTTTTAGGAAACGAAACATCCGCATTGACAGACTCATTTCAAGATGGGTTGCTAGCCCCCCCTATATACACACGTCCAAGAGACTATAAGGGATGGAAGGTTCCTGAAGTTTTATTAAGTGGTCACTTTCCAAAGATTGAAAAGTGGCGGGAGGAAAAAGCGTATGAACACACAAAAAACCAGAGACCTGACTTATTGAACGACTAATATTTAAGAGTAAACAAAAGTTTTAGTACAATAAAGTTTCTTCTTTTTACTTTTTACTTATATTTGCACCCAAATTCGGGTTAACCTCTGGCGATAATCGTGGATGTTGTTTCGAGAAAACACATAAATAAAATAAAATGGAATCCTTAATTAAATTTGTTCAAGAAGAATTTGTAGCAAAAAAAGACTTTCCAGAATTTGCAGCTGGTGACACCATCACTGTTTATTACGAAATTAGAGAAGGCGAAAAAGTACGTACACAGTTCTACCGAGGCGTGGTTCTTCAAAGAAGAGGCACAGGAAGTTCTGAAACATTTACCATCAGAAAAATGTCTGGCACAATAGGTGTTGAACGTATTTTCCCGGTAAACCTACCAGCCTTACAGAAAATTGAAGTCAACAAACGTGGTAAAGTAAGAAGAGCTCGTATCTTTTACTTTAGAGAACTTACTGGTAAAAAAGCCAGAATTAAAGAAAGAAGACGTTAGTCAGATTTTAAATTCAAAAACTAAAAAAAGCCCTATTCATTTAGGGCTTTTTTTTTAGTTAAATTCTACGGAGCTTAATTGAATACGTTTTTGACATCATACCATTGACATTATTGATCATTTTAAGAATTAAATTACCTCATAAAATCATTCCAATTTCTTATATTTACACGCCTTAATTTACTTAGACTAAAATCTAAATTAACTGAAGAAAAACTAAACTTTATATAGCCCATCATGGCAAACATAATTTACACCATTACCGACGAAGCACCTGCACTTGCAACCCGTTCATTTTTACCTATAGTTAAATCATTTCTAAAAAGCTCTAAGGTGCATATTGACACCAAGGATATTTCTTTAGCATCCCGAATCCTTTCAAGTTTTTCGGAGTTCTTATCTGAAGATCAAAAAGTAGAAGATGCTTTAACTGAGTTAGGTACGCTAGTAACAAAACCAGAAGCTAATATTATTAAGCTTCCAAACATTAGTGCTTCAATGCCGCAATTAAAAGCTGCTATCAATGAACTACAATCTCTAGGGTTTGAGATCCCTAACTACCCAGATAACGCTAAAAGTGAAGAGCAAAAATCTATTAAAACTCGTTACGACAAAATTAAAGGGAGTGCTGTTAACCCTGTACTTAGAGAGGGTAACTCGGACCGTCGTGCTCCAAAGGCAGTGAAAAATTATGCCAAGAAAAACCCTCACAGCATGGGGGCTTGGTCTAAAGACTCAAAAACACACGTGGCCACAATGGCTGAAGGTGATTTTGCGCACAATGAGAAATCTGTAACCGTTTCAAATGCCACTGATGTTCGTATTGTTCATACAGATTCTAATAATATATCAACCGTATTAAAATCAAATATCACTATACTAGAGGGTGAAATCATTGATGCAACAGTGATGAACCTTAAAGCGCTAAAATCTTTCTTAGCGACCGAAATAAAAGACGCTAAAGATAAAGGAATTTTACTCTCACTTCATATGAAAGCGACCATGATGAAGGTAAGTGACCCTATTATTTTTGGTCACGCAGTAAAATTATTTTTTTCTGACGTATTTAAAAAGCATCAAGTTCTGTTTGATGAAATTGGAGTAAATGCTAACAACGGTTACGGAAATGTTTTAGAAAAAGTAGCTGGACTAGAAATTAAAAAACGCCAAGAAATTGAAGCTGACTTTGAAGTTGCTATTTCTAATGGGCCCGATTTAGCAATGGTCAATTCGGATAAAGGCATTACAAACTTACACGTACCTAGTCATGTGATTATCGATGCGTCTATGCCAGCAATGATTCGAACTTCAGGGCAAATGTGGAATTCAAAAGGAGAGGCGCAAGACACAAAGGCGATCATTCCTGACAGTAGTTATGCAGGAATATATACGGCAACTATTGATTTCTGTAAAGAAAATGGAGCCTTTGATCCGACAACAATGGGAACGGTTCCTAATGTTGGGTTAATGGCACAAAAAGCAGAGGAATACGGATCACACGACAAGACTTTTGAAATTGAATCAAACGGACGCGTTGATGTGATAGATAAAAAGGGGGTTGTTTTGACTTCACATATTGTAGAAGCAGGAGATATCTGGCGAATGTGTCAGGTAAAAGACGCACCAATTCAAGATTGGGTAAAGCTAGCGGTATCAAGAGCAAAAGCTTCAAATTTACCTACTGTTTTCTGGTTAGATTCTAAAAGAGCGCATGATGCCGAACTTATTAAAAAAGTAAAGACCTACCTTAAAGACCATGATACGACTGGACTAGAACTTCAAATACTAGCCCCAATTGAGGCGACGCATTTTACACTTTCTAGGCTTAAAAATGGAGAAGATACCATCTCTGTTTCTGGTAATGTTTTAAGAGATTACCTAACTGATTTATTTCCAATTCTTGAAGTTGGAACAAGTGCGAAAATGCTATCAATTGTCCCTTTAATGAATGGCGGAGGATTGTTTGAAACTGGAGCTGGTGGTTCTGCTCCAAAACATGTCGAGCAATTTATTAACGAAAACCACTTGCGTTGGGATTCTTTAGGAGAATTTTTAGCCCTAGCTGTATCCTTGGAACATTTTAGCCAAGTAAACGACAATGCAAAAGCAGCTATTCTTGGTGAAGCTTTAGATTTAGCAACTGAAAGATTGCTGGATGAGAAAAAATCTCCTTCAAGGCGTGTCAATGAACTTGACAATCGAGGAAGTCATTTTTACCTTGCACTTTACTGGGCAGAAGCGATTTCATCACAAGAAAAGGACACTGATTTGAAGGTGGAATTCGCCGCTATTGCTACTGCTCTTTTAGAAAATGAAGCAACAATTCTAGAGGAATTAAATAGCGTACAAGGGAAATCTGTAAATACAGGAGGGTATTACCTTCCTAATGTTAACAAGACGAATATGGCAATGCGACCAAGCATCACACTTAATAGCATTCTAGGCCACTAGACTACTCACTAATTTTTTGTTAAAAGCACCCTTAAAAGGTGCTTTTTTATTTATTTTTGACGCTAATTTAATCAAATGAACCGTTTAATATTCTCCCTATTATTATGCTTAAGCTCACTTGGTAACTCACAGCAGCGCGTCACACTTAGTGGAACTGTTTTTGAAGAACAAGGAAAAGAAACCCTAATTGGAGCTACTATTATAATCGCAGATTTAAAGACTGGAACCATATCCAATGAATACGGTTTCTATTCGATCACTTTAGCTAAGGGAACGTATGAAATATCGGTAAGTAATATTGGGTATTCAACTTTAAAACAAACCATTACACTTGATCAAAATATCTTAACAGACTTCACCCTAAAGGAAGCAATTGAAAGTTTGGACGAAGTTATCATTGAAAGTAACGTTGAGGCTTTGAATATCAAAACCCCTCAAATGAGTGTCAACTCATTGACTGCTTCAAGTATTAAACAAATTCCGGTCGTATTTGGCGAAGCGGATGTTATTAAAGCAATCACTCTTTTGCCCGGAGTTTCAAGTGGCGGGGAAGGCGCTGCAGGGTTCAACGTTCGTGGCGGGGCTGCTGACCAAAACTTAATTTTATTAGACGAAGCGACCATCTTTAACTCGTCGCATTTATTTGGATTGTTTTCTGTATTTAATCCAGATGCAATTAAAAGTTTAAAACTATATAAGGGCGGTGTCCCTGCAAAATATGGAGGGCGCGTCGCCTCTGTTTTAGATATTTACCAAAAGGAAGGGAATAAAAACGAATTTAAAGCCAATGGTGGGATTGGATTGGTGGCCAGTCGCTTGCTCCTTGAAGGCCCTTTAAAAAAAGGAGTTGGTTCTTTTTTGTTGGGGGGACGCGCAACGTATGCTCATTTATTCCTCCCACTTTTTGACGTAAACAACATTGCTTACTTTTATGATTTAAACACCAAATTAAGCTACAAATTAAATCAAAAAAACAGCATTTACTTATCAGGTTATTTTGGGAGAGATGTGTTTAATGTTTCTAACAGTTTTGAAAACACCTATGGAAACACCGTTGTTAATTTTCGATGGAATCGCCTGTTCAACGATCAGCTTTTCTCAAACTTATCTCTAATATACTCAGACTATTATTACGGATTGAATTTAAATTTTGTTGGTTTTGAATGGAACTCCGGTATTCAAAACATGAATATCAAATATGACTTCAAACAGTATATCAATGACCGCTACAAACTTGAATATGGTCTGCACAGTACCTACTACCGATTCAATCCAGGAGTCATTAGCCCAAACAGACCTGATTCGGGAATAAACAGAGAGGCGCTTACTAATAAATTTGCTTTTGAAAATGCCATCTACTTTGACATTAACCAACAACTATCCGAACGCCTTTCTATTAGCTATGGAACGCGGTTAAGTTCTTTTTTACGCCTCGGGCAAAAAGAACTCAACGTGTATGAAAATAATCAGGCAGTAGGATATAATGCAGACTTACAACTCTACGAAGAAATAAACCCCATTGGCTCCGAAAGCAGTAGCCATAGCAAAGTCATTAAATCCTTTTTGAATTTGGAACCTAGGGTAGCACTTTCTTACAAGTTAGATGATAATACCTCGTTAAAAACCAGCTACAACCGTATGGCCCAGTATCTACACTTACTGTCCAACACAAGCTCCCCTACTCCTTTAGATGTATGGACCCCAAGTGGTAAATACATTCAACCTCAAATTTTGGACCAAGTTGCTATTGGATATTTTAAAAGGTACAATACATACGATTTAGAAATTGAAAGCTTTTATAAGATCACTAAAAATCGAATTGACTATATAGATGGGGCTAATTTAATCGCTAATAAGGCCATTGAACAAGTGCTACTTAATGGACAGTCTAGAGCATATGGTTTTGAATTATTATTTAGAAAAAACAAAGGACGCTTCAAGGGGTGGTTTGCTTATACACTCTCAAAATCCGAACAACAAACTAAAGGACTAAACACTTCAGATCCAGGAATTAATAACGGGAATTGGTATAATACTCCTTACGACAAAACACATGACATCTCAATCACTTCTAGCTATGACCTTTCCGATAAATGGAAATTAAATGCTAATTTCATTTACCAAACAGGGCAACCGACAACCTATCCAAATGGACAATATGAATATAACAATCTGATTGTCTCTACATTTGAAGCTCGTAACTCAAGTCGGCTAGAGGCCTATCATCGGTTTGATATTTCTGGAACCTATACCCCTAAAAAAAATAATGAGAAACGATGGAAAGGCGAATGGGTGTTTAGCATCTATAATCTTTACAATCGCAAAAACACTCAGTCCTTAAACTTTAGAGAAAACCAAGATACAGGACAAAATGAAGCGCTCAAATTATCATTGTTTGGAGCCATAGGAGCCGTTTCATATAACTTTAAATTCTAGAGTCATGAAAAATATTTTTATTTTAATATGTATTGGATTCCTGTTTACTGGGTGTGAAGAGGTTATCCAGCTTAATTTACCAACCGAAAGTCCGAGACTGGTTGTTGAAGCATCATTAAGCATGACGCCAAATGAATCTATAACTCAAGAAATTAAGCTCAGTTTGTCCGGTCCCTTTTACCAAGAGCAAAACCCAATAATCACTGAAGCAACACTAGAACTAATAGACCTCTCAAATAATATTACCCATGAATTTGAATATAATTCTACAGAACTAGTTTACACTTTAGAATACACCCCTAGTTTTGATACGGACTATAAAATTCGTATTAACTATGAAGGTGACGTCTATGAATCAACTGTAGAACAACTCATGCATTCAGCGCCCATAGACACTATACTCCAAGGAAATAACACTTTATTTGGGGGAGATGAAAAGGAAGTTGTAATTTCTTTTACTGATGATGAAGCGCGAGATGATTATTATTTATTTGATTTAGGATTTAATTTGTTTATAGCGACTAAAGATGAGTTTTATCAAGGAAATGTATTCACCTTTTCCTATTTCTATGACGACCTAATCGCTGGGGATGAAATTAATATAGAAATAATGGGGGTTGACGAAAGGCATTTTAACTTTATGACAATTCTAATCGATCAAACAGAAGAAGGGGGAAGACCTTTTAACACGACGCCTTCGACCATACGAGGGAATATGTCTAATTTAACAAACCCTGACCACTACCCGATGGGATATTTTAGACTTTCTGAAACTTACAGAGCGAGTTTAGTCCTAGAATAACACAAAAGTGTTTCAAAAGTTATATTTTTGAATATGAATTTCTTAAAAACAACTGAACAGGACTCTCATTACGACCATCTAGAAACAAAGTCTGTTGATGAGATATTAAAGACAATTAACCAAGAAGACCATGGCGTGGCTGAAGCTGTAAAAATAGCAGTACCACAGATACAAGTATTGGTAAATCAAATCGTGTGTAAAATCAAGGCGGGAGGTCGTTTATTCTATATAGGAGCAGGCACTAGTGGACGGTTAGGAATCTTAGATGCATCTGAATGCCCACCAACTTTCGGAGTGCCGCACGATATGGTCATAGGATTGATTGCTGGAGGGGATGTGGCAATCCGTAAAGCAGTTGAATTTGCAGAGGATGACAAGAACCAGGGATGGGAAGATTTAAAAGCATATAAAGTAAGCAACAAAGATATTGTGATTGGAATTGCAGCATCAGGAACAACACCCTATGTCATAGCAGCACTTACGGCTTGTGCAAAAGAATCTATTCTAACAGGCTGTATTACTTGTAATGTTGGAAGTCCACTTGCGAAAGCTTCTGACTTCCCAATTGAAGTGGTGGTCGGTCCAGAAGTAATAACAGGAAGCTCTAGAATGAAAGCTGGTACAGCTCAAAAACTAGTTTTGAATATGATCACAACAACCGTTATGATTCAGCTCGGACGAGTAAAAGGTAATAAAATGGTAGACATGCAGCTTAGTAATGATAAGCTGGTCGCTAGGGGTGTTGAGATGATTAAGAAACAGTTGAATGTTTCAGAATCGAAAGCGCGAAATCTTTTAAAGACCTATAAAAACGTAAGAAATGTGCTAAACAATTACTCAAATGGAAACACAGAAAACAGATAAGAATTTATTAGCTGAGGGCTTAAAAACAATGGGGATTACTTTATTCCTAATGTTTTTGGGACCCTTAATATTACATACCGGGTTTTCAAATTCTGAAAAACCACTTTATATACCACTAGTTACTTCAGGTTTTTTAATATGTAGTACCGCTATTTACTTTGGATTTAAAGGAATTAGGCTCATAATGAAAAGCTTGTTTGGAGATTAGTAAATTTTTAGTACATTTGATTAAGTTTTAGATCCCAAATCTGATTCTTCACAACCATTTTAAATTAAGTATTTTATTCTATTTCACACATCGAAAAACGTCTAATTAGGCGAGGCTTTGACACATCCTCCTATGGACATGTAACAAACCTTTATAGTAAAACTATAATAAAGATGTAAACAATTTATTCAATTATGGCTAAACGATATACTGTTTATCTAAAAATGCATGTGAGAGATATGAAAAAGGAAAGCCAACAAATTAAAAAATTAAAAAAACAATTATCCGAGATACAAA
>Ga0115564_10000525_pt1 | contig 37982 bp, 33 predicted proteins | sample COGITO_mtgs_1105_7_FD_88680 | JGI IMG/M metagenome (GOLD analysis project Ga0115564, IMG submission 88680) | Pelagic marine microbial communities from North Sea - COGITO_mtgs_110523 | ecosystem: Environmental > Aquatic > Marine > Epipelagic | place: Germany:Helgoland, sampling site Kabeltonne...
ATATTTGTTTGTAGACATTCTTTTTGCTCCTCTTGATTTTTTAAGATCTCTTGAGCTTAAAAGCTGGTTACTAGCAAATGGTATTAACTTTATTTTTATAACTATAATTGCCTCTTTACTTGTCTACTGGATGATTCAGCTTGTTGGCTTTGATAAAAGTGGAGAAGAAGACAAAGATCCTTCAGCTCATTCTTTTTTATAGATCAAATCCGATATCCTTTCTGTAATTTTTGTTTTTGTAATTAATTTTAGTAGCTATTTCATAGGATTTCGACACGGCCTGCTTGTAGTCTGTTCCTTTTGAAACAACAGACAGAACTCTTCCTCCGTTAGTAACGATATTGGTATTCACGGTCTTTGTCCCTGCTTGAAAAATTATTGTTTCTTCTGAGTTTTCTGGAATTCCTGTTATTACGTTCCCTTTTTCATAAGCTTCAGGATAACCGCCGGCAACCATCACAACATTAGAATATGTGTCGTCCAAAATTTCCATCTTACAACTGCTTAGAGATTCGTTTGCTGTACTGATCATAAGGTCTAAGAAATCTGATTTAATTCTTGGAAGTACTACTTGAGTTTCTGGATCGCCCATTCTTACATTATACTCAATAACGTATGGCTCTTTTTCAACCATTATTAAACCAATGAAAACAAAGCCTTTGTAAGGGAGGTTGTCAGATTTTAATCCGTTTATTGTAGGAATAATTATTCGCTTTTCTACTTTGTCTAAAAATTCTTTGTCAGCAAATGGAACTGGTGAGATAGCGCCCATTCCACCTGTATTAAGTCCTTTGTCTCCTTCGCCTATTCTTTTATAATCTTTAGCGTACGGCAATATTTTATATGAATTTCCGTCTGTTAAAACAAAACACGAAAGTTCAATGCCGTCTAGAAATTCTTCAACAACTACATTATGGCCTGAAGTGCCAAACTTATTGTTTTTTAACATGTTTGTTAGTTCTTGTTTAGCCTCTTTTAGGTCGTCAATTATTAAAACTCCTTTACCTGCTGCTGGCCCATCGGCTTTAAGAACATAAGGTGGAGAAACTGAATCTAAATAATCCAAACCAGCCTCTAAATCTTCTTGATTGAAGCTTTTATATTTAGCTGTCGGAATATTGTGTTTAAACATAAACTCTTTTGAAAAATCCTTACTGCCTTCCAACATGGCACCAGCCTTTGAAGGGCCAACAACTAAAGTTGAATTAAGCTCTGGCTCGTTATTAATAAAATCAACAACTCCTTCAATTAAAGGAATTTCGGGGCCAACTATAACGAGATTAACAGAACGGTCAATTATTGTATTTTTTAACTCATTAAAGTTTAAGATGTCAATATCTAAATTCTCTGCAACTTTTAAAGTCCCTGCGTTTCCAGGGGCGACGTAGATCTTTTCGATATTAGCAGAGTCTTTAAGCTTCCAGCAAAAAGCATGCTCTCTGGCTCCTGATCCTATTATTAATACATTCATATTACAAATTTAATTAAGTGTTCATATAATATCATTAAAAAAGGCATTAATTATAAAAGGACTAAAAAAAAGAACATTATAGACATTGCAGAACATGTGTTTTTAAAAATTATTAATTGTTGTTTCTCAAGCTTTGCTATAAAAAAACAATACTTAAAATAGAACTTTTAATACACTGATTTTCAATATTTTAAATATATAATACTGTTTATAGAACCTTTTTTATCTCAACTATTGATAAATTTAATTATATTTGAAAAAACAACTTCTATGTGCTGGTATGTTGCTTACGCGAAGACAAAAAACGAATTTAAAGCGTTGGATTTTTTTAAAAAAATTGGTGTTAACGCTTACGTTCCCGCTTACATAGAAAAAAGAGAATGGTCTGATAGGGTTAAAAAAGTTCTTGTCCCAGCGATTTCTGGTTATGTTTTTTTTGAAACAAATAAGCTTGACTACGCGCTTGTTAATTCAAACCCTTTTTTAAGAAATGTTTTAAGGCGGCATGGAAAGGCAATTTCAATACGCTCAGAAGAAATAGAAACACTCCAAGATGCCTTAAGCGGTTATTCTGTTTCAAAAGAAATTAAAACGGGAGAGTCTATTAAAATTCTGTCTGGAGCTTTTAAGAACAGATTAGGTTTCGTAGACTTTATTGACAATAACAGCTTAAGCGTATTAATTAATAGCATTAAAGTCACGCTTTCTTTAGCAGACACTAGGCTAAAGGCAGCGGTTTAATACAGTTAAAGAAAATGCTTTATGAAAAAAAACCTTGTGGGTTTAATGGCGAAGCTGTTTTTATAACTTAAACATAAATTTTAAAAAAGACTCTTTTTTAAATATTTCTTTGCTTGTTCTGTATAATATCTGTCTTTTGTCTTTTGGAGATTTAGACGATATTATATGTAGCTGGTTCGATCCGAAAAGTTCCGAGAACAATTCGTTTATGCTTTTAACAAAGTTTTTTCGAAGCAAGGTTAGATGAGATTTTGCATATTTTCTGTTTTTTGACACTACTTTATTTAATTCAATTGAGCTAAATTTTCCGTTTATTTCAAGAAGCCTGATGATTTGGCTTTGCTCAGCGTTAATTCTAACTTTATTACCCGAAAAATAAAGCCAGTTCTTGTCGTACTGAATCAATTTATTAATGTAGTCTTTGTATGAAAAAAGTTTAAAAACAAAAAACACTAAAAACAAACACAAAAAAGCAATTACAAATTGTTTTAAACGACTTTTCTCAGCAGGGTCTAGAGCAATAGGAAACGACTCTATTAAGTTTTTTTTTAACTCATTTTCGTGTAAAAAAGTTAATTTTTTAATTCCTTTTGATTTTTTTACAAATACCAGTGAGTCTGAAAAACTTAATACAGGAGAGCCGTCTAGTTTTTGATCAAAAAGATTTTTTACATCGTAGCGATAAAGTTTGTTGTTAGGAAAATCAAAAACTGTAATAATGTTGTTATACAGATATGCTCTTTTGCTGTCCAGAAGAAACCCATTGTTATGAGAATGAAAAAGAAGTCGTGATTTAGGGTTAATTTCCTGAGAAAGACTTTTTATTGTTTTTAAATCCATGTCAACAACAAACAGATCTTTTAAAACAATGTCTGTCATATAGTTTTCTGGATCGCTGGATCTTCCTCCCATAACATAAAGCTTGTTGTCTTTCAAATCAAAAAGAGGTTTCCATCGTGATTGAGGCTGTTTTTCAGATTGAGTTCTAAAAAGCTCCCATTGGTTTGAAGAAAAATCATAATATGTTATGTAGTTTTTGAAAGACCAAAGGCCATATCCTCCATACATATACATCTTGTTTTTGTAAATAAAAGTTGCTGCGCCAAACTGATTTTTTTGTTCAACAGAATTGTCAATCCTAACAATACTATCGTTTTTTAGTTGAAGGACAGGCCCTCCGCCGTTTAAAACTAAATAAATACTGTTTTCAGACTGGATTACTTTAAAATTGGTGTTATTAAATCCTTTTGGATGAAACAAAATTAAACTATCTCTTTTAGAGAGTTTTGTTTTGAGTTTGTTTTTGGTCCATTTACCTTTTTCAAAAACATAGTTTATGGAATTCTTTAAAACATGTGTTTTGTTGTTTTTTGATTTAAAAAAAACAAAGTTGTCATCAATTTTTTCTGGAAATTCATATTCTTGCGCATTTAAAAATCCGTGGATTAATAAAAATAAAAACAAACAAATAAGTTTATTCATTACTCAAATATAAACATAAAATGTCCGAATCCTTTTTTTTTTACATCTCCTTTTTTGTTGTAACACTTATTGTTTCCTTTTATTTTAACGGATACATAAACAAGCTTTTTATTGGAAATAAACTTACAGATCCTGTAAACGAAAGGTCTTCTCATAGATACCCAGCTACCAGGTCTGGTGGAATTTCAATTTTTTTTACTATTTGTCTGGCTTGTGCATTTGGTGTTTCAACAGGACAGCTTACAATTCCTTTATACGCTTTATTAAGTGTGTTTTTTTTAACACTTACTGGTTTTGCAGATGATTTAATAGATGTCCGTTACAGAGAAAAATTGTTTTTACAACTTTTTGCTGCTGTTTTAATGTTTCAAAGCGGATACAGTATCGACTCTTTCCATGGCGTGTTCAATGTTTATGAGCTGCCTTATTGGTTAGAGGTTGCGTCAAGTGTTTTTGTTTTTGTTGTTGTGGTTAACGCATTAAATTTAATCGATGGTTTAGATGGCATGGCTTCGTTTATATCGATGAAGTTTTTTCTGGTTACTGGGGGAATAATCCTTGTTTCTAAAACTGAGTGGTTTTTGTTTTTTCCAATTATTATTAGCGCCTTACTTGGTTTTTTATGGTTTAATTTTAACCGAAATAAAAAAGTGTTTTTGGGGGATACCGGCTCTTTATTTCTAGGCTCTATAATGGCGTTTTTATTATTTTATATACTAGACTCTGAAAGCTCACTGGTTACAGACTCTTTGATTTCAAGGCCTCTTTTGGCTGTTTTACTCCTTTTATACCCGCTGATTGATACCTTGAGGGCTTTTATAATCAGAGCTTATAATAACAAGTCTCCCTTTGTTGCTGACAGAGTACATCTCCATCACAGACTAGCAGACAAGGGCTATCCGCATTGGAAAGCTTCAGTATTAACTTTTTCTCTTTCTACATTTATTCTAATAGCAAACTTTTTCTTGTTCTCTATAATTGGTCTTCTAGGGTGTGTCGCTTTAACCACTGTTTTGCTTGTAATTTTTTATTTTATTTTTTTTAAATGAAATTCTTTCAATTATTATTCTTTTTGTGTTTGGCTTTTAATTGGCTTTTTAGTCAAAATACTACTAACAACATAAAATTGCTTGTTCCTAAAGATTCTATCTCTTTTTATTCTTTTAACAAAGAAGGTATTACAGAATACACCATTCTTGAGTCTAAAAAGCTTTCAAAAACATCTCTTAGATACACCGGCTCTTTTCCTGAGGAATTAAAAAATGCGGACCTCAGATCTCTTTCTTTTTTGTTTTCCAAAGACGGGGGGGTTTATTTTTTGTATCCCGGCGGTGGAATTTTATTTAAATATTTTAACGGGGTATTTGAAAGAATTGACGAAAGCTTTGCATATAGAAACCAGTTTTCTGGTCATTTTTTTGAATATAAAAATGAGCTTTATCTTCTGGGGGGTTACGGATATTGGGCGTCTAACAGCCTATTGACTAAATTTAATTTTGAATTAAAGAATTGGGAGTTTATTCCTACAAGCGGACAAGTCCCCGCAAATGGGATTAATTCCGGGTCGTTTGTTTTAGACGAAAACACATTGTCTGTTTTTGATTTTAACCAACGAATAGACGACTTGGACGTAATAAACAACAGTCTTTATTCTTTAAATCTTGAAGAAATGGTCTGGGAGAGAAAAGGACTTCTTAATACTGTGTTGTTTGAAGGGAATAAAAATGTGTTTGAAATTGAAATTCCTTTTAAAAACTCTCTTTTTCAAAAAAATTTAAACAGTAATGATCTAAGAATCACAACTCCCAAAGAGAATCAAATAAAATTTTTTAATGCAGAGAGGCTACACAACATAAACGAGCTAGCTATAATTGTGGGTAATTACGTTGTTTATCCTGTACTTTCTGCTGACAGAGAGTACGAAACCCTAACTGTTAAAAATTTAAACGAAAATATTGTTTTTCAACGCGAAGAGTTCCTTAGTAACGATTTTAATTTGTTTAAAAACTATTTTGTTTATGTGGGTGTTTTTTGTGGATTCTTAATTCTTATTACGTTTTTAAAATTTAAAAAGGAACGGTTTGTGTTTTTTCTATCAGAAAACAGTTTAAGCGGCCTTAACAAAACAATCCTAATCGATAAAGATGAAAAGTTTGTTCTTGACCTTATTGTCAACACAACAGAAAAAAGAGTTGATAATTCTTTTATCCTAAATTATTTCAAAAACAGTAAGCTAAGTAACGACGCGTCCGTAAAACGAAAAAACAAGGTTATAGAAGAGCTAAATCGAAAAGCTTTAGAAAATTTTGAAATTGTTCTTATAATTAAACGTTCAAGCAAAATTGATTCTAGACAGGTGGTTTATTGTTTAAATCCTAAAATAGAAATATAGCTTTTACATCTTTTTAAAAGGAAGCATTTTCTCTACAATTAGCCTGTTATTTGACAGCCTGGGCAGCTTGTTTTGTCCTCCTAATTTTCCTTCCATCTCCATAAAGTTTTTAAACCCGTTTTCTTTAACAACAACAATTTCTAATGGCTTAAGTACTTTTCCTTTTATTAAGTCAGAGTAATAGCTGTTTGTTTCTTTTAAATTCTCATCAAGTTTTTGTTGTAATACTACAATTTCTTTTATAGAAATTGTTCCGACAAATTCAATCCACCACTGGTGAAAAGGCAGGCCTTTTTCTGGGTTAATAAGTGGGGCAACTGTAAATTCTTTTACTACTATTTTTGTGTCGTTTGTCGCTTTTTTTAATGCGTTTTCAACTTCACTTCCAATCACGTGCTCTCCAAATGCAGAAATAAAATGCTTGTATCTTCCTGTAACTATTATTCTATGTGGTTTTAAAGAAACAAACGCTACAGTGTCTCCTGTATTATAACCCCACAAGCCTGCGTTTGTTGAAATTATTAACACATAATTTTTGTCAAGCTCTACGTTTTTTATAGAAATTCTTTTTGGGTTGCTTTTTGTCATTTCTGAGATTTCTATAAACTCATAAAAAATGCCTGAGTTTAATTGAATCAAAAGCCCTTCATTTCTTTGAGAATCTTGATAAGCAAAGAAACCCTCTGAAGCAGGGTAATACTCTATGTTGTCTATGTTTTTTCCTATGAGTTTTTTAAAAACGTTTTTATAGGGTGCGAAATTAACTCCTCCGTAAACAAAAAGACTAAAATCAGGAAAGATTTCGGTTATTGTTTGTTTTCCAGAAAGCGATAGAAGTTTCTCAAAATACATTACAACCCACGGTGGAATACCACCAATCGCCGCCATCTCTTCTTTCAAGGTTTCTTGTGAAATCTTTTCAACTTTTTTTTCCCAATCCTCAATACAATTAGTCTCCCAGCTTGGCATGGTGTTTTTCCTTAAAAAAGCAGGTGTATAATGAGCTACAATTCCTGAAAGCCGCCCTGTTTTTATACCGTTTAACTTTTTCAAAACAGGACTGCCTTGTAAAAAAATTATTTTTTTATTTAAAAACGCAGTATTATTTGTTTCCACAATATAATGCATTGTTGCCTCCACAGACCCTTTTACGTGAAAAGGGATTGAATCTTTAGTTATTGGAATGTGTTTTTCGCCAGATGTAGTTCCTGATGTTTTTGCAAAGTAAATTGGTTTTCCTGGCCATAAAATATTTTTTTCTCCCCTAATAACCATCTCAACATAACCCTTAATTCCCTCGTAATCTATAATTGGAATTTCTTTTGAAAACTCTCTATAATTAGAAATTTTATCAAAGTTGTGGTCTTTTCCAAACTTTGTTTTTCTGGCTTTAGAGATAAGTTTTTTCATAACTTTCTCTTGAGTCTCTACTGGTCTTTTAGACCATTTTGTTGTTTTTCTTACAACATGCTTTGCGTAAATTTTAACAAGAATTTCTTTAATACTACTCAAAACTGATATACTCTAATGGGTCTACAGGATTTCCGTTGCTCCAAAGTTCAAAGTGCAAATGAGGGCCTGTTGTTAACTCTCCGGTGTTTCCAGAAAGAGCAATTGCTTGGCCTGACTTCACGTAATCCCCTTGAGAGATTAAGCCAGAGGAATTGTGCTTGTATACGCTAATAAGATTAAAAGAATGCTCTAAAACAATCACAAATCCAGTTTCTATAGTCCACTCGGATAAAATAACTTTACCGTCTGAAACTGCTTTTACAGGTGTGTTTGTTACGGCAGGGATGTCTACCCCAAAATGTTTTTCGCCGATATCAAAGCCTGATGAAATTTTTCCAGAAATAGGGCTGTATAAGACATATTCCACGTTCGGACTAGCAGATTCTATTGCATTAAACCTGTCTTCTTTTTCAACAAGATTTCTAAGCAACGAATCTTGTTTATTGGTCTTAAAGTCAAGCTCAGAAACATCGACTTTTTTTAAAATAATTTCTTGATTAATCTCTTCCTCGGTAGTTTCTCCTAAAATAACAGCCCCAACTGAATTAATGAAGGTTTGATTTTTGTTTACCACCTGCTCTAATGAATCTAAAAGCTCAATATTTTTTATTGCGTTTTGTCTTAAAACTGTAGAGTCATATCCTGGGATATATTCTTTTACAGATGTAAAAGCAATAAGACCAATAGTCAAAACAATAAGTGTTACTGAAACTAAAGCAATTAACAAGAAAACATTTAGTTTGTTTAATTTGTATGAAAGTTTTTCTTCATAAGTGTCTTCGTTTAAAACCACTAGCCTGTACTTATTTAAAAGCCTTTCTTTAAATGGTTTCTTTTCTTTTTCTTTCACAACACAAATATAGTGAAGAGCCGACAATATTATTTAGATATATTCTTTAAGGTTATTCTATTTTTCTTTATACTTTTGTAAAAAATAAATTAATAATGATTTTATCTAATATGTTTTTAGCAATTGGACCTGGACAAATAGCAATTATCGCTGTTCTTGTTCTTTTAATGTTTGGAGGAAAAAAAATTCCTGAGCTTATGAAGGGTCTTGGAACTGGAATAAAAGAGTTTAAAAAGGGTGTTAAAGAAGAGTCTAAAGAAATCGAAAAAGAAGATTAGTTCGTTTTTTTATTTCTAAAGAATTTTTAATGACCTGATAATTGCTTCTATTTCAACAAGATATTCTCTTTTTCTAACTGAAGGAGAAAACACAAACCCCTCAATAACTAGAGCTCTGTTGTTTTTGTTGTCTATAATATAATAATTTAGAAAAGGCCCCGCCATATAGTCGTTTACCACCTCCCAAGTTCCTCTTGTTTCAAATGCGCTTAACGAACTTACTTTGGTTTTGAAAAAATAAGGCTCATAAGCTTTTTCTGTGATCAAATAAGAGTCTTTATTTCTTCCTGGCACAAAAGCTTTTCCAATAGAATCTCTCAAGGCAACTATCTTTTCTAAATTGGGACTCTCTTTGTTTAAAGGCAATATATATATCAATAAATTAACACTTCCTTTTTGTGTTTCTCTTTGAAACCAAAGTTTGTTTTTAGTTTCTTTTTTAAAAAGTTTGTAGCCTGAAGACATTGTAAGGGTTATGCCAATAGGGTCCAGTTCGCTTGTTTTTAAAATAGAGTTTTTTATTCTTTTTTGTTTTTCTTTTATTTCGTTTCTTTTAAAAGCGGAAATAGCTTTTTTAGAAATATTATTTATTTGTTTTAAAAGGCTCTTGTTTGTGTTGGCTTTTATGTAGACTATTTTTTGTGGTGAAGCAAACTTATTGGAATGTATAAAGGCTGTGTCTTTTTTTGATTTAGAAACCACAATAATATTTCTGCTTTCCCTTGTAAAATCAGAAAATATTGACGGAGGAATTTGGTTTAATGTAAACAAAGGTTCTTGTTGGGGAAGACCAAGAAATTCGCTAGAAAAAACTTTTTGTAGCTCTTTTCCTGGAGATTCATTCCATAATTTATTTTCAATTACTACCGAAACAGTGTGAATATTTCCGCTTGAGACTGGTTTATATGCCGTTGTTGTTGAGTCGCAACTCATAACAAAAACAGACAACATGAAAAGAATTTTTTTGTACATTTTTATTGTTCTAAAGCTTTAATTCCAGGCAGAGTTTTTCCTTCAAGACTTTCGAGCATGGCTCCTCCTCCTGTTGAAACATAGCTGACTTTATTAGAAAAATTAAACTGTTTGACTGCCGCAACAGAGTCACCTCCTCCAACAAGTGAGAATGCGCCAGAAGATGTGCTTTTGGAAACAAAATCACCAACCGCTATAGTCCCTTTAGAAAAAGTTTCCATTTCAAAAACACCAACAGGACCGTTCCATAAAATAGTTTTACTAGACTCTATTGCTTTTTTAAAAATCTTTAAGGATACAGGTCCAGCGTCCATTCCTTCCCAATTTTCAGGGATTTGATTTATTGCACAAACCTGGGTGTCGGCTTCATTTGAAAAATCATTAGCGCATAAAACGTCTACGGGTAAATAAACCTCTACTTTGTTTTGTTTGGCTTTTTCTAAGATTGATAGCGCTAAATCTAGTTTGTTGTTTTCGCATATTGATGCTCCTATCTTGCCTCCTTGAGCTTTTATAAAAGTAAAAGCCATTCCCCCTCCAATAATAAGCTTGTCTATTTTGTCTATTATATTATTAATTATGGTGATTTTTGATGAAACTTTTGCTCCTCCTAAAATAGCTAACACAGGTTTTTGTCCGTCTTCAATCACTTTTTTAATAGAATCCACTTCTTTTAAAAGCAAGTCTCCAGCAAATTTTTTATTAGTAAAAAATTTTGCGACTACACTGGTTGAAGCATGTGCTCTGTGAGCTGTACCAAAAGCATCGTTGACATAACTGTCTCCTAATTTGGAAAGTTCCTTTGCAAAACCATTATCACCCGCCTCTTCCTCGGTGTGAAATCTTAAGTTTTCTAACAAAATAATTTGGCCTGGCTTACTGTTTTCGACAATTTGTTGTGTTTCTTGGCCAACAGTTTGTTTTAAAAAAATAACGGGTTGTCCTAAAACATCTTCAACCGGTTTTACAATGTGAGAAAGTGAAAGTTCTGGGTCATTGCCTTTTGGTCTTCCTAGGTGTGACATTAAAACAGCAGTTCCTCCGTCATTTATTATTTTGTTAATTGTCTTTTTTGCCGCAACAATTCTAGAGTTATCTGTAACTTTTTTATCGGGTCCTAAAGGAACATTAAAATCTACGCGAACTAAAACTTTTTGATTGTTGAAATTTGTTTGATAAATTGATTTCATTGTAAATTTTTGGAATTCAAAGATATGTATTTCTAGTTTATTTAAAGTTTAATCTTTTATATTTGAGAAATGTTATTCGAGGAGGTTATTGGACAAGAATTTCTTAAGAAAGAGCTTATTAAAGGTCTTTCTTCTGGTAGAATAGCTCACTCTCAACTTTTTCTTTCACCAGAGGGAAGCGGTGGCCTTTCGCTTGCAATTGCTTATGCAAGAATGATTATTGAAAAAGGAAACATGCTTGAGGGCACAAGCCTAAAGTTAAGTGAACTCAAACATCCTGACCTTCATTTTATTTTTCCGGTTGCCATAAACAAAGACATTAAGTCTAAGCCTATTTCATCAATGTTTATTGAGAGCTGGAGAGAATTTGTTCATAAAAATCCATACGGAAATCTGTTTGATTGGTATTTAAAAATAGGGGTTGAAAACAAACAAGGAAAAATTGGAAACGACGAAGTAGAGGATCTTGTAAAAAAAATGTCCCTGAAATCGTACGAAGGAGGTTGGAAGGTCGCAATAATATGGATGGCCGAGAAATTAAACCTTACTGCTACAAATAAATTGCTAAAACTTATTGAGGAGCCTCCAAAAAAAACACTTTTTATTTTTGTTTGCGAAACAACTGGACTTATGGCTGAAACTCTTCTTTCAAGGTGTCAAACTTCAAAGCTCAGCCGTTTGTCTAAAAACGAAATTGAAAGATTTTTAGTGGGTAAAGGAATTGAGAAAAATATTGCCTTTTCGGCAGCAAGTAGCGGTTTTGGAAACCTTCGGCTTGCATTAAAATCTATTGGTGAAAGCGAAAACAACAAAGAGTTTGAAGAGTGGTTTTTAAAATGGGTGAGAACAGCTTTTAAAGTGCGGAAAAACAAAGAAGAAGTTTTAGAGCTAATAAACTGGAGTAAAATGATTTCGAAAACAGGAAGAGAGGTTCAAAAAAGTTTTTTGTCTTTTAGTATGAATGTGTTTAGAAGCGCATTGTTGAAAAATTATGAAATAAATTCTCTTGTTAGTTTTGAGCCTAAAACAGATATGAATTTTGAATCATTTTCAAAATATGTAAACGGCAATAATATTGAAGACATCTTTTTCGAAATTGAAGAAGCTCAAAAAGGAATTCAATCAAACGGTAATGCCAATATGATTTTTATGGACCTGTCTCTAAAGCTTACAAGGCTGATTCAAAAACAATAGCTATATAGTTTTTTGCTATACTAAAAATCAATTAATAGCCGTTTGTTATACAGAGTCTCTTTGTTTGTTTGTAATTGATAAAGGTTTAAAAATGTCCTTATAGATTTATCGGACAGCGCATTTAAAAGTGCTTAAAACTGTTTAAAATCGTTTTTTGAAAACGTAGACATAGGACGATGCGTTCTTTTTAAACAATGACACAATGTTTGACACAAGACCAACAACTAAACCTTTAAAAAACCATAATTTAGATTTTTTGTATTGCTCGGAAAGCATAGAGACATACAAAGCGTCAAAGTACATTGGTTTTTTGTTTATATAGTCAAACCCGCTATTAGCCATTATTTCTATTAGTCCATTAGGTGAAAAATGCCAATAGTGTCTTGGCACATCAAAGCCGGCCCAATACTCTTTGTAATAATTAGCGTCGTATGATTGATAGTTGGGACAAGCCACTATTAAGCAGCCTTTAGAATCAAGAATCTCAGACGCTAAAGAAAGTGTGTCTTTATAAGAAAACACATGCTCTAAAGAATGCCACATTGTAACTGTTTTAAATTTCGATGTAATTAAATCTGATTCGTTTACAAAGACCTTTTGTTGCTCAATGGTTTTGTTTGAAACTTGACTATAAAACGGATCATAAGCGAAAGCTTGTCCGCCTTTTTCGTTGAGCTTGGAAACAAAATAAGCATTTCCTGAGCCAAAGTCTAAAAGTCTATTATGGTGTGAAGAAGCTTTCTTTAACACTCTATATTTAAAATAAAAACTACCCCATTTAACAAACAGGTAAAGAGATGAAAAAAACGTCTTGTTATTGTTGTGAGAAAGGTACTTTTTAGATTTATAATATTTATTTATACTCTCTTTATCGGTCTTTGGCAGAGTTTGAAAAACATCAAGGTCTTTTATTTTGCTTACAGAAAATGTTTCTTTAGTTAAAAAATAATCCTTGACCTTGGTTGGTGTTGTTGTTTTCATAATTACTTTGTTCCACGTGGAACGCTACCTTCCCATGTAAACCATCAAAACACTTATGTCGTTAGGTGACACACCGCTGATTCTAGAAGCTTGTGAGAGTGTTGAAGGCTTTATGTTGTTTAATTTTTGAATAGCTTCACTTGACAAAGATTGAACTTTTGAGTAATTGAAAGTAGTTGGTATTTTTATGTTTTCCAAGTTATTAAGCTTTTCGGCGTTAGCTTTTTCTTTTTCAATATATCCCGAATACTTTACCTGAACCTCTGTCTGTTCTAAAACGTCATTTTTAAAATCATTTTTTTCTAGAAAAAGCTTAACGCTTTCTAAAGACAACATGTCGTCTAGTGAAATGTTTGGTCTAGAGAACAATTTGTAAAGCTTCATAGATTGTGATATTTCTGATGAGTTTTTCAAAGAAAGTATCGGATTAATAGATTCTGGCTTAACGCTAGTTTTTTTAAAAAAAGAAACAAAAGCCTCAGTGTTTGTGCGCTTTTCTTCTACATTAGCAACCCTTTGTTTTGAAGCTAAACCTAGTTTGTGTGAAATTTCTGAAAGCCTTAAGTCTGCGTTGTCTTGTCGCAAAAGAGTTCGGTACTCTGCTCTAGAGGTAAACATCCTGTAAGGCTCTTCAGTGCCTTTAGTAATTAAATCATCAATAAGCACACCTATATATGCTTCGTTTCTTTTTAAAACAAAAGACTCTTTGTTGTTTATTAATAAATGAGCATTTATTCCCGCCATAAGACCTTGAGCTGCGGCCTCTTCATATCCTGTAGTTCCATTTATTTGACCTGCGAAAAACAAGCCAGATACAGGCTTGGTTTCCAAAGAATTTTTTAATTGCGTTGGCGGAAAATAATCATATTCAATCGCATAGCCTGGTCTAAAAAACTTAACCTTTTCAAATCCTTTTACAGATCTAAGCGCATTAAACTGAACGTCTTCTGGAAGTGAAGTAGAAAACCCATTAACATAGACCTCAACAGTGTTCCACCCCTCAGGTTCGACAAAAATTTGATGTCTGTCTTTATCTGCAAACCTGTTTATTTTATCTTCAATAGAGGGGCAATACCTTGGACCTGTACTGTTAATAGCGCCATTAAACATAGGAGACCTGTCAAAACCTTCTTTTAATAAATCATGAACAATTGGACTAGTATAGGTCATGTGACAATCAAGTTGTTTTGTAAGCGGCTTGGTAATATTAGAATACGAAAACTTGCCTGGATTAAAATCACCTGGCTGGGGTGTCATAACAGAATAGTCTAATGACCTTCCGTCAACACGTGGAGGAGTCCCTGTTTTCATTCTGCCTGAATCAAAGCCAAAATCTGTAAGAGCCTCTGTTATGCCAAAAGATGCTTTTTCTCCAGCACGCCCTCCGCCAAAATTCTTTTCACCTATATGAATAAGGCCATTTAAAAAAGTTCCGTTTGTAAGTATTACTGTTTTAGATTTAATTTGAAGACCTAAAGAAGTTGTAACGCCAACAACTTTATTGCCAGAAATAAGAAGTCCCGAAACCATTTCTTGATAAAAATCAAGATTTGGTGTTTTTTCCAACATAGTTCTCCAACATTCGGCAAACCTCATTCTGTCTGATTGTGCGCGAGGACTCCACATGGCAGGACCCTTTGATTTATTAAGCATTTTAAACTGAACCGCTGAATTGTCTGTTACAATGCCACTATATCCACCAAGGGCATCAATCTCTCTTATTATTTGTCCTTTGGCTATGCCACCCATTGCTGGATTACAAGACATTTGCGCGATGTTTTGAAGGTTCATTGTTACAAGAAGCGTTTTACTTCCCATATTAGCGGCAGCGGCGGCAGCCTCAGAGCCTGCGTGTCCTGCGCCAACTACAATAACATCGTATTCTTCTTTAAACATAGTTATTGTTCCACGTGGAACATTTTTAAATTATCGTCTTCTTTATTTCTCATTAATAAAGTTTCTTCCTCAGAGGAGTCGTCATAGCCCATAAAATGCAGAAGGCCGTGAACCATAACACGCATCATTTCGTCATTGAAAGAGGTTTTGAATTTAATTGAGTTCTCTTTGACCCTGTCAACCGAAATAGCAATGTTGCCACTTAAAACATCGTTTTTAGAATCATTAAAAGATATTACGTCAGTAAAAAAATCATGATTTAAATGCTTGATATTCAGTTCTTTAAGGTCATTGTCATTAAAAAAAGCATATACAACCTCCCCAACAGAAAACCCCTCAGTTTCAACGGCTTTTTTAAGCCACTTTGAAACTTTCTTTTCGTTATCTAACGAAAAAGAGGTGTTATAAGCGTATTCTATACTCATTTAATTTTTTTGCAAATATACTTTGTTGAACTGTATTTAAAAAAACAAAATAATTTAAGATCTAAAAAAAGATGTTTAATAGTAAAAAACATCAACTAAAAGGCCACAAAAGAAATGATCTTAGAAAAAGAGTGAAAATTTTAAACAAGAGTGTATTTTTGTAAAAAAAACAGATGACTAAAAAAGTTCGAGTCCGTTTTGCTCCAAGCCCAACAGGGCCCCTTCACATTGGAGGGTTAAGAACGGCTTTATTTAATTATTTGTTCGCAAAAAAAAACGAAGGAGACTTTATTGTTCGAGTTGAAGACACAGATCAAAACAGGTATGTTAATGGTAGTGAAAAACACATTATGGACTCGTTAAAATGGTGTGGAATAGATATTGACGAGGGGCCTGAAAACAAAGGCTCTTTCGGTCCATACAGACAAAGTGAAAGAAAAGATTTTTACACTTTGAAAATACAAGAACTTTTAAAAAAGGGGCACGCATATTATGCTTTTGACAAAAAAGAAGAGTTAGATTTTCACAGAAAAGATCATGAAAAAAAAGGTAAAACCTTTATGTACAATGCCCATAATAGATTAAAGCTTAACAACTCGCTTTCACTTTCTATTGAAGAAACAAACAAGCTTTTAAATAGCGGAGCAGAGCATGTAGTAAGGTTTAAAACGCCTGTTGAAAAAGAGGTTGTCTGTAGGGATGAGTTGAGGGGGGTTGTTCGCGTATCAACAAAAACAATTGACGATAAAATTCTTTTCAAAAGTGACGGGATGCCAACCTATCATTTTGCTAACGTGGTAGACGATTATGAAATGGAAATCTCTCATGTTATAAGAGGTGAAGAGTGGCTTCCTTCATTGCCGCTGCACTGGCTGCTATATGATGCTTTTGGATGGGAAGTCAGACCTAAGTTTGTTCACCTGCCTTTGATACTTAAGCCCGAAGGCAAGGGGAAGCTTTCTAAAAGGGATGGGGACAAGTTTGGGTTTCCTGTTTTTGCTGTTCAATGGAAAAACGAAGAAATCATAAAAGGCTACAAAGAGCATGGTTTTTTGCCTGGATCTGTAGTAAACTTTTTAAGCCTTCTTGGTTGGAACCCTGGAAACGAGAAAGAAATGTTTAGCCTCCAAGAATTAATAGAGTGTTTTTCTTTAGAAGGTTTAAACAAATCAGGGGCAAGGTTTGATCCTGAAAAAAACAAATGGTTTAATCATGCACACATTCAAAAAGCAGAAAATAGCCTTGTTGTTGAAAAAATTGAAAAAGAGTTTTCTGGAAATTTGACAATATTTGACAAAGAAAAATTAAACACAATTGTAGAGCTTATTAAGCCGAGATTAAATACTTTAAACGATGTCTATTCTTGTTCGTCTTTTTTCTTTATAAACCCTAATGGTTATAACGAAAAGCATTTTAATAAATTAAAAAAAGCAAATTTTAAAGAAATTCTTTCTGGCTTGATTGAGTTAATAAACTCAACTGAAATCCTAAACGAAATTAAACCTTCTTTGGAGGTTTTGGTTAAAAGAAACGAATGGAACTTTGGAAAAGTTATGGGTTTGTTTAGGCTTTCGCTTGTTGGGGATTTGTCTGGACCAGATCTTTTTCAAATCGTTTCACTATTAGGAAAAGAAACTTGTAGTTTTAGAATTGGTCTTTTAAACACGGCTTTTGAAGAGCAACAATAAAGACAAAACATTCTTACAAGAAGCTTTCTTTTGGTTGTAGAATTTCGTACCTTATGGACTAACCCTAAAATTTAATATATATATGATTTTTTACATTCCACTAATAGTTATTTTATCTTTAATTATACTCTTTGGCGCTTTTTTTGTTGTCAAACAACAGTCTGCTGCAGTAGTAGAGCGCTTCGGAAAATTTACTAGCGTTCGTCAGTCTGGTCTTCAAATAAAAATTCCAATAGTAGATCGAGTAGCCGGGCGACTTAGTCTGCGTGTTCAACAGCTTGATGTTGTAGTAGAAACCAAAACAAAAGACGATGTTTTTGTTAAAATCAAAGTTTCTGTGCAGTTTATGGTTATAAAAGATAAAGTTTACGATGCTTTTTATAAACTAGATTATCCTCACGATCAAATTACCTCATACGTTTTTGATGTAGTAAGGGCTGAGGTTCCTAAAATGATTCTTGATGATGTTTTTGAAAAAAAGGATGATGTTGCTATCGCTGTTAAAGGCGAGTTAAACGAGGCAATGAAAAACTATGGGTTTGACATTATTAAAACACTGGTAACAGATATCGATCCAGATTCTCAAGTTAAGGAGTCTATGAACAGAATTAACGCTTCTGAAAGAGAAAAAGTCGCCGCTCAATTCGAAGGGGATGCTCAAAGGATATTGATAGTTGAAAGAGCAAAGGCTGAGGCTGAAAGCAAAAGGCTCCAGGGTCAAGGTATAGCAGACCAAAGAAGAGAAATTGCTAGAGGGCTTGAGGACTCTGTAAAAGTATTAAACGGAGTCGATATTAATTCACAAGAAGCGTCTGCGTTGATTGTTGTTACACAACACTACGACACGCTACAGTCTGTGGGGTCTGCTAGCAATAGTAATTTAATATTGATGCCTAATTCGCCTCAGGCGGGATCAGAAATGTTAAATAATATGGTAGCCTCTTTTACAGCCAGCAATCAAATTGGAGAAGAAATGAAAAAGGCTAGAAAAGAAAAAGAACAAAACAAAGAATAGGTTTATTTCTTCCAGTTGTCTCTTAAGCCAACAGTTTTATTAAAAGAGATTAAAGGGGTTTCGTTGTTCTCTACAATGAAATACCCTTTTCTTTGAAATTGAAACCTGTCTCCTTTTTGTGCGTTTGACAAAAAAGGCTCTGCTTTTACTATGCTTGTTTTGGAAGAATTAGGGTTTATCATTTTTAAAAGCTCTTCGTCATTTTCTGCGCTTGCTGGACTTGGGTGCTCAAAAAGCCTGTCGTATTCATTGACCCTTACGTCAATTGATCCTTTTTTTGAAACCCAGTGCAGGGTCCCTTTTACCTTTCTTTGACTTTCTTCAGACCCTGACCCGCTTTTGCTTTTGGGGTCATAGGTGCAAAGCACTTCAATAATGTTATTTTGATCATCATAAACGACTTCGTTGGCTATTATAATATATGCGCTTTTAAGCCTTACCTCTTTACCAATTGTTAGTCTATAAAACTTTCTGTTTGCTTCTGGTTTAAAATCTTCTTTTTCAATGAAAATTTCCTTTCCAAAAGGCATTTCTCTTTCCCCAGACAAAGGGTTTTCTGGATTGTTTTCTGAAACAACCATTTCGTCTGTATCGCTTGGATAGTTTGTAATAGTTAGTTTTAAAGGGTCTAAAACAACCATAACCCTGTTAGAGGTCTTATTAAGCTCTTCTCTAGCACAAAACTCAAGCAAAGAAGCTTCTATTATATTTTCTCTTTTTGCTACTCCAGCCAGTCTTACAAACTCTTGCAAAGCCTCAGGCGGGTAGCCCCTTCTTCTTAAGCCTGAAATAGTTGGCATTCTTGGATCGTCCCATCCAGACACCACCCCAGAACTTACAAGTAACATTAATTTTCTCTTTGATGTAATAGTATGGCTTAAGTTTAGTCTTGCAAACTCTCTTTGTTTTGGTTTTAATCTGTTAGGCTCGGCTATTTGTTTTAAAAACCAGTTGTATAATTCTCTATGAGGCTTAAACTCAAGAGTGCATAAAGAGTGTGAAATTTGCTCTATATAATCAGATTCGCCGTGAGCCCAGTCATACAGCGGATAAACAACCCAACTAGAGCCAGTTCTTGGGTGTTCTTTTTTAATTACACGGTAAATTACAGGGTCTCTTAAAAGCATATTGTTTGCGTTCATGCTTATTTTTGCACGCAAAACATGTTTTCCTTCATCAAAGGCGCCTTGTTTCATTTCGTTAAACAACTTTATGTTTTCATCTACAGGCCTGTCTCTGAACGGACTGTTAACGCCCGGGCTAGTAGGGGTTCCTTTTTGCTCGGCCATTTCTGTAGAAGATTGAGAGTCTACATACGCTTTTCCGTTTTTGATCAGATCTACGGCCCAAAGGTAAAGTTGTTCAAAATAATCTGACGCAAATTTTTCTTCATCCCACTTAAAGCCAAGCCAAGAAATATCCTTTTTAATGGCGTCAATATATTGTTGCTCTTCTTTTTCTGGATTTGTATCGTCGAAACGCAAAACGACAGGTGCATTATATTTTTTAGCTAAACTAAAGTTAACACAAATCGCCTTCACGTGGCCTATATGTAAAAACCCGTTTGGCTCTGGCGGAAACCTAAACTTAAGCAAAGACTGATCAAGTCCTGACCCAAGGTCTTCATCAATTATATTTTCAATAAAATTTTTAGATTCTTTCACTTGACAAAAAAGCAAAGTTAAATAATTCCTTACTCTTTTTCTTTGTTTAAACTATCTTTGTTGATATGGGAAAAATTATACTTAAAAACGTTCGTTGCTACAGTTTTCACGGCTGTTTAAAAGAAGAAAGTGTTATAGGAAGTGATTACCTTGTAAACCTAAAGGTTTGGGCCTCTTTGAAAAAAAGTGCTCACTCGGATAAATTGGTTGACACTGTTGATTATGTTTTGTTAAACCATATAATAAAAACGGAAATGTCCAAACCTTCAAAGCTTTTAGAAACCGTAGCCCAAAGGATAAATAATGAAATTTTAAAAAAGGAACCTCGAGTAACAAAATCTATTGTGTCTATAACTAAGGTTTGTCCTCCTATAAACGGTGATGTTGAGGGAGTCTCTGTAAAATTAAAGCAAAAAAGAGATTCTAAATTTTAAAAATGTGTATTTTTGCTCCTTTAATGGCACTGTGGCCGAGTGGCTAGGCAGAGCTCTGCAAAAGCTTGTACAGCGGTTCGAATCCGCTCGGTGCCTCAAAAAAACCCTTTCTTTTAAGATGGGGTTTTTTTATTCTAAAAAACCTTTAAAAATTAATACCATTCCGATAATTAAAATTATACTATTTACTGAAATTTTAATTTTCGTTACCACGCTTTTTGTAAGGCTGCTTTTTAACTGCTGGGCTAAATATATTTTTCCTAAATCAATCAAAAAATATGTGCCTACTATTGTTAAAAAAAACACAAACATTTTGTATTCAGTGTCTTGAAAACCGGGACCATAATTTGCTACGATTAATATCCAAAAAACTAAAACAGCAAAATTAATAATGTTCAATAAAAACCCCCTAACCATATTCTTTATTATGTTCGGAGATTCAGAGTTTGGGTCAAAACTATATTCTTCGGTGTCTGCTTTATTTTGATATATACTTAACAAGGTGACTCCTGCATAAAAAAACAACAAAACACCTCCTAAAATTTTCCATGAGGGGTTTTCTTGAATGGATTCTAGTAAGCTACTTGTACTTGCATAGGCTATTGCAAAAAAAACAACTTCAGAGAACACAACGCCAATATTAAAAAAAACAGCCGCCTTAAATCCTTTGCTAACACTTATTTCAAGAATCGTAAAAAAAACAGGGCCTATGGTGAAAGAAAGTATTATTCCTAAAAAAATTGCAGGCAGAAAATCAGTCATTATTTTTTTATTTCTGTTATGTTTCCTCCAAGGGATATTGTTTGATTAAGGGTTTTAGGGCTTCCATAAACATCAATTGCTCCTCCTAGCGAAGCTTTAGCTTCAAAGATATCTCTTGCGTTTGCTTTACACGAGCCACCAGAGGAAACGCTGGCTTCTGTTTGGCTTGATAAAAATTCATTTGCCTTTATAACTCCACCACTTTTAGCTACGGCTTCGAACGAAAAGGTTGTTCCTTTTATGTTTATAACACCCCCGCTATTAGCAGAGGCTGTGGCTTTTTCTGTTTGTAAGTTAAGTTCAATCTGCCCTCCTGAAGCAGATTTTAAATACATTGTTGATTGTTTAAGGGTGTCTTTAGAAATTACCGTTGCTGATTGTTTTGCTTCAATTAAAAAAATTCTGCTTTTATGTTTAAGCTTAATAACCGTATTTTGACCTTTAAGTTTTTTAATAAGCTGCATTCTTAAAATTAACGTTCCTGATTTATTTATCACCACCACGTTTTCTGTATTATCACCAGTAATTTTAATGTTATTTTCTGAGGATTTTTCTAAAACCACATTAATTCCGTCTAAAACCTTAAGCTCTTGAAAGTCGCCAATGTTTTTTTCTATTTGTGAAAAAACGAGCTGAGTAATTAATAAAAAAAATATTTTCTTCATTTAATCTTGTTTCTGTCAATTGTTAAAATTACATTTTTTCTATCAATGAAAAATCAATTTGTTTTTTTGATTGATTTACTGCTAATACTTTTATTAAGACCTTGTCCCCAAGCCTATACTCTTCTTTAGTGTGTCTTCCTAAAAGCAACATCTCATTCTCTAAAAAACTAAAATAGTCGCCTGGAATATCTTTTATTCTTATAAACCCTTCACATTTATTTTCTGTCGCTTCGACAAAAATTCCTCTTTCCATTATTCCCGAGATAACACCTTCATAGCTTTTGTTTATGTTTTTAGACATAAATTTAACCTGCATAAACTTAATGGAAGCTCTTTCTGCTTTTGTAGCAATTTCTTCTCTAGAAGAACAGTGTAAGCATAGTTTTTCTAAGTTTTGATCCTTTTTATTGTTAGAAAGAATCCTTTCTAGTTCTCTATGAACCAAAACGTCTGGATATCTTCTTATTGGAGAAGTAAAATGTGTGTACTTATCAAAAGACAGGCCAAAATGACCAATATTTTTTGTTGAATATTTAGCTTTGCTCATGCTTCTAATAACCAACGTGTCTATTAAATTTTTTTCTGGTGTATTTTCTGTTTGTTTAAGTAATAAATTTAATTGATTATTAATGTTTTTTGAGTCCCTTAAACTTAGTTTATATCCTAGTTTTTTAATAATTTTTTCGAGTATAATTATTTTTTGGTCATCGGGGTAATCGTGAATTCTAAACAATCCTTTTTTATGTTTAATAAAAAGACTAGCTACTTTTTTGTTTGCTAAAAGCATAAATTCTTCAATTAATTTATTTGCAGCCAATGATTCTTTTATTATTGTTTTAATAGGCTCTTTTTCTTTATTTAAAACAAATTTTACTTCTTTTTTATTGAAAGAAATAGACCCTTTATTATGTCTTTCTTCTCTAAGTTTTTTTGCCAGTTTATTTATTACATATATCCCTTCTTCTATTTCTTTATTTATTTCTTTTGTTTTACCGTTAAGTGAAACGCTCAAGGGTATTGTTCTTTTTTTATTATCAATTACAAACTGAGCTTCTTTATAAGAGAGTCTTTCGTTTGAATTAATTACTGTTTTTCCAAACCATTCTTTTATTATTACATCATTTTTAAAAGTAAAAACAGCAGAAAAAGCATATTTATCTTCTCTAGGGTTTAAAGAACATAAATTATTTGAAATTTCTTCAGGTAGCATAGGAACAACCCTGTCTACTAAATATACAGACGTGGCTCGTTTTTCAGCCTCCTTGTCTAGGATTGTATTTTCTTTTAAAAAATGTGATACGTCTGCAATATGGACTCCTATTTCAATAGTTTCATTGTTAATTTTGTTTACAGAAATAGCGTCATCAAAATCTTTAGCGTCTGCTGGATCAATTGTGAAAGTTGTTATATTTTTAAAACACTTTCTTTTTAGGTCTTCTTTTTTGTTTTGAAAGTCTTTCAATAATTCAGCTTCTTTTATAAGATTATTATCGAACTCATATGGTAATTCAAATTCTTCTAAAATTGCATGAATTTCGTTATTTACATTTCCTTTTTCACCTAAAGCTTTTAAAGCGTTTGCTTCAGGAATATTATTTTCCCATTTAAATATTTCAAAAACAACAATATTATTGTTTTTAATACTATTGTCTCTACATAAAAAAACAACCTTGTCTTTATTAGAATTATAATCAATAAATTTTTGATTATTTTCAGTAAAAACCACACCTACATATCTTTGTTTTTTTCTTTTAACTATCTTAATAACTTTAACTTCTCTATTTGTTATTTTCACACATTCTACTGTGTCTCCATTTAAAGCTTTATTTATGTTTTTTTCAGAAATAAAAAAATCTTTTTCATTGTTCTCTACTATTAAATACCCTGAGCCCTTTTTGGTTTTGTCTATAATTCCTGAAACTGTTTTTTTTTGATTTAAAACATAACTGCCGGGGTTAACTTGTTTTAAAACACCTTGTTTTTCTAAAGTATCAAGAGACTTTTTGATAAGTATTATATTGCTTTCGTTTAATCTACTTTTAATTTGTCTAAAATTTAATTTCTTTTTATTTGAGATGTTTTTAAAAACATTAATAATAGAAGTATTGTAAGAACTTGTTTTTTTCTTTGACATTATTAATCAAATATAATCTTAAATAAATTTTAAATTTTAAATAATAGTTAACATTTATATTATTATAATAAATAGATTTTTAAAAATATATGGTTATTATTATAGTGTGTTAACTTATACAATAAGTATAATAAAACATAAAATAAAAAATAAAAATCAACAGGTTATACAAGTTTTTTTTAAATTTTTAAGAAGTTAAAGCAGAGATATAAACAGTTGTTAATTAAAAAAATGTTTATAAGTATAAATAAACCTATTGTTAATAATTATAAAAAGAATGTTTATTAATAGAAGATAAATAATAATAAAAGATATTTAAATTTAAGGAATAGCATTTACAAGGATGTTGTAAAATAAAGTGAACAACTAATTAACTAATTATGAACATAGCTATTGGTAACGACCACGCAGGAACAGAATATAAACAGGAAATAAAAAAAATGTTATTAAGCGAGAACCACAACGTTAATAATCATGGCACAGACAGTAATAATAGTGTGGATTATCCAGACCATATTCACCCAGTAGCCAAGCAGGTTGAAAATAACGAGGTTGATTTTGGAATAATCATTTGTGGAAGTGGTAATGGAGCTAACATGACAGCTAATAAACATCAAAAAATAAGATCTGCTTTATGTTGGAATAAAGAAATAGCAGAACTTTCAAGAACACACAACAATGCAAATATTTTAAGCATCCCCTCAAGATTTGTTAGTTTAAAAGAGGCTAAAGATATGGTTAAAGTTTTTTTAAATACTGATTTTGAAGGAGGCAGACATATAACAAGGGTAAATAAAATTCCTAAATGAAAATAAAGTGGATTATTAGAAAATGGTCGGAGTTTTCTATAATAGAACTTTATAGTGTTTTAAGGCTTAGGTCAGAAGTTTTTGTTGTAGAACAAGATTGTGTTTACCAAGACATAGATAATAAAGACAAAAAAGCAATTCATCTTTTAGGCTATACAAACACAAATTTAATAGCATATTCAAGAATATTTAATGAAGGCGACTATTTTAAAGAAACTTCTTTTGGAAGAGCAATTATAAAAAAAGAAAAAAGAGGTATGGGTGCTGGAGACGAACTTGTTAGAGAGTCGTTAAAAATAATTAAAAAGGAATACGGAAATAAAAAAGTCAAAATTTCAGCTCAAGCCCATTTAAAAAACTTTTACGCTAAACACGCTTTTATAGCAAAGGGAGAGGAATATTTAGAAGATGGAATTCCACACGTTTTAATGGAGCGTCTTTAAAAACAAATCAGTTATACATTTTGAAATTTCTCTTGAAGAAACTTCTTTTTTACCTTGAAACAAAACAAAAAGACCGCCCTTTTTCTTTTCAAACATAGTGTCAGGTAACGCTCTAATTTGTTCTTTTATCCTTCTTTTTATTAAATTTCTTTTTACAGCTAAAGGAATTAATTTTTTAGGCACAGAAACGCCTATTTTTAAAGAAGACTCTCCAGACAAATAAATTGTTCTCAAAAAACCAACCGAACAAGATGATCCCGATTTAAAAAGAAGTTCTATTTCTTTTTTACTTTTTAAAGAGTTTTGTTTATTAAAAAGAAACATTTAAAGCTGTAAAAGATTGTTTGTCATATCTACGTCTGCCAAAAGACCGGAAGGATCAATTTCTATTTTAATCACCTCTTTTTGTAAAGGAATTAAATAAGACGGTGAAGCCCACCCCCAAAAAGGAAGCGTTTCAAAATCAAGACTAAGCTCTTTTTTAACCCCCCTCATAAGATCAATTGGAATATAAAAGTGTTTTTTTGTGTCATCTACAAAAGTGACAACAAGCTCAATAGGCATAGGAATTAACCCTTTTCTTTCTAAAACAACATTCCCGTCTAGGTATTTAACAGCATAATCAATTTTTTCCGCTGTCCTTGTCCAGTCGTTTAAATACCATTCAAGTTCTAAATCAGAAACTTTTTCAGCAACCCTTTTAAAATCGTTTGGGCCTGGGTGTTTAAATTTAAACTCGTTAAAATATCTTTTAATAATTTTTTTTAATGTTTTTTGACCAACAATATAACCAAGCTGGGATAAAAAAACAGAGCCTTTGCTGTAAGCGGAGACGCTGTACGCGAAATTGTAGTTGAACCGATCAGAATGGGTTGTTTGAGGCTGTTCAACTCCGGAATTTGCCAGCCTACGATAACTGTTATATGAGCCTTTAAAAGGGTTTTTAGGAGACTTCCCTAAAACAGTGTTTTCGGCCAAAACATCAACATAAGACGCAAAACCCTCGTCCATCCAAGGGTGTTTCGCTTCGTTATTAGCCAAAATGTGTTGAAACCAAGCGTGGGCCATTTCATGTGAGGTTGTTCCAAGCAACCTAGAATATTGTTCCCCTCCAGTAATAAGAGTAGACATTGCATATTCCATTCCCCCATCACCCCCTTGAATTATAGAGTACTGTTTCCAAGGATATTCGCCAATGTTTTCGTTAAAATATTCCATTAGCCCAACACTGTGAGGTTGAAGTTTTCGCCAATTCTCAAGATTAGTTTTATATAAAAAATGTAACTCCACATCGTTTGGACCATTGACTACGTCATGATAAAAACCAGGATCAGCAGCCCAAGTAAAATCATGAACCATAGGAGCATAAAAATGCCATGTCAGTTTTTCTTTTTCTGAATGATCAATAGCTTTGTTTTTAGACTGATACCCATAACCTATTTCGTTGGGGTTTTGTAAATATCCTGTTCCTCCCAGGATATAGGTTTTGTCAATAGTTATTTTAACATCGTAATTTCCCCAAACCCCATGGAACTCTCTTGCAATATAAGGGTTCGGGTGCCAACCTTCAAAGTCATATTCTGCAAGCTTAGGAAACCACTGTGTCATTGACAAAGCAACACCGTCATTATTATTTCGACCAGACCTGCGAATTTGTTTGGGCACTGTCCCGCTAAACACTAGTGATAGTTTTGTTTTTTTTCCAGGCAACAGCGCCTTCTTTAATCTAGCCAATAAAACAGTTTCTTGTTTATCAAACAATATCGGTTTGCCGTCTTGCTTTAATTCAAAAACAGACAAATCTCCTTCTTCATTTTTATTAAGCTTGCTTATTCTGTCTTTAACCCTTCTATCGGGGTCACTAATATTAAGAGATCTAACATCCATTTGGCTTCCAGGCTTAAAGGCATTAAAATACAAATGATAATAAACCTTTCTTATTGTGTCGGGAGAATTGTTTGTGTATACAATTTCTTGGCTACCATTAAACTTAAACGTATTAACATCAACACTAACATCCATGGTATAGTCAGCTTTTTGTTGCCAATTAGATTGTGAAAACAAAACAAATGGCAAAAAAAACAATAGATAAAAAACAGGCTTCATATAGATTAATTAAAAATTTCGTTAAAAGTAAAAGATTTGTCAATTCTAACACCTTTTTCTGTGTTTTTTAAAGTGACAATTTGATTGTAAGGATCATGTTCTAAAAATAAATAATAGTCGTTGTCAACAGCTTCTTTTAAAAAAAGCTCTTTTTCGCTCATCGAAACCAAAGGCCTTACGTCGTAACCCATCACATAAGGAACCGGAACATGCCCTGCAGTAGGCAGAAGATCAGCAGCAAAAACAAGAGACTTGTTTTGGTAAGTTAGCCTAGGAATCATTTGTTTTTCAGTGTGACCGTTTACATATAAAACATCAAAACCTAATTCTTTTTTAAATTCAAAACCTTTTTTATGTTCTGAAACAAAAGACAGGGCCCCAGACAACTGAATTGGGTCGAGATTTTCTTTTAAAAAAGAAGCTTTTTCTCTTGGATTAGGGTTTTTTGTTGCCCATTCCCAATGAGTTTTGGAGCTCCAGTATTTAGCGTTTTTAAACAGCGGTTTGTAAAAAGGCTTTCTATTATCTTTAACTGTTCCTCCTCCACAGTGATCAAAATGGAGATGGGTAAAAAACACGTCAGTAATGTCGTCGCACGAGAAACCAGCGGCCTTAATTGAAGAAACTAAACTGTATTCTCCCCACCTAAAATAATAACTAAAAAACTTTTCTGATTGTTTATCTCCCATTCCTGAGTCAACCAAAACAAGCCTATCTCCTTCTTCAATTAACAAACATCTTGAGGCCATGTCAATCATATTGTTTGAGTCAGAAGGGTTTGTTTTTTGCCACAAACTTTTAGGCACGACACCAAACATCGCTCCTCCGTCAAGTTTAAAATTACCAGCCTCAATAGGATATATTTTCACAGCTAATTTTTCATAGTTAATCTAAGTACCGAGCAAGCAGAGTTTTCGGTAAACTTATCTTTACCGCCACCCAGTAATAAATTTATCCATCCGTCCTTTTCGGGACTTCCTAAAACCAATAAGTCGTATTCTGAAGAAATAGAAGAAATAGAATCGACAGGGTCTTCACTTTCTACAATTCGAAGCTCGGTTTTTGTTTTTAAAACAGAAAGCAAGGATTTTGACTTTGTTTCCATTTTTTTTGATAAAGCGCCTGACAAAGAGGGGGGAACAATATGTAAAAGAGTAAGAGAAGCATTATAAAACGAACAAATTCTATCCGCAACAGCCAAAAAGTTTTTATCTTTTCTTCCAGGCCTTAACGCAATTAAAACTTTGCTAATGTTTTTTACTCCGTTGTCTTTAAATAAAGCAAGGTTAGAGTTGACATTTGTTAACAGCCAACCAATTGGGTTTCTAACCAAAATACCGCTATGCGCTCTACCGTCCCAGCCCAGTACAAGCCATTCACAATTGACTTGCCCACTAAGCAAAGCCACCGTGTTAGAAACTTCGTGAGTAACTAAGGATTCAAAAACAATTTCTTTTTTACTAACCTCAGCAAGTCTTTTAAGCCTTCTTTTAATTGACAATATTTTTGGGGTATCTTCATTGATTGCCTCTAAAAAAGTTTGATTAGGAACTTCAGTGATATTAACAGCCTGAACAAAACTTTGAGCATTAATTGCACACGCTATTTCTGTTAACATTTCTTCAGACTTTTCGTTCCCAAGAAAAGGAACAATTGTCCCGGCGTCTGACGCTAAAGTTGAAACTATATTTTTTTTATCAGGCAAGGCCAAACTTTTGCTAGGAGCATCCTTTTTATAAAACAAAAACAAGGCGGGAACATGTCCGTAGTTGGTCAAAACACCTGTTCTTGTAGCTCTCTTCCCAATTGTGAGGTATACAATAAAACCAACAGCAGAAATAACAAGAATAGAAATAAACGGAACAAGCCCTAAAAGAAAGAGCAAAACAATCCCGCTTAAAACACCAAAAATCTGCAAAAAAGGGTATAACGGAGATTTATACGAAGGCTTATACCATTGGGCAGAAGTTTCTCTTAAAATTATAACACAAAGATTAACAGAAACAAACATCATTACCATAAACGCACTCGCAAGTTTAGCGATTTTAACAACGTCTAAAAACAGAATGACTAAAGCCATAATAACGCACGTGAACAAAATAGAGGCGATAGGGGTTAGGTATTTAGAGTGAATCTTTGAAAAGAAAGACGGAACCAAAAGGTCTCTTGCCATTGCAAAAGGAAATCTCGAAGAGGCTAATACACCAGAATTAGCGCCAGACATGAGGGTTAAAACCCCAACACAAGCAACGGCATATCCAAAAGTTGTTCCCCCAACAAGCTCAGAAAGAGTATGAATAGGCCTTAGATCAGTTGACAAAACATTAGGATCAACATTACCAGCCAAAACAAAAGAAATAAAAACATAAATACCAGCTATAAACAAAAGGGAAAGAATCATCGCTAAAGGCAGGTTTTTATCAGGGTTTTTAATTTCTCCAGCAATTGCAGCAATTTTAATTACTCCAGAATACGACAAGTATACAAAGGCAACAGCGGAAATTAAGCCTACGTTTCCATCTTTTAAAAAAGGGTTTAAATAAGACTCTTCGATAGAAGAAAACCCAAAGAAAAAAAGCGCAGTAAGACAAACAAGGCTTATAACAACAATAACAAGCTGAACCTTGCCCACCTTTTTTACACCAAATACGTTTAGAAAAAAAATAAACACCAAAAAAGCTAAGGCGACTAATCGCGTCATTCCATCATCAACACTTGTTAGCACCGCTAGATACGCACCTAGACCTATTAAAGCAAAAGAGCTTTTTAAAAGCAAAGAGAGCCACAGTCCAATTCCTGAAATTGTTCCAAACAAAGGGCCAAAAGCACGCTCTATATAAACGTAAGTTCCTCCAGACGAAGGCATTGCGGTAGCAAGCTCAGACTTAGAAAGAGCCGCAGGTAAAACGCACAAAGCTCCAAGCAAATACGCTAGCCAAACCGAAGAACCTGTTATTCCAGAAGCAAAACCAGGTAGCACAAAAATCCCACTACCAAGCATACCCCCAATACTAATTGCAATGACATATGGTAAAGAAAGGCTTCTGTCTAGTTTTTTCATTTAAATAAAAATAATGTTTTTAAGCAGAATTCCTATAAAGAAGCTTTTAATTTTGACAAAAAAAGTGAAGAATAAACCTTAGTCGTTAAGTTTTAAAACAGCCATAAAAGCTTCCTGGGGAATTTCAACACTTCCTACTTGCCTCATTTTCTTTTTACCCTTCTTTTGTCTTTCAAGAAGCTTTCTTTTTCTACTAATATCTCCTCCGTAACATTTGGCAGTTACATCTTTTCTAACAGCTTTTATTGTTTCTCTTGAGATAATTTTAGCACCAATTGCAGCCTGAATAGGAATATCAAATTGCTGTCTAGGAATTAATTGTCGTAATTTTTCACACATTTTTTTCCCTATAGAATAAGCGTTGTCAGAATGAATTAACGAAGAAAGGGCATCGACAGAACTGCCGTTTAACAATAAATCTACTTTGACTAGCTTAGATTTTCTCATCCCAACAGGCGAGTAGTCAAAGGAAGCATAACCTTTTGAAACAGTTTTAAGACGGTCGTAAAAATCGAAAACAATTTCAGCAAGAGGCATATCGAAAATAAGCTCAACTCTTTGAGTGGTTAAATAGGTTTGATTCTTTATTTCACCTCTTTTTTCAATACACAAACTCATTACATTTCCAACATAATCAGACTTTGTAATTATGGTTGCCTTAATAAAAGGCTCTTCAACTCTTTCTAGACTTGAAGGGTCTGGCAAATCAGTTGGGTTATTTACAAGTATTGGAGTGTTTGGGTCTTTTCTGGTATATGCACTATAAGACACGTTAGGAACAGTTGTAATTACAGACATATTAAACTCTCTTTCAAGCCTTTCTTGAATTATTTCTAAATGAAGCATTCCTAAAAAACCACATCTAAAACCAAAACCAAGAGCAGAAGAGCTTTCGGGAGAATAAACCAAAGAAGCATCGTTTAATTGCAGCTTGTCCATTGAAGACCGTAATTCTTCGTAATCTTCTGTGTCTACTGGGTAAATACCAGCAAAGACCATTGGCTTTACATCTTCAAAACCAGAAACCCCTTTGTTGTCTACTGAATCGACGTCTATTATAGTGTCGCCAACCTTAACTTCTTTTGCGTTTTTAATACCAGTTATTAAATAACCCACATCTCCAGCACCAATATATTTTTTAGGAGTTTGTGTAAGGTTTAAAGTACCAACTTCGTCAGCAGAATATTCTTTTTGAGTAGCAAGAAATTTTATTTTTTGGCCTTTAGAAATTTTTCCAGAAAAAACCCGAAAATAAGTTTCTACCCCCCTGAAAGGATTATAGACAGAGTCAAAAATAAGCGCCTTTAAAGGCGCGTTGTCGTCCGTTTCAGGCGCAGGAACCACATTAATTATAGCGTCTAAAATGTCTCCTATTCCAAGCCCTGTTTTTGCAGAGGCGTGTATAATTTCCTCTTTTTTACAGCCAAGAAGATCAATAATATCATCACTAACCTCTTCAGGATTTGCCGAAGGAAGATCAATTTTGTTTAGTACAGGGATTATTTCTAAGTCGTTTTCTAAAGCCAAATAAAGGTTTGAAATTGTTTGAGCCTGAATGCTTTGAGCAGCATCCACAATAAGAAGTGCGCCTTCGCAAGCGGCAATAGACCTGGAGACTTCGTATGAAAAATCAACATGGCCAGGCGTATCGATTAAATTTAAAACATAATCAACCCCCTCTTTTTCATAATTCATTTGAATAGCGTGAGACTTGATTGTTATACCACGCTCTCTTTCAATATCCATATTATCCAAAAGCTGATCTTGTTTTTCTCTACTTGTAACAGCACCGGTATAATCAAGAAGCCTGTCGGCAAGTGTGCTTTTGCCATGATCGATATGCGCTATAATACAGAAGTTTCTAATTTCAGCCATTTAGAATAAATAAGGCACAAATATAATGTAATAAACTCTTTAAGTCTATTAAGATTAATATTTTACTTTTGCATTAAAACATTTAATTTTTGATTAAGATAGGCGAAATCGAAATACCAAACTTTCCTCTTTTGTTAGCCCCAATGGAAGACGTAAGCGACCCTCCTTTTAGAGCTTTGTGTAAGGAGCAAGGCGCTGATGTGGTTTACACAGAGTTTATTTCTAGCGAAGGGCTTATTAGGAATGCTCAAAAAAGCGTGATAAAATTAGATATTTTTGAAAAAGAAAGGCCAGTTGGAATTCAAATTTTTGGAGCAAACCTTGATTCAATGCTTCAGTCTGTAGACATTGTAGAATCTGTAAAACCAGATATTATTGATATTAATTTTGGATGTCCAGTTAAAAAAGTTGTTTCAAAAGGGGCGGGAGCAGGAATTCTAAAAGACATTGACCTTATGGTAAAACTAACAAGAGAAATGTGTAAAAGAACCAAGCTTCCAGTAACTATTAAAACCAGGCTTGGCTGGGACGAAAACTCTATAAAAATTGTTGAAGTTGCAGAAAGGCTGCAAGACGTAGGGGCAAAAGCAATTTCTATTCACGGAAGAACAAGGGCCCAAATGTACAAAGGGGAAGCGAATTGGAAGCCAATAGCCGAAGTAAAAAATAATCCAAGAATGTTTATTCCTGTTTTTGGAAATGGAGATGTTAATAGCCCTGAAAAAGCAAAGCTAATGAGGGATGATTATGGTTTAGACGGAGCTATGATTGGCAGAGCAAGCATTGGAAACCCGTGGTTTTTTAATCAAGTAAAAGCTTTTTTAAAAACGGGAGAAAAAATTCAACCCCCCTCAATTTTAGAAAGAATTAACGTTGCTAAACGCCATTTAGAAATGTCTATCAAATGGAAAGGAGATCGATTAGGAATTTTAGAAACAAGAAGACATTATTCTAATTATTTTAAAGGAATAAAAGATTTTAAGCCATACAGAACAAAACTTGTTACTCTTGAGTCAAAAGAAGAATTAATGAGCGTATTTTCTGAGCTAGAAGAAATAAACGAAACACTATTAGTTACAGCTTAATCTTAAGACTTGTTTTGGAAGCCAAATAAGATCCGAGAGAACAAATAATCAAAAGAAACACAATCACCAATAACACATTAGACAACTCTAAGCTTACTGGGTAAGGAATTTCAGTCCCAGCCAGTTTAATAAAGGAATAAGATTTTTGTAAAGACACAAAACAAATTCCAGAAACTAGCCCAATTACTCCACCTGAAAAAGAAATCATTAAACCGTGCTTAAAAAACAAAGTTTGGATGTTTTTTTTGGTAGCACCAAGCTTTAAAAGAGTTTGTACTCCTTTTCTTTTTTCTACAATTAAAATAATTATTGCCCCAATTGAATTAAACATTGCTACAGTTAATATTAGACCCATAAGAATATTCAAAATCAAACCCTCCACATTTAGCATCTTATAATACGTTTGGTTAAGCTCTTCCCTTGATTTTACTAAATAACCCTCGTTAAAAACTTTTTTCAAAACCTTTGTCAAAGTCCTGGAATCATCAAAAGTTTTAATTAAAATGGACGTAATCTCTTCCTTGTTTTTTTTCAAAAGAGATTGAGCGGAACTCAAAGAAGAAAAAACGGTTCTTTGGTCTTTAACATCTGAGGATGTATATACGCCAGAGGGAATAAAACCCGAAGTCCGAAAAGGACTTTTAAGTAAAGAAGGGCCGCTGTTATTGTTAGGAACACCAACACTTAACTGCCCTCCATAATTTAAAAGACCCAGATTTAGTTTATCAGCAAGAAAATAACTAACTAAAACCTCGCTAGAACCTAAATCTATCCATCTTCCAACAGAGATAATACTGTCAATCTCTATGACGTTTCTAAAGTTTTTGTCAACGCCGACCAGTCTGCCATAAGTGTTTTTTTCATCACTACTTAGAAGAACTTTTTCTTCAAGCGTTTTTGAATAAACAAAAGAATCATTATTGGAGGAAAGCCAGTTTAATTGACTTTCAGTTAGAGTGAAAGAAGAAAAAGCTGCCGAGCTAATTTTAATATCAGGATCGAAGGCCTTATTATAATTTAACCCAAAGTCTGTGAGTCCAGAAAACACAGAAAGAACAATAAAAAAAGAACAAGACGCCACTATTAAAACAAAAGAGGCTATTAAGCTTACAAAATTTACAATATTGAATTTGCTTTTTGAAAAAAAATATTTTTTTGAAACAAAGAAGCTAATCCCCATTTTATATTTTTTTTCTTTTAGGCAGAAGGGAGCTGTTTTTGATAGGGTCCTCTGTTTTTTTTAAAGCTTTTTCTATGGAATCAATATGTTCTAAAGAATCATCGTTATAAAAAAACAACTCAGGAATTCTTCTAACCTGATTTTTAACTAATAAAGCTAGAGAATGTCTTATGGCGTTCTTTTTCTTTAAAAACAAATCAAAAATCATTTCCGTGTTTTTTACAGGAAAGACGCTTATGTATGTTTTTGCAGAGGAAAGATCAGAAGAAACTCGAACTTTTGTTACTGAAGCAATTACAGATCCTGACAAAGTTTCCTTTAAAAGCTGCTGTAGAATTACAGTTAGATCTTGCTGAATTACAGCTCCTATTTTTTTTTGTCGGGTTGTTTCCATATTACAAAAATACAGAAAACTTTAACTATAATCTTGAAATACGAAGCGTGTTTACCTGCCCTTTATCTTTTACTGGCATAGCCGCAAGGTTAATCACAAGATCACCGAAATTAACAAAGCCTTTTTCAATTGCTAAATTATTTACTTCCTTAACCGTTTTGTCAGTACTAACAAAGTTGTCATAATAAACACACTTAACTCCCCAAAGCAGCCCAAGCTGTGAGAGTATTCTTTTGTTTGAGGTAAAAACCAATATCATTGCAGAAGGTCTCCAAGAAGAAATCTGCCATGCAGTGTAGCCGCTATTAGTAAGTGTACATATGGCTGAAGCGCTTAGCTCATTAGCAATGTTACAAGCCTGAAAACAAACAGCTTTTGTAATAACCCTTTTAGAATGAATTTCAGGAAGAGTGTCTGGAACTGAAATTAGAGGAGAGTTTTCAACGCCCTTAATTATTTTTCCAATTGTTTGAATAACCTCAACAGGGTATTTTCCTACTGATGTTTCTCCAGAAAGCATTACCGCATCAGCACCGTCCATTACAGAGTTTGCCACATCGTTAACCTCGGCTCTTGATGGCGTAAGACTATCAATCATGGACTCCATCATCTGAGTAGCAATTATAATCGGCTTTCGGGCTTTTTTAGCCTTATTAACCATAAGTTTTTGTTTTAAAGGGACTTCTTCTGCGGGAATTTCAAGGCCCAGATCTCCCCTAGCGACCATTAAACCATCAGCCGCATGAAGTATTGCGTCTAGATTAAGAATAGCTTCAGGTTTTTCAATTTTAGCAATAATTGGAATTTTATGTTTTGAGTTTTGACTAATTAGCCCTTCAAGCTCACAAACATCTTCTTTTGATCTAACAAACGAAAGCGCTAACCAATCAAAATTATTTTTTATTGCAAACAAAGCATCTGATTTATCCTTTTCTGTAAGAGCGGGCAATGAAAGCTTTGTGTTTGGAAGGTTTACTCCTTTTTTAGATTTTAAGACACCCCCTTGAACAACTTTAACTTTAACTAAATCTTTTTTATTTGTTTCAATAATTTCTAAAATTATCTTACCGTCATCAACCAAAACCTTTTCTCCTTTAGAAACATCTTTGGGAAAGTCTTTATAGTTTATAGAAACTAAATTAGAATCACCTAATTCTATCGCATTTGTAGTAATCGAAAACAAAGCTTTATTTTCAACGACAACCCCTTCTTTTACATTGCCTAATCGAATTTTTGGACCCTGTAGATCTCCTAAAATTGCTACGTAAAGATCCAACGACGAGCTTATTTCTCGAATGTTTAAAACAGTGTTTTTCACCTCGTCATGGTTGGCATGTGAAAAATTAACACGAAATACATTAACACCATTTTCAATTAGAGTTTTAAGAATTGGCTTTTCAGTTGAGCTAGGCCCTAGAGTTGCTATTATTTTAGTTTTATTTAAAGTCATATTTTATTCAAATATTAAATTTTCTTTTGATTTAAGCTTCCTTTTTGGAATTTTATAAATAGAGATAATTTCAGGAATTCTAGAAAGGTTTTTTAAAAAATCAGCAAAAAGGCACTGATCTCCAATACATTTTAATACATATTGAACAGAGCGTATTTCTGGCATTAAAAAATACGTTTCAACTGAATCTTGAAAAAAAGATAATGATCCCTCAGATTTAATGGAGTTTGTACAGGAATTATTATATATCCAGAAATCTAAATCAGATTTTTTATCAAAATAGTTATAAGTCATAAAAGAGCCAGCAACAGACTTAAACGTAAGATCTTTTTTTGTTCTAGTGAAGCGCGTTCCTAAATGAAAGTTCAGTAAAAGAACGAGTTTAAAAAACTCATCATCAAAATGTAAAGCGAAATAGCTTGTCTCTTTTTCAGGCTCAACATGTTTCAAGATATGGTTAGGCATAGGTTCAAATATACAACATGTAATAGTTATCAAGGAAACGAAAGGCTATTCTTCAAATTTCTTAAACAGAACACAGGCATTATGCCCTCCAAAGCCAAAAGTGTTACTCATCGCATAACTTACTTCTCTTTTTTGAGGCTTGTTAAAGGTAAAATTAATTTTTTCGTCTATTGCCTCATCTTTTGTTTGGTGGTTTATTGTAGGCGGAATAATACCGTTGTTAATTGATAAAATTGATGAAATTGCTTCAACAGCACCAGCAGCACCCAACAAATGACCGGTCATTGATTTGGTTGAGTTAATATTCATGGAATAAAGGTGGTTTCCAAAGACTTTATATAGCGCCTTAGACTCAGCAACATCTCCTAAAGGAGTTGAAGTTCCGTGCATATTAATAGTATCAATCATTTCTAAACTTACACCAGCGTCTCTCAAGCAGTTTTCCATGACCTTAATAGCGCCTATTCCCTCAGGGTGAGGAGCAGTCATATGGTATGCATCAGCAGAAAGGCCTCCGCCAACAAGTTCAGCATATATTTTAGCACCTCTTTTTTTAGCGTGCTCATATTCTTCTAGAATTAGAGCTCCACCACCTTCGCCAAGAACAAACCCGTCTCTGCCTTTATCAAAAGGTCTTGACGCAGTTTTTGGATCATCATTTCTTGTTGATAGCGCATGCAGCGCATTGAAACCTCCAATGCCAGAAATTGAAACACCGGCTTCAGAACCGCCAGAAACAATTACATCAGCATGACCAAGACGTATGTAGTTTAAACCATCAATTAACGCGTTAGCAGAAGAAGCACATGCGGAAACAGTGGCAAAATTAGGACCTCTAAAACCATTTCTAATAGAAATTATTCCAGGAGCAATATCGGGAATCATTTTAGGAATCATAAAAGGATTAAACCTGGGTGTTCCGTTACCAGAAGCAAAGCCTAAAACTTCATTTTGAAAGGTTTCTAACCCGCCAATTCCAGCACCCCAAATAACACCAATCCTGTCTTTGTCAACATTATCTTCAATTAGTCTAGAATCCTTAATAGCCTCTTCAGATGAAACAATGCCATATTGAGCAAACCTATCCATTTTTCTTGCAAGCTTTCTGTCCATAAAGTTTTGAGGATCAAAATCTTTAAGTTCACAAGCAAACTTGGTTTTGAAATTAGTTGTGTCAAAATAAGTGATGTCACTAGCCCCGCTTTTTCCAGACGTAAGGCCATCCCAATATTCGGAAACAGTGTTACCAATAGGTGTCAATGCCCCTAATCCGGTAACAACAACACGCTTAAGTTCCATAAAGACTATTTTGAGCTTTCGATGTACTGTACAGCTTGACCAACAGTAGCAATTTTCTCTGCTTGGTCG
>Ga0115564_10000528_pt1 | contig 37947 bp, 58 predicted proteins | sample COGITO_mtgs_1105_7_FD_88680 | JGI IMG/M metagenome (GOLD analysis project Ga0115564, IMG submission 88680) | Pelagic marine microbial communities from North Sea - COGITO_mtgs_110523 | ecosystem: Environmental > Aquatic > Marine > Epipelagic | place: Germany:Helgoland, sampling site Kabeltonne...
CACGACACGCCGCAAGCCTATCAATAAGGCCGTTGGCGTAGTCGTTTGATTTGCGGATTGTTTCGGTATCTATCGCAACCCCCATGACGCCGACGCCTTACCCCTAAACTGTTCCAAGTCAGCATCAGGCGCGTATTCCTTCAACGCCTTGGCGTAGCTGATCGAGCCTTGCCGCTTTGTCTCGGTCAGCTTGCGCCCTGCAAATTCGGCGTTTTTGCCGTCTGCAATCCGCACCATTTCCGCAAGCAATTCCTTGCGCCGTGCCGTGGCGTTCTCAATAGCCTCCTGCAATTCGTCATATTCGGACACAATCCGTTGCGATTCTGGCGTGTCAATCGTGACCCGCTTTGGTGCAAGGTAATCGTCAGGGTCTTTCAGCGCGTCCAGATATTCCGCGTAAAACTGGCGAAGGCGTGGCAAGTTTTCGTCCTGCCATTGTTGATCTACGTCAACAGGCTGCAGCATGGTGTCATTCGGACACCACTGAAAGAAGTCCCACAACTCAAACCCGCTGCACCACATGCTGAATTGCACTTGGTCATAGTAGTGCGCCAATTCTTCGCTGAAAATCGACTTAAACCCCTTTTCAGGCGTAGTGCCTTTACGCAGGCTAAAGGGGCATTTAATCTCAAGGCCGCGCTTCAATCCTTTGACAATCCCGTCAGGACTAAACCCTGCCCAATCCTCTTTGGCAACGAAGCCCACGGCATCAACATCGCTGCTCGTTTCCATGCGGTATTCCATCAGCGCACCGTCTTCATGGAACTTGCCATATTCGGTCGCCACGTTGCCTGTAAACTCGCTTTCAGCGCCAAGCGTTGCCCGCACCATAGACCGCAAGGCATCCGCCCGCGTCATGTAAGGCGCATGACCCAAGATCGCCCCGACAATGCTTGCCGTGATGCGTCCCTTGCGGGCTTCGAACCATTCTGGACTGCGTTGTTCTAATTGTTCTGTCATGGTATTCTCCAAAAGTTGCCCGCGCTGCGCCTTGAATACTCAAGTCAATCGGCTCCACACCTTCGCAGCGCGGGCAGTTTCGCCTTTCGGCATTAACCCCTAAAACGGAATTTCATCGAAGTCGTTGCCACCAGCGGGCGCGCCGCCGCCACCGCCGTTAGATGTCGGCTTTTGTTTTGGTGCATCACCAACGGACAATTCTTTGTCTTTGCCTGATACAGCGCAGACCCAATTGCCGGACATAGGTTCGCCCGTCTGATTGTTCACCATATCCCACACCATTAGAGTGATAACCATAGGCTTGTTGCAAAGATGCATGGCAAGCTGGTCGTCACTTGGAACACCATCAATCTGCATTAGCTTGCCGCCTGCGTTGGCATCAATGGCCGCCAGCATCCGCCGCGCCTTGTCGCGCTTGTCTTTGGCCTTCTGTTCGCCCTTTTTAGAAAGAACATCAGGGTCAAAATCACCGACCCACAACTTGTGAAACACAGTCCGGTTCTTGTAAGCATCTGGGGCAACAACAACCCATTTCAGCTCAATAAAGCGCGCGCCGTCTTTGGTTTCCCATTTGGCTTGATCCATCATAGCCATCAATGACGATCCCGCAGGGATTGGTTCAAAGTTTCCGCCCCCTATATCAAAATCGTTACCCGTGTCTTTGGCGTTGCCGCCGTCTGATAAACTCCAGAATGACATTATACACTTTCCTTTTCTTTTGGTGCATTGATACCGGGCAGAATGCCCGCGAATGGATTTTCGCCCTGTTTAACGCTGATTGCGTCGGTCAGGCCAAAACGGTTCTTGCTGATTGATGCCGCAGTTGCATGGCAAACAATCTCGCGCTCGCCAGTGCTGATTGCTTTCTTGCGGTCGCCTTCATCGCCCTTGAGATATGTCATCAAGCGAATGAAGCCAACAAGATCAACGTCATCAACATAGTGCGACCGCGCCTTTTCATGCAGCGGCAACGAATAGCGCATATAGTCATCAGTGTCGGGCAGGCGCATCGTTTCAACATTTGCGTGGGCAATAAACACCACGTTCATGTTCTTGGCGGTGTTTAGCCGCCCCGCAAAGTTACGCACGCGGCCATGCATCGCGTTGACTGCGCTTTGCCCTGCCCCATATCCGCCAAGGGCTTGGTTGATGCTCTTGGCCTTGCCGTCTCGCTTTAGAACGTCAGTGACAAACATCGCGTCCAGCTTCGTGATGCTGTCAATGATGACCGTTTCATAGTCGTGTTCTTCGGTCCCAAGCGCAATAAGCTGGTTGAATACATCGTCAGCCACACCCGCAACGGGGAAGGCATCGGGGCGCTTGTCTTTCGGGATTGCCTGCAAACCATCTTCGGCACGAATGAAAATTGGTTTTGGAAATGACGCGGCAAGCGACGTTTTGCCCATGCCAGCATCACCGCAAATCGTGATAATGGCAGGGCGGTCTTGCGGCTTTTCAACCGCACTCAACAGATTAGACATCTGTTTACCTCTCTATGTGTTGGCACATTGTGCCTTGCGTGGCGGGGACACGCTTCAAACCCCACAAATGAACTATTGCAATATATGGCTGGGCAGTGCAAGTTAAAAATGACAGTGAATTAAAATAAAGGGAAACCCCATGTTATCTATGGACGAAATACGGGAGGCGCTAAACATGCACGTCCTGACCAGCGTCGCCGCGCAAACAGGTGTAAACCGCAACACGCTTTCGCTGATTAAGAACGGCCATGACGTTAACCTGACGATGAAAACCATGCACGCGCTTTCTGACTATCTGGCCCCGCGTCATGAATAAGCTAAAGGTGCTGGACCTATTCAGCGGCATTGGCGGGTTTAGCCTTGGCCTTGATCGTGCTGGCGGATTTGAGACCGTTGCATTTTGTGAAATTGAACCATTCCCACGCCGCATATTGGCGAAACACTGGCCGGAGGTGCCATGCTATGAAGACGTTACCAAACTCACAGGAGACATTCTGGCAAGAGACGGAATTGCCGTTGATGTCATCACGGGCGGCTTCCCATGCCAAGACATTAGCGTGGCTGGACGACAAGCCGGAATTAGCGAAGGAACGCGCAGCGGATTGTGGTCCGAGATCGTCAGACTTATTGGCGAGTTATCACCCAGCTACGTCATCGTGGAGAACGTCGCAAACCTGCTTAGTGGCCCTAGCGAACAACGAGGGGGATGGTTTGGCCGAATACTCGCAGACCTGGCCGAGTGCGGGTATGATGCGGAGTGGGAAAACATACCAGCAGCAGCCGTGGGCGCTCCCCATCGCCGCGAGCGTGTCTGGATTGTTGCCTACCCCAACAAAGAGCGACGCGAAGGGATCGCCACGCAATCGGTTTTTCAAATCGCCAGCAAGTCACGGCAATCTGTGCGAAAATTTAAGGGACGGTTCAGAAGACCCCATTTACCCGCATCCAGATTTTGTTGGGCAGATGATGGGGTTCCCATGCGAGTGGCTAGAACTGAAGCCCTTGGAAACGCAGTCGTGCCACAAATCCCAGAACTGATAGGGCGGGCAATTATGGAAGCGGAGGGTATGGAATGAATAACCAAGAGAACGCGGCGCGCATAGCGTTGCAGGCGCTTATCAATGCGCAGTCGATCGACGGTCGTGGGGCGATGATTGCAGCGGCGTCATATATAGAGGAATACGGCGCTGGCTATCCTGACGTGCCATTGTTCACGGAACAGGTGCGCAAGGATGCTGCATTGTGGGCAGACTGTGCCGCCCCACATGAACTAGAGGCCTACGCGGTCGCGGCAATCATGGCGCTTACAGAAAGCCCGCTGCTTGATGCGCAGTTGAAAAAAATGGGCGCGCTTGCATTTAACCGCATGAAGCCCGAAACAAAACAAAAATTCAAAGATTGGATCGAACAGCAATGACCGATAATATATGGAACCTAAAAGACTATGCCGTTGGCAAGTCTTACGACGAACTAGCCGATGACCGCGAGCAGATCCGCAAGGTTGAACTTGCCAAGATCAAAGACAATGACTTTGCAGACTTTGACGCTGGCGCGGCAATGGCAATTCCCCGCCATGACGACTTTGAAGCGGCGCGTGTTGAAGAAGATGCGTTTGGCCTGCCCGTTGATGTGTCGGACATTGACCTAGCATCACCGCCGGGCTTTGTTGGCAAGGTCACAGACTGGATTGACGGCCAGTGCCGCTATCCGCGCAGGCGGCTTTGCGTGGCGTCCGCTATTACGGCAATCGGAAACATTGGCGGCATGTCGCATTATGATGTGCATGACGGCGTGACGGCCAATATGCTGTCTTTCTGCGTTGCTGCATCATCGACTGGTAAGGAGGCCGTCATGCAGGCGTTTACTGATTTGCATGTTGCCGCCGGGGTGCAATCCGCAATGGTGGGCGGGATTAAGTCGGAGCAGGAACTTGTCCGCAACCTGATCGAGAACCAAGCAGCATATTACAACATTGACGAAATCGGCATCTTTTTGACCAAGGTCAAGAACGCGCAAACGCGGGGCGGGGCGTCGTATCTTGAAGGCGTTTTTGGCATCATCATGTCGGCATATTCAAAAGCCAATAGCCGCTTTCTGCTATCGGGTGATGTGAAGCGGGAACTGCGCAAGATATACGCGGGCGCATTGGGTAAGGCAGAGGATAACGATGATCCAGAACGGGCAGAACAGGCGGGCCGCATGCTGTCAATGATCGACAACGGGCTAGAGCGGCCTTTCCTGTCATTGATGGGCTTTACAACGCCAAGCACGTTCGAGGGGCTTATGGACGGGGACAGCGCATCACAGGGCTTTGTTGGTCGTTCCATTATCGTAGCGGAGCGCGAGATCAACCCGCGCCCGCGCAAGGGGTTTGAAAAGGTTGATATGCCAATAATGATGGCTGGCAAGCTGGGCCTGATCTATGGCGGTTCAGATGGCCGGATTGAATATAGCGGGCCGCGGCGTGACGTATTCACGGACAAGGAAGCGTCCGCAATGCTTGGCGACATCAGCGACTGGCTGATTGATTACGCGGATCACATGGGTGAAAAAACGGGGCAGGCGTCGGTTGCTTTGATCCGCCGGGCGTATGAATTGATCGCCAAGGTCAGCTTTGTTTTGGCTATCCCGGACGGCACTAGAACGGCGGAGCATGTGCGCTGGGCGTTTGCCTATGTGAAGGATGAAATGGACTTCAAGGTTCAGATGGTCTTTGCAAATGACAATGCAAAGCAGCGGCCGGAGGATGCAATCGCGGCGCGACTGCTCAATCATATTGACGTTGAAACGGGCAAGACATCCGCGATGCTGGCAAACTTTTTGCACCTGTCAGAAGGCGAGGTTGATGCAATTCTGGGCAGTTTGCGGGATCGTGGCGAGGTTGTTTCAAAGTCGGGGCGCAAGTATCGCGGCAAGCAATCGACAAAATGGTTCCGACTAAAATAGTCAGGTATAAAAGCGTAAAAGGTCAGAAGCCCTGCCATAACTGGCGGGGTTTTCCTGTTTTTTGTGCATGTGATTAAAAAATAGGCACAAATGCAGTGTTGCATCATAGCCACAATTCCTATCTTAGCAGGCACTTGCTAAGATATAAGCCCATGATATTAAACGATAAAACGGCAAAGGTAGCAAATCCTATCTTAGCACACTAGAAACACATAAAAAGTCACTAAAGAGAGGTAATAGATAGCCATTCCTCATAGGTTGGTTTTCAAATATAAAAATAGTTATCTCTAATAATCTGCTAACATAGATCAATAGGTCTATTATCTAGTGTTTTCAATAGGTTATATCTTAGCAAATTTGCTAACATGTAGCTAAGATAGAAACATTACCATTTTTTCGTTTGCTTTCAATCGCTTAGTGTTTTTTTGTGGTTTTTGTGCGTTTTTCCGCTATTATTTCTTGAATATTATAATTTATGTATGTATATATATAAAATAACTTAAAGGAGAAAAAAGAAATGACAATGAATGTAATTAAGGGCGCTGGCGTTGATGTGTTTGACAAGATGGGGTTCAAGCCTAGAGAGAAGTGGCCATTTGTAAAAATGGATGTCGGGGATATGGTGAAAATAGACGGGGACGATTCAATGTTAAGACGCGCGCAATCTGTGGCAATCATGGCGGGTAAAAATAAAAAATGGAAAATCGAAACCAGAAAAAAAGACGGATCATTGTATGTCTTGAGGATTTCTTAAAATAACCCCTTGCGCCCTGCATCAACGTACTGTAGCAACGTGACATAGACGGAACGCAACACAAGGAACCAGACAATGACCATTAAGCGCGGCGATAAAATCAAACTAAACCGTCAACTGGCTGAAGTTGAAATTGTATCCCACGTTTGCGGTAATATCGTTGAGACATACAGCCACAACACATACCACATCACAAAGATTGTCTTGGCGTAAAGCGCCCCCAACAGCCACAAAGGAAACCGACATGACACAGAAACCAGACGGCGGGCCAGCTTATCCGCACATACCAACATGCGGCAGTGTTGAAGGCATGTCACTGCGTGACTACTTCGCGGGGCAGGCTTTGGCGGGGTACTTGGCAAAATGGGAAACAGGAGCAGACGGTGCGGCTGTCGCGGCTTACAGGGTGGCCGACGCAATGATTGCATTCCGGGAGCAGGGTAAATGATCCGCGACATCATCATCGACGCAATCACAGTCATCATCTGCGGCGTGGTCGTCTACTACGGCTCAATCATAGCTTGGGGGATTATGGGGTGACATCACTACCTAGCACACCTCGCCAGCAACGACGCCGGGCAGCACTCGCATCAGGCTTGACGCATATCCGCGTATGGGCCACACCAGACAACAAAGCCGCAATCATCGACGCCAAGGAACTAGGCGAACGGATTATTGATGAGGCTTTGTCGAGCAAGGAATAAAAAACCCCGCGCGAAACCTAAGTCTCAAGCGCGGGGTAGGCGACGGGGAAAGGAACCACTCAAAACCCGCCGCATGAACAATTTACAACGAAGGAACGACACAATGCAAGACCTAACGAAAGACCAATTCTACGCGGGCAACGTCACGCGATGGCACGCGCACCAATCCCGCAAAATGCGCGAGTGCGGTGATAATATTTTGGACCATCAGCAGCGGTGTTTTGAATTGGTGATGGATTTTGTGCTTTTTCCATCTAACCACCTAATGTGGGCTGTTTCGTATCACGATCAAGCCGAGGTTATTCTGGGCGATATGCCGTTCACAGCCAAACGCGACTGGCCCGCACTTGCCGCCGCATACGAACGCGCAGATGCAGAGATCAACGACAAATACGGGGTGCCACAGCCTGCCAACGATTACGATCGCGATGTCATCAAATTCGTCGATCGGCTCGATGCCTATATGATGGTCGCCAAGCATGACCCAGCACTGTTGACCCTAGATGATTGGCAGGACGCGAAAAAAGACTTGCAAACCCGGTGCGCATCGCTAGACTTTGATGAGGAACTGTTGAAACTGAAAATGAAGGAACCAAGGACATGAAACTCGAAGTTGGTAAAACCTACAAGCTGAACGATGGCCAAGTGCATGAGTGTACGCGCATGGATGGCGACAATCAGTTGTGGGTTTCTGCGACTGGTAATGGGCCGTTTGTTATTGGCGGTTGCCACTATCACATAAACGGCGTTTTCGGTAATGGCGGAGCTGAAGGTTACAACGTCGCCTCATGCGTTGATGACATATTGCAAATGACACTGCCAAACGGTGACACGCTATCCGAAGGTGACTATGGCACAACGCGGGCTGGTGATAAGGTTGGGCCTATTGTGTTTAACACGTTTGGGAATGCTGGATGGGGTGATTCTGACAACAAGGTTCGTAGATCAAGCGGCATGGCTTATTCAAGCGGGATGCCCGCAGATATCGACATCATCGCCAAGTGGGTAGACACCGACACCCCGACCCTATGGAGCGACATGACGCCAGAGGAAAAAGGCGCGTTGCTGTTGGCGCATCATGATGGGAAGGTGATTGAGATTGCAAACTGGTATGGGCCGAGGGGTTGGTCTTGGCTGACGCTTAGTGGCGTTGCGTTCCACGTTTACAACCGATACCGCATCAAGCCAGAGCCAAAGGTTGAGACTGTGACGCTGTATTGGAATGTATCATGGGACATTGCATCAGCATACAATGAAGGCGCAACCCACCGCATCACATTCAACAGAATCGACGGCAAGCCAGACCCCGCAAGCATTAAGATGGAGGTGCTGTGATGACACCCCGCATGATGACACAAGCCTACCGCATCTACGCATATTGTGCGCCGAACGAATGGAACGTCACAATCCAAGACATTGCCGATGCAACCGGGTATGCAAACAACCTGATTGGCCGCATTCTACGCGCTAAAGGATGGCAGACGCGGATTAGGACTAGCGTGCTGGACTATCAGGCGTTCGCTTATGAGTAACACCTAACACATAGGGCCAGCGGGCGGTGCCTACATAACACCCGCAACCAGAGCCGCCGTGGACGGGCTTGATCTCGGGCTGATCCACCTTCCGCCCGAAAGGGTTGGCGGTGATCTGGTGACTTAATGATTGAGGGGTAAGGTGGCATACGATCATAAACTAAGCAGGCATGAGCGCGGCTATGGGTACGAGTGGGTAAAGCTAAGGCTTACAGTGTTAATGCGTGATGGGTATCTATGCCAACCTTGCTATAAGCTAGGCAGGCCAACACCAGCCAAGCAGGTTGACCACATCACGCCTAAGGCACAAGACGGAACGGATGATCTAGAAAACCTGCAAGCAATATGCGATAGTTGTCACAAGGCCAAGACACAGGTAGAGCTTAAGGCAATGAGACAAGGTAGCAAGACACAGTTTGATAAGGGCGGGTTTCCGATATGGTAGCGTGTGAAGGTTGTGAAAGATCGGGGGTAAAAACAGTAAAGGGATTATGCTGTGCAAGCAGGGGTGGTGCATTCTTGCCACACATGCGATGGGAACCGATGATGAGGGCCTTTCTGCACACATCCACAAAATCGGGAATGACTAGATATGGCAGGTAGACCAAGACTTCCACAAGATGTTGCGAAGGTGACTGGCGCGGTGGGAAAGAACGCTGGACGGTTCAAGGATCGTGCAAGTCCCAAGGTGCTTTCATTGGGTCTGGCTCCGAAGGCATATGACGATGACCAGCGCGAAATCTGGGACGAGTTCAATGCTGACTTTCCTTGGCTTGGTCGTTCTGACCGTGCGCTTGTGCGGCTGGCTGTTGATCTGCAGGTGATGATTAACAGCGGCGAAGCGCCTGTTGCGGTCTATGCGCAGATGCGATTGCTGTTGTCGTCTATGGGTGGCACGCCTGTTGACAGGTCCAAGGTGAATGCGCCTGATGAAGATAACGCCGACCCTATGGATGAGTTTTTGAATTGACCGACCCCTGCACCCAATACGCCAAGGACGTTGAGGCTGGCCGCATTGTGGCTGGGCCGCATGTGCGCGATGCTTGCAAGCGTCATCTTGACGACTTGGTGACGGGTGCGGATCGTGGGTTGGTATTTGATACCAGCGAGGCGGATAGGTTCTATCGTTTTTGCAGCGGCATCTTGCGGCTGTCAGAGGGGCAGTTTGACGGAACGCCGTTTACGCTTCAACCAGCGCAGGCATTCATTGCGGGTTCTATCTTTGGGTGGAAGTACACCAAGACAGGCAAGCGGCGGTTTAGACGGGCTTACATTGAGCAGGGGAAGGGTAACGGCAAGTCACCGCTTGCGGGAGCTATCGGTCTTTACGGGCTTGTTGCTGATGGTGAGGCGGGGGCGCAGGTCTATGCGGCGGGTGCTACGAAAGAGCAGGCGGGCATTTTGTTCCGTGACGCTGTTGGCATGGTGGACAAAGCGCCATCGCTGGATAAAATTATCAGGCGCAGCGGCGGGCCGGGGCGTGAATATAACTTGGCGCACCTCAAGTCCGGCAGCTTCTTTCGACCTGTATCGCGGGAAACAAAGAAAACGGGTTCGGGTCCGCGTCCGCACTTTGCTTTGTGCGACGAGGTCCACGAGCATCCAGACGGCGGCGTGATTGAAATTCTGGAACGCGGCTTCAAGTTTCGCGAACAGCCGCTATTGATTATGATTACAAACAGCGGCTCTGATCGTCAGTCGATTTGCTGGATGGAGCGCAAGCACGCGGTGAAGGTCGCGGCACAGGACACGCTGGACGATACGACTTTCAGCTATGTCTGTGCATTGGACGATGACGACGATCCGTTTGAAGACCCGTCTTGTTGGATTAAGGCAAACCCATTGCTAGGCGTAACGATCACGCAAGACTATCTAGCCATGCAGGTAAAGCAAGCCAAGGACATCGCTGCAAAGGCTAACGGCATTCGGCGGCTGCACTTCTGCCAATGGACTGACGCGGAAAGCGCATGGATTAGCCGCGCGATGTGGACTAGCGTCGAGGATGCCAGCTTGTCACTGGATCAATTCGACGGCGAAGTTTGCTATGCGGGGTTGGACCTTTCAGCTAAAACCGACTTGACCGCAAAGGCTTTGATATTTGCAGACGGGTTTACCGACGATCAAAAGCCAAAGTTCGCGGCGTTTGTTCACGGGTACACGCCAGCCGATACGCTAAAGGCTAGGGCGGAAAGGGACGGCGCGCCCTATGACTTGTGGGTTGATGCTGGATTTTTGACTGCAACGCCGGGAAAAAAGACGCGGTTGGATTACGTTGCGCAGGATTTGCTAAACGATGCTGACCGTTTCGAACTGGATTTTGTGGCCTATGATAACTTCTTGATAGCTGATTTTGAAGCTGTCTTGGATGATATGGGCGCGACGTTGCCTATGCTGGACCATCCGCAGGGTTGGAATAAGCGCAAACGCAAGACGCCAGATGGCGATGAAATAGAACTATGGATGCCCGGCAGCGTTGATGAGTTGGAAACGCTTATCATGGAAGGCCGTATCCGCGTGCATGTAAACCCCGCGCTGCAAACTGCCGTGGCGTCTGCTACGTTTGACACGTCACCTGCCGATCTGCGAAGGTTTACAAAGCACAAATCAACGGGGCGCATTGACATGGCCGTAGCGTTGGCGATGGCGGTTGGCGCTGCAACTGCGCGTTCTGATGGCGTTGAAGTGTCGCCGTGGGATGATGAGGGATTTACGCTTAATGTGCTATAGTCTCTATGGGTTTGCATCTTTTCAAATCTGTGCTATAAGTTAGCAAAGCTGCAAACGGGAAATTCGAATTGGGCATATTCAGCCGCAAAGAAAAGCCGGAAGCGCGCGAAATATCCGTGCCGCAATCCGCGCCTAACTTTCTTGAGATTTTCGGCGTAAAGACCGAGGCCAGTGTATCTATGGAGGATGCAATGGGTGTTCCTGCTGTTTGGGCTGCAATCAATTTCATTTCAGGAACCATCGCCGGGTTGCCGCTGCATGTTTACGAACGCAAGGCCAGCGGCGAAAAGGTTAAGGTAAAAGACACGGGCGCAAATCCTGTCGTGAGTGTTCTGCATGGCGCGGTGAATGACAACCTATCGTCTTTTCAATGGCGATTTGACACGTTTGTTGCGTTACTTACTGAGGGTCGCGGCGTTAGCTACATCGAGCGCGACGATCTGGGCCGCGTTGCAAACCTTTACCCAATCCCGAATGTCACGGTTAAGCGTGACGCAAACGGGCGCAAGGTTTATTCGTCGGAGGGCGCTGGCCGGAAAGTTTATTACGATCAGAGCGACGTCATTGATTTGACGTTCATGCTGAAAAGCGACATGATAACGCATCGAAGCCCGTTGCGGCAATGCGCTGTTGCAATCGGCAAGGCTGTCAATGCAAACGAATACGGGTCCAAGCTGTTCAAAAATGGCGGGCTTCCTGCGTTTGCTTTGACTGGTCCTTTTGGCGGTGGTAAGGCTGCAATGCGGGCAAGTGCTGACATTGCAGAGGCTACAAAGCGGGCGGCAAAAGAGGGCGGCAACGTCTTGGCGATCCCGCTCGGTCACGAACTAAAGCCGCTTTCATCTGATCCAGAAAAAATGCAGCTTGTTCAGGCGCAAGAGTTTTCAGTAATTGAGATTGCGCGGATTTACAGCTTGCCGCCAACCTTCTTGCAAGACTTGTCGCGGGCAACATTCAGCAATTCAGAACAGCAGGATTTGCACTTGGTAAAACACACCTTGAAGCGGTGGGTTGAGCAGTTCGAGGCCGAGATGAACCTAAAGATTTTCGGGCGCGGCTCTAAGCGTTTCGCAGAGTTCAACGTCGATGGTTTGTTGCGCGGTGATTATCAGACGCGGATGAACGGCAATAGCATTGCTATCCAGACAGGCCAGCTAACGCCAAACGAGGCACGGGCCGCAGACAACCGCCCGGCGATGGAAGGCGGCGATAGCTTGTTTATTCAGGGCGCGACTGTGCCGATCACACAAACGGGCGAGGGTTCGACAGATGACGCGTGAAATTAGGGGCGGCATTCCCGCAGAAATAACTCAAGGCGATGACGGCATTCTTGTAGAAGGATATGCCGCTGTCTTTGGGGAAGAAGTAAGTATTGGCGGCATGTTCCGCGAGGTTATTGAGCGCGGCGCATTCACTGATGCAATCGGGCGTGATGACGTTGTGTTTTTGATTAACCATGACGGTTTACCGCTTGCGCGTACAAAGTCAGGAACTTTGACGCTTTCACAGGACGATCACGGCCTAAAGATCAGTGCGCGTCTCGATAAAGACGATCCTGATGTGCGGGCTATTTCTGGCAAAATGAAGCGCGGCGACTTGGACAAGATGTCATTCGCGTTTTATCCAGAGGTGCAGGAGTGGGACGAAAGTGGCGACTTGCCGTTGCGTCGCATTAAGCGGGCCGCGCTTGATGATGTTTCTATCGTTACACGCCCTGCATATGACGGAACAGAGATTGCATTGCGTAGTTTAGCATCTTCGCGTAAAGTGTCAGAAAGCGCACAGGAATTTCGGCTTAGGTTGAAATCTAAGTTGATACGATAACAGCGGTTCCCGCTGTTCGCCCTTTTCGGCCCTTGGGCAAGGTCACACTAGGAACGCCGCGAGGCGTCCCGTCCCATAGATGGAGGCCGCAAATGGCTACTTTGAAAGAACTGCGGGAACAGGCAGCACGCACGCTGACCGAAGCCCGCTCGATGCTTGACAGCATTGACGACAAGGCAACGCCGGAAGCGCGCACCGAAGCAGAGCAATCTGTTGACCGCGCACTTGACGAGATGTCGCAAATTGAAGCACGCACCGAGCGCATGGAAAAGCTGGAAGCGCATGAAAAGCGCATGGCGTCCGCAAATGAAGCTGACGAGCGTTCGCGCCGTGAAAACCGCCGTCCCGGAATGGACCCTGCGGAAGTCACAACTGGCGGCGATGTTGATTATCGCACAGCGTTCCACCAGTATTTGCGCGCACAAGGCCAAAAGGGTGAGATGTCCACAGAGGCTCGTTCGGTTCTTAACGCTGGTTATAAGAATGTTGAACTTCGCGCACAGACAACCGCAGACGCGGCTGGTGGTTACACTGTCCCGACTGAGTTGCTGAATATCCTTGTTCGTTCAATGGCAGCTTGGGGGCCGATGTACTCCGAAGATGTTGGCACAGTGCTGACAACTTCCGGCGGCGGTACACTGACAATGCCAACCGTGAACGACACGGCGGTAACTGCGGTTGCATCCGGTGGTGAAGGCGTGACGCTTGTTGACGATGGCGGCAAAGACGTGACGTTTGCTGAAAAGACGCTTTCCGCGTTTGCATTCAACACCGAGTGGCTGCGCGTTTCGAAAGAGCTTGCAGATGACAGCATCTTTGCGATGGAGCAACTGCTTGGCGATCTGCTTGGCGAGCGTCTTGGCCGCATTGCTAACTTGCAGCTTACCACAGGCACAGGTTCTTCCGCGCCGAATGGTATCGTGACAGCATCGACTGCGGGTAAAGTTGCAGCCGCAACCAACGCAATCACAGCCGATGAAATCATCGACTTGCTGCATTCTGTTGACCCTGCTTATCGCACTGGGCCAAAGGTCGGATTTATGTTTAACGATGGCACTTTGCAGGCTATCCGCAAGCTGAAAGACGGCGACGGCAACTATCTATGGCAGATGGGCAACGTGCAGCAGGGCGTCCCCGGTTCGCTGCTTGGTTACAACTACCGCATCAACCAAGCTATGGCTGGTCTGGGCAGTGGTGTTGATAGCCGCGTGATGTTGTTTGGTGATACTGGCAAGTATTATGTCCGCAAAGTTGGCGCACCTTTGATCGGCGCGTTGCAGGACAAAGACTTCTGGCCCGGCTTTGGTGTTGCTGGCTATATCCGCTTTGACGGTGAACTTGCAGACACAGCCGCAGTTAAGCACATGGCGCTTGCCGCAGCTTAATCAGTTTCTAGGGCGGCAGGGAAACTTGCCGCCTCACTAAGCTGAAAAGGGGAATGATATGAAAGTTAAACTGTTGATTGCGCGGGCAACCGCGAACGGTTCTGAAAATCGCGGCGACGTGGTTGATGTTTCTGACGATCAAGCCGTTCGCATGATTGAAGCGGGGCAGGCCGAGGCCGTTCGTAACGGTGCTGCGCCGGAAAGGGCCGTTAAGCGCAGCAAGTTTGAGAAGGCCAGCAAGTGAACACGATCCGGCGCGTCATGGCCCCATCGCAATTACCAGTTTCGCTAACGGAGGCGAAGCTGCATTTGCGCGTTGATGACACGGCAGAGGACGCACTTATCACTTCATTGATTGAAGCGGCGGTTGCGCACTTTGACGGGCTGGGCGATCTGGGCCGCGCTATGATTACACAGGGCTGGGCGCAATGGTTTAACCAGTCGCCGGGCTATGTGCGTTTGCAAATGGGGCCGTTTATCTCCATAACGTCCGTCGAATACTATGACCGCGACAATGTTCTGCAATCCGCACCGACTAGCGACTTTGAGGCTTGGCTTGATGGCGATTACGTCACTATGAAGCCAAAGCTGGATAAGCAATGGCCGGGTGCTTATTCACGACCTGACGCGATCAAGGTAACGTATCAAGCGGGGTTTGGCGGATCACCCACAGACGTTCCGCAATCCATCCGTCATGCGATCCTGATGACCGTTGCGCATTGGTACGAACACCGCATGGCCGTTGATGACGCGCGCATGGCCGAGGTTCCTATGGCTGTTGATGCGTTGATCGGTAACGAACGGGTGACTTGGTATGGCTAAGCCGGGCAAGTTAGATCAGCGCATTACGATAGAGCAACTCTCGCTTGTGTCAGACGGCGGCGGCGGGTTTACTAAGACTTGGGCGGGCTTGTCGTCCGCGCCTATTGTCTGGGCGCATGTCAAAGCGAATAGCGGGCGCGAGGCGTTTGAAGATGACCGCACAAACGCCACGATGACCGCGACATTCACGATCCGCAACCGCGACGATGTGCAAGAGAATGACCGCATTATCTGGCGCAGTGAGTTCTACAACATCCGGCAGGTAATGCGCGAGGGCGTGCGTTCAATGTATCTGCGGATCGTGGCCGAACGTGGTGCGCCAATACAAGAAGGCGTTGAGACGCTAAATGAATTTTCCACCGCATTTTCGGAGGCTTTTGCATAATGGTTGACACGGTTCGCACAATTGCAGAAATTCAGGCTTTACTTGCAGACAACACGACGGGCGCGATTAGTGCGCAGGACGTGCGTGACATGCTTGTATCGCTTGATGATACGGGGTGGGGTTCATATGCCGACACCGTTTATACAGAAGCATCGCCCTTTTCAGTAGCCGAAGCCACTGACACGGTTGTTCCGAATAACGCTGGAACAAAGATTGAAACGCACAAACCCCGTGATGTGGCGACGTTTTACAACGGCGCAACGATTACAGGTCGCAATGGTGACGGCATTATTGTTAGTGTTGTTTTGAAAGCAAAGCCGACTTCTGTTGCGGCGCAAAGTATGGACTTTTGGTTTGATATTGGCGACGGGATTGGTCGTATTTTTCCGCATATTGAAGGGTTTCCAAAAGGCAACGGTATTGAGCGGCCTATCAATTTCAGCATATCAGGCTATACTTTAGACACATGGGAAAGCAACGGCGCGACGCTTTATGTTAGCGCCGATGGACCAATTGAGATTTACGACATTTCGTATGTCATCACCCGCACGCATCGCGGATCACGTTAGGAGTTTTAAATATGAGCGATCCATTTGCAGGCTATTCAGAGGGGCTTACATCGCCCGCTGACGATCACTTTGCAATTACACCAAGCGACGGCACGGACCTAGCGACAGTCCCGCGTGCGCTTTATGTGAACGTCACTGGCACGTTGGCGATCCATGACAAGTCTGGCACGGCGATCACGTACAATGTGACGGCAGGGCAGGTGTTGCCGTTTCGCGCGCGCCGGGTACTTGCGACAGGCACAACTGCAACGGTTGTCGGCTGGTATTAATGCTGACCGCAACGCTGACAGGTGTTGATGACGTCCAGAGACTTCTGGAAACGATTGCTCCACGGCAGGCGGTCAATATCATGCGGGCAACGGTTCACGGCATTGCTGGCGGCATTCGTGACGACGCAAAGAAAGCTATGCCGCGCGACAGTGGCGATATGATTAAAGGCACAAAGTCCAAGCGTGAACGCACGCGCAACGGTCTGGCACTTTCCACGGTTCGCGTTGATCCTAGCGCGTATTATTGGCGCTTTCTTGAGCGTGGTGACGGGCCGGACGGGATTGACCATGCGTTTTTTGCAAAGGCAATGGCGCTATATCGTGGCGACCAAGACCGTATCTTTGTCAACGAGTTTGGCAAAAAGTTTGAAGCCGCACTTGCGCGCGCTAGAAAAAGGGCAGGTTGATGGGTGTTGAATGGGAATATCAAAAGGCGGTATTTACTGCCTTGGACCTGATTAAAGCGTCTCTTGGCGTCGTCGGTGTTTATGACACAGTACCACAGTCGGAGGACGGCGGTTCAAATGTGCCGTTCCCTTATATCGCAATGGGAAACAACTTTGTGACCCAACTTGATACACAAACCAAAAACGGGTTTACGTTCACAACCCGCATCCACACTTATAGCCGCACAGGGTCAATGAAAGAATGCAAGATAATCCAAGGCGGCATTTATGCGGCACTGCACAGGCAACCTTTAACTGTTACTGGATTTAATGCGTTCGAACTGTTAAGATCGGACACGGAGTGTTTCGCTTTACAAGACGGTCAAATTCATGGAATATGTGAATATATCGGGCTTGTAGAAGTCGCAAGTTAACAGCCCTATTTCCCGCGCCTTGGGCAAGCGTTGGATTGAACGTCGTGAGACGCGCATATCCCTTAGATGGAGGCCCCTATGGTCAAAACTGCTGGACGTTTATGCGTCATTAAAAAAGCCACCACAACTATTGGCGGCGGGCGGACTGTTGGCATTACTGTCAACGGGTCTGCAATCAACGTCGAGGATCAAGGCGATCTTGGATTTCAGACATTCCTTGCCGATGTTATTACGGGTCGATCAATCGAATTGACGATTGATGGATATGAGGAAGATCAGGTTATCCGCGACATTGCTATGGCTGCAACATCAACGGGTCAATTCCTGACAGACATCACGTTTGAATATCCGAACGGCGATGTGATTAGTGGTGACTTCTTCTTGTCTAGCTACTCTGAAACTGGCGCTTATGAGGACGGCCAGACGTTCACGGCTGCTTTCTCAAGCGACGGGGCGTGGACTTACACGCCAGCGGTGTAATTTATGCACGGCTTTGAAGATGTAACAATCTCTTGGGATGGTGAAGACTACACCATCCCGGCCAATCGGCAGCTTATGCTTGTTGCGCAAATGGAAGATGCATTGGCGGGCGGCACAGGTCATCAGGCTATCAGCATTCTATTGCGTCCAGAGGGTCCGCCATATGCGCGAATGGCGATGGCTTTCGGTGCTGCGTTGCGGTTTGGCGGCGCTGGTGTTTCGGATGACGAGGTTTATCTTTCCATGATGGAAGGGCTTGCAGACAACAAGGCTGACGCGGTCGTTGCTGTTCAAGGTTCTATCATGGCGCTGCTGTCTATTATTTCGCCACCTATGGGCCGCGCTCTTGCAGGGTTTTCAGAAAAAAAAACACAGGTGAAAAAGCCGAAGGGGAAAGCGGCCTAGTTCGCTCTCTCCATAGCCTTGTCGTTGGGGGTAAGTTTGCCAGCGCGTTTGAGTTTTGGCAAATGACGCCGGGCCAAGTTTGGTGGTTAATTGAAGATGCCATGCCGGATGTCTTTAAGAAGCAACCGAAGAACATGAGCGAAGTTCGTGACATGGTAAAGCGGGCCAAGGCTAAAGAAAAGAAAGCGCAAGAAAATGGCTAAAGTCGTCGGTGATATTGCTGTTAAAGTTGGCGCTGACGTAGGGCCATTACAGCGCAACATGAAAAAAGCGGGCCAGTCGGTTGACGACTTTGACACCCGCGCTAAGGCAATGGCTGTTAATGTCGCAAAGGCTGGCGCTGCAATTGCAGTCGCTATGGTTGGTGCAACTACTGCAATTCTGGCAATGGGCCGTGAGGCTGCGGCGGTTGGCGTTGAAATCAAGAACCTCTCCGCGATTGCTGGAGTTGGCACGACCGACTTTCAAAAGTACGCGGCTGCATCCAGATCAGTGGGAATTGAGCAAGAAAAACTTGCCGATATTTTCAAAGACGTTAACGACAAGTTTGGTGACTTCCAAGCAACGGGCGCGGGTCCGCTTGCTGACTTCTTTGAACAGATTGCACCAAAGATCGGCGTGACTGCTGATATGTTTGCCAAGCTATCGGGGCCAGAGGCTTTGCAGCTTTATGTCAGTTCGCTTGAAAAAGCTGGCGTATCTCAACAGCAAATGACGTTCTATATGGAGGCGCTTGCATCTGATGCAACTGCCTTGATCCCGTTGCTGCAAAACAACGGCCAAGCTATGCGTAATCTTGGAAATGCCGCTTATGACGCTGGGCGCATACTTGATGAGCAAATGATTGCGGCGGCTGCGGAACTAGATCAAGAGTTGCGCGACCTGTCCGACACGATCAAGATGAACGCTACAAAAGCCGTACTTGAGCATAAAGAAGAAATCATACTTCTTGCGGATTTCATCACTGAAACCTTAATTCCTGCTGTTTCTAGCTTGGCTGGCGTTCTTGGTACTGTTGCCCTTGGGTGGAAGACGATTGCGGAAGAAGCGCGAAATGCAATTGAACCTATCACGCGGGCGCTTAATCTTTCCGCGCAATCTCCCGGCGCAACTGAAAGTGGTAATATAATTCCATCCGCGCCGGGTGGATTTGGCCCTGACGCTGGCGACACATCGGCAACGGGAACGGGCTACATAGACGATAATGGCAATTGGGTTGAATACGGCACAGGGTCTGCCGCATCTGGCTCCGTCATTCCCGGCATAACTGCGCCCAGCCTACCCATGACAACTGGAACTGCGCTTGATCCAACAGGCGGGCTACTGCCGGAAAAAACACCGCTTGATCTTGCGCGCGAGGCTTGGGAAGCACAGCAGGAATTAAACGAAGAAATTGAAGATGGAACGCGACAGCACACCGAAGATATCGTGGAAATTGAAAGACGCGCTGCCGAAGAACGTGCGCGACTTGAAAAGCAATTGCGCGATGAAAAGTTTGCGTCCGTCGCTGGAATGTTTGGCGATCTATCTAGCTTGATGCAAAGCGAAAACGAAAAGTTATTCAAGATCGGCAAGGCGGCGGCAATCGCAGAGGCTACCGTCAGCGGTATCAGTTCTGCAATTTCAGCTTGGGAAAAGGGCATGTCAATTGGCGGTCCACCTCTTGCGGCTGCTTTCGCTGGTGCGTCCATTGTTAAAACTGGTGCGCTTATCAGTCAGCTTTCGTCTGCCAGTCAAGGCGGCGGGGCGCGTCCAAGCATTGGCGGCGGATCAACACCCACGGCGCAGCAACCCGGCGCAGCATCCGGCGGCGGTGGCGCAGCGGATCAAGCGCAACGTGCAAGCGTCAACCTGACGCTAATCGGCGAGCAGGGATTTACGCGCGCGCAGGTGGTGCAGGTTGCAGAGGCATTGAATGAAGCGGGCGGAGATGGTACAAGGTTAGTGGACATTAGGGGCCGCAGATGACTGTAGAAATCGAAGCAGGCTATACACTAACAGACGGCAAGAACGCGCGCATCATGCACGATGGGGTTGTTCTGCCGTTTACTGTTACAGACGCCAACACCACAGACCCGGATAGCGCCAATTTCGCAGACGCTAATATCATCAACGGCCTGACAAGCGACAGATGGAAGCCAAGCGCGACAACGTGGACAATTGAGATTGCATTGACTGGCGGTTCCGCTGGCGTGTCTGCAATTGCAATCGGGTCTGACGATCTGTTCACAAGCGGACAGACGGTGACTGTGCAATATGATAACACGGGTTTTGTCACTATTGATAGTTCGACGCCAACTGATGACGGGCCGCTGTTGTTTTTGTTTGACACAAAGACAAGCGGCACGTTTCGGATTAACGGCACGGGAACAGCTAAGCCAACGATTTATAACGTGATGATTGGCAATCCGCTTGTGATGCAGCGGCCTTTTTATGGCGGATTTACGCCTGCCAAGATGAACCGCGCGACGGAGGTTGTCGGTAACATATCGCGGTCTGGTGAATTGCTTGGGCGCAGCAACAAGCGCACGATATTGTCGGGTCAGTATTCATGGACAAACCTGACCTATGACTGGGTGCGGGCTAATCTGGATGGGCCGAGCGGGTTGATCCAAAGCCTTGAGGCAAAGACAGCTTATGTGGCTTGGCGTCCTGATGCGGTTGGCGATGTTGACTATGTTATGAGGGGTGGCGTGACACCACCTGTTGCGCAGGGCGTGCGCGATCTTTGGTCGTTTGCCGTGTCTGGCGAGGTTCACAGCTATGAGTGAGACAGAACTAGGCCGCGAACCGTTTGAAATTGTAGAAATCATTGTGCCAAAGTGCGCGAATGTTTTTGGGTCTGCGCCATGTACTGCAACGGGTACAGGTGACGCCAAGTGTTTCAACACGCGCGCGACATGCAAGGACATCCCGAACTTCCAAGCGCGGCCACTTGCGCACCTAACGCCTGACCTTGTGCTGATCCAAGGCGACACAATTGCAAGCGGCGATATTGACCGCACGGCAAGCGTTTTGTTTGAGTGCAAGGTGACGTTCGGCGCGGCTGCAACTGGCACGATCTGGGAGCAAGGCGGAAGTGCTGACGATGGCGCTTATCTGGGCATCACAGGCGCAGACCTTGTGTTCCGCGCTGGTGACAGCACGGTAGCAACAGGCGCGGGCGTGGGCAAGGTTACAGCGGCGCTGACGGGCTTTGCGGGCCGCACGTTGACTGTCATCGCAGGAATAGACTTCACAGCGTCAGGCACGTCTACGGTGTTCCTATGGACGTTTGACCCTATTGAACTTGTGTTGACCAAGATTGGTGAAGATGACTTCACGGCGTCAACTGTTTGGGCTGGCACTGATGGCGGTGGCATTGGCATCAACGGCGGGTCAAGTATTCCAGTCGGCGAGGACGGCGGCACGTTCAACGGTCGCATTGATAGCGCGCGTTTCTTTGAGGGGCAGACATCGGCTGACATTATCGAGACCGCCGACGCATTCCGCCAGAAATACTATTTTGACGATGGGCGCAAAGCCAAGCCGACGGATGACATTTACCGATTGCCCGCGTTGACATCGACAAGCACGGTCGGCACGCGGTTGAATATCACGGGCGCAGATGGGCGATATGAACCCTTGGGCCGCCGTGCTTTCATGTCTGTTGCGATTGGCGACTTTGCACATACCGACTTTCAGTTTGACCCGTATTTGTCTGGCCGCACATATGATCCACTGACGCGCGGGACGTTCTGGCCTAAGTTTCAGGTGCGCAACAGGTTCGGCAAAACGCGCGCTTTGGTGCGACGCTATACAGGCTACAACGGGCAAGCATTGTCAGAGGCGCAACGGCAAACCTATGTGCTAGACAAGGTGGCGCTAGGTCGTGACCGGGTGAATATATCCTGCCGCGACTTCTTGTCATTGACCGAGTTTCGCAAGACGCAGGTGCCAGCGCAGTCTAGCGGCGCTGTTGACGTGGTGCTGACAGACGTTGCCACAACGCTATTCGTCGCTGGTGATGTGACTAACGATTACCCCGCAACCGGAACGCTGCGGATCGGTGACGAGTTGATGACGTACACGGGCCGCGCATATGACGGGGGCGACGATCAAACTGACTTCACCGGATTGACGCGCGGGTCTGACGGCAGCACGGCAGATGAACATGACGTAGATGAAACGGTGCAGATTTGCCGCAGGTACGCAGGCGCGCGCATTGATGATGTGTTGGAGGAGTTCCTAGTCACTGACGCGGAAATTCCTGCGCAGTTGGTGGACCTTTCGGGGTTCACGCAGACATACGATGACGACTTGAACGCATACACGCTTACAACGATTATCAGCGAGCCAACGGGCGCGGATCAGCTTATCGGTGAAATGGCGGAAGATTGCGCATTCTATATCTGGTGGGATGAGCGGCTGCAGCAAATCAAAATGCAGGCAATCAAACCGCTATCAGGTGTTGACCGCGCATTGACGCAGGAAAACAACATCATTGGCGACACGTTCTCACTTGCAGAGCGTCCAGATGAACGGCTGACGACTGTCACAATGTCCTACAACCCGCGCGACTTTGCGGGCGATCTGGACAAGCCGACAAACTTCAAGAACGCGGTTTTGATTAGCAACGCAAACGCCAGTGACCTTGACCAATATGGCAAGCTGCCACAAACGCGGGAACTATTTTCGCGGTGGCTGACGACTAACGCGCAGATTACGCAAACGGCGGCACGGTTAAGCAACCGCTACGTTGAAGTGCCGTTGTATGCCGAGATGATGATTGACGCCAAAGACCGCGCCGTGTGGGTTGGGTCTTTCGTTACGCTGTCGCATGATTACTTGCTGACCGACACGGGCGCGCGTGATGCTTCTCGGCGTTGGGTTGTTATCGAGGCAGAGGAAATCGAAGCGGGTCACACGCAAAAGATCGTTGTGACTGACATCACGGCGGATGGTCAAATTTACGTCATCACTGAAAACGGCATTGGCGATTACACACCAGAGTTGTTTGCGGCTGGTAATGCGTTTATAACAGACAATAGCGGATTAAACCCAGACGGCACAACAGGAGCGACGATAGCATAATGACGTGGACAGATATTTCAAACGCGCAGGTTGATCCGGGTTCGCCCGTTGATACAGCACTCATGACGGCTCTACGGGACAACCTGTTGGCGTTTGCAGGGCAGGTAGTCGGAGCGCCAATTTCTAATATAGCATATAATGTGCAGCGGTTTACAGTGTCAGGAACATGGACAAAGCCAGCCGACGCTACGTCCGGGGACAGCGTTGTCATATATTGCGTTGGTGGCGGTGGCGGCGGGAGATTTAGCACAGGCAACGGCACAGGCGGCGGCGGTGGTGGAGGTGCATTTCTAACTTATTCTAACATTGACCAATTCGCCGCTTCATATCCCGTTGCTATTGGGGCGGGTGGCGCGGGTGCAACAGTTTTAGCGACTGACGGCAGCGCGGGCGGAAATACTACTTTTGGTACGGCGGGCGCTGCGACAAGTGGTGTCGCGCCAGTATTTCTTTTAGGTGAAGGCGGCGGCGGCGGATTAGATAACGCAACAGCGCAAGGCGGGTCCGTTAGGTGGGGCAGAACAGATAACACCGTGCCGGGGGCAATAACGGCGTTTGAGGGCGGCGACTCCACCACAACTAGGGGCGACTCATCTGTTTACGGTGGCGGCGGTGGTGGCGCGGATGATTCAAGTGCAGGTGATAGTGGCGGCTTTTCTGCATACGCTGGGAGAGGCGGGCAAGGGACTAATTTTACAGCAAGTGGTGATAACATAAACAACTATGAAATTGACGGTTCTTTTCCGGGGGGTGGCGGTGGCGCTGTTGACAATGGCGTATCTGGCAGCACTCGCGGTGGCAACGGGGGCGATGGTTACTGCGTGGTTATGTGCTTTAGGGAGGCATCAATATGAAACTATTTTTAATAAACGACGCGACTGATGCGGTTGTGAACGTGGTTAAGGTTGACCCTGATAACCTGCCTGTAGCGCCTAATGGTTTCCGCTACGAGGAAAACGCTGGCAATATCGGTGATGTGTTAATTGACGGCGAATGGGTAACACCAAAACCAGACCCCGCAGAACTCCTAGCCGCTGAACGTGCGTCTATGAAATGCAGCCGATTGCAGGGCCGATTGGTTTTGGGTGAGGCAACTTGCGACGCGCTAGACGCAATGGCGGCTGACGATCTGACGCCTTGGGCAATGCGCCAAACAATCCAGAACGCGATTGAATGGAGCCGTATGTCGCAATCAATGACGGAACTTGGCTATTTGCTGGGCTACACGCCAGAGCAGATGGATGCCTTGTTTCGCCTAGCTATGACGGTTGACGTCTGATGCGGCGCTTGAAAATGATCGGCAGCGCATTGTCACAGGTTGGTAATGTCATGACTGCGTTTGACTTGGATGACACTGGGCCGAATGAAAGCATCAGCGCGAGGTGCTGGCGTCAGGGATTAACGCGGCGTCGCAAGTTGATTGACGTTGCGTTTCGTTTGCTATTTAATCAACACAACCATTGCGAGAACGCGCATCTATCAGACGTTCGAGACGCTCGGGCTTTGCTAAAGGAAGTGGACGGTTTTTAAATGGAATTGATGCTATCGAAATTCGGCTGGTTGATTGGCGGCGCGATTGCGGGTATTGTGTGGCTGGTCAGGCTAGAGGCGATAGCACTTGCGAACCGTCAAGAGATTAAACGGCTTTGGGATCAGCGCGGCGAGGACTTGAATGCCGCGAAAGAAGCCCGCGACGAAACGAACAAGATGCTGTCTGAGATACGCACAGACGTTAAAGATTTATTGAGGAGCCGGGAATGACAGATTTAAAACATGGCGACACGCAGCTAATTATTGCAGAGTGCCTCAAGGCGCGGGCAACGCTGCCACAAGCGGCGTACATCCTAGCAACTGCACGCTGGGAAACAAATCACACAATGAAGCCTGTAGAGGAAGCCTATTGGCTGTCTGACGCATGGCGGGCTAAGAATTTGCGCTATTATCCGTGGCATGGTCGCGGATACGTTCAACTGACATGGCAGCGAAACTATATTCACGCTGGAAAGGTTCTTGACCGCGACCTAACCACGGACCCTGATGCCGTAATGAACCCCGTTGTAGCGGCTGAAATTCTGGTCGCTGGTTCGCTTGACGGCTGGTTCACAAGCCACAAGTTGACCGACCATATCAAGGATGACAAGAAGGATTACAAAAACGCGAGGCGGGTCATCAACGGCACCGACAAGGCGGACGCGATTGCTAAGATTGCGGATACATATGAGGCGGCATTGATTGCAGACGGTTATGGCACAACATCGGCAACGAACATCAGCAACCCATTCGCCGCAATCATCGCGGCTATCTTGGCGCTATTTGGAAAGGGACGGACATGATCGGACCATTCGCACGTATCATTGCGCGATACATTGCAGGGGCGTTGGTGGCGTATGGCGTTGTATCTGCGCCTGAAGCCGCGCAGCTTAATCCTGACATCGTGCTAATCGTTGGCGCTGTTCTTGGAGCTGGCGTTGAAATGGCATACACGCTTGCAAGGCGCATGGGGTGGGCGACGTGATACGCGCATATATCACGGCGTTTATCGCGGGCTTGCTTTCTATCGTGGGGGTTGTATTGTATCGCAAGGGTCACAAGGATGCCGACAATGAAAACCAACTGGACGACTTTGAACATGCCGAGGACATTCGCCGCCGTGTTAGCGTTGACCGCGCTGACCGGGTGCGCAAACTTGACGACGCCGGATGGCGCGACTGAAACCGCGTTATGCGAAATATGGGGCGAAAGTCTGCCGTCTCGGTCACGTAACGACACTGCACAAACTCAACAGGAAATTCAGGCGGCGTATGCTGATTTTCTAAACGCTTGCCCGGCTTGGGCGCACTTAATCTAAAGGAACCAAAGATGGATGATTTAAGAGCGCGTGGTGGCACCTGATGACTGACCTTATCGCAGAACAAAACCGCGCTGCTGAATTGCGGGCGCAGGGAATGGGTCGCCGCAAGATTGCAACGGAAATGGGATGGACACCATCAAAGGCGTGGCGCAGGCTTGACGCATTTGACAAGCGGGAAAAACTTGATCCGGCAATTCTAAGCAAGCTAGACGCGGCTGGCGTCACAAACATGGGCGGGTTGCACAGCGGCTGGCTTGAACTGCAAAACGATGAAGGCAAGAAAACAGGCAACCTATACTTTCAAGTCGGCAAGGATGAACCGCAAGCATTCACTGATATGGTTGCAGATAGCCTTGACGGGTATCAGCCACTAGACCGCAAGCTGTTTGCGCCGCGTGTTAATGTCGGGGCCAAGGGTGACAAGCTGCTAGTCGTTGATTTGGCGGATGTGCATTTCGGCAAGCTATGCGTCAAAGAGGAAACCAACCACACATACAACGTCGAGGTTGCGCGTCATCGGGTCATGGAAGGCACGCGGGCGATCCTACAACGTGCTGACGATGTGGGGCGTATCTTGTTTGTCATGGGAAACGACATCCTACACACCGACAACGGCAAGACAAGCACCGCAGGGACGCCACAGGATAGCGACGGGAGCTATTTCACGGCATGGCGAGCGGCACAACACGCAACGATTGACGCCATAATCGAGTGCGCGGGCGTTGCTGACGTTGATCTAGTCCACTGCATGTCTAACCACGACTGGCGATCCGGCTGGGCATTGTCGCAAACTATCGCGGCGTCATTGTCTGGTCATGATGGTGTCAGGGCTACAGCATACAATATGTCAGAAAAACACCGCAAGTTTTACGGCTATGGGCGCAACGGTTTGCTTGTAACGCATGGCGACGGCGCGAAAGAGGAGGCACTGACAAGCCTGTTTCTAAAAGAGGGGCGAAACCTTATTTCAAGCTGCGATCTGCTCTATGCGTATTTGCACCATTTTCACCACAAGATACGCAAACGGCGGGGCATTGACGTGTTTCAATCCGAGAAAGATCACACGGCATTTACGCAGGTCAACATGGGCGCTGTTCGTGTCGAGGGTGGCGAGATGATTGCTGAATACGTCCGCAGCCCTAGCCCGCCTGATGGGTGGCATGATAGGAACGGCTACATCAATCGGCAAGCGGTTGAATCATTTATTCACTGCCCGCACGATGGGCAAAAAGACAGATTAACGGAATGGTTTTAGATATGAACACGCGCACAAAGACGCTGCAAACGGCAAGCGAACTAATCAACGGCGACCGGGAAAAGGACTACGGCACACCACAAGAGAACTTTGCGCGGATCGCTAAGGGTTGGGAGGTTGTGCTGGGTTGCGATGTATCCGCAGAGCAAGTGGCGCTATGCATGGCGTGGCTAAAGATTGCACGGCTCGCACACAATCCACACATGGACAGCTATATCGACGGCGCTGGATACATGGCATTAGCTGCGGAGTTGTCCGAATGACAACGGCACGCAAGACAGATCACGGGTTGGTTTTATGCAATCAAGGGCGCACGTTATTTGTGCCTACTGACGACCTGCCGCAACTGTTACTTGCAGGGGCGGAATTATTGCAAGAGCGGTCTAAAAGTGCTAAGGTTGCGGAAGTTTAAAGGGCGGTCATAATGCACATCGGTTTAGGTTTATCACTTACGGCGCAGTTGCGGTCTGGTCGGACGTTTTCCCCTGCCACCTTATTCTCTAACAGTGAGGCGGGCGTATGGTATGACCCTAGCGACCTGACAACCCTATTCCAAGACACCGCAGGGACTACCCCTGTCACGACCGCAGGGCAGACTGTTGCGCTGATGCTGGATAAGAGTGGCAACGACCTGCACGCCACGCAACCCACTGCTGCTGCACGGCCTACTTATCAAACCGATGGGACATACCACTGGTTGTCCTTCGACGGTGTAGACGACTTCATGGTTACACCCACGATCACTCCGGGCGCAGGATTGTCCGCTCAATTCTTTGCAGGGGTAAACGTTGCGACGCCTAAGTCAAACAACAGTCCTGTTTACCAATACGGCGATGCAACTTTTTCTTCTACTGATGCGCTTCTCAAGTTTGTAACGGGAGACGGAAGCACTGACGCTTACAGGGCGCTGGTTGCAGGGTCAACATTTAACCAATCCGTAAGAGTTACGGCTGTTGCACCTTACACTTCCGCGTTTTCTATTCTTTATGATGCTTCCGCAGTCGGCGCGGATGAAATCTCTCTACGTGAGAACGGATCAGTGACAGGCGTAGGTTCTGCAACGGACAGTGGCCTGACATCGTTTGGTAACTCGCAAATGTGGATCGGTTCAAATCAGTCTGGTTCTGCCAACTTTTTCGGCAACATCTACAGCCTAATTACCCGCTTTGGTGCTAACCTTGACGCCAACGAGATTGCACAGTCGGAAGCGTATGTGGCAGAAAAGACAGGGGTTGAACTATGAGACTGACAATCGCAGTGCCACAAGCACACATCGACAATGCCAACCACCTTGCAATGGTCTTGGGATATTCCGAAGCTGATGGCCTGACCTACCGCAACCCCTCATGGCAGGACGCACAGGGCAATCTCTACGCCGTGGCAAGCCTGCCTGTGTCTGACGGTTTCATCGTCGCTGCTGAAAGCCCTGTGGTGCGCCCTGAGTGGGACACTGAGGAAGTCATCGACATGACTAAGGCAGCACAGGCTCAGGAGCTTGTATCCATCTGGACGCTCGATAGTTCCGAGACAGGACCAAAAGCGACACCAGACGTGATTAAGGCTGTTCTCGGTATGGGTGGCGGCGCCGCGATCGAGGCTGTAGGTCTAACGCCAGTGCCACAGGATGACGGCGTGTTATGACTTGGGCGGTGCTGGTAATCGCTTGCTATACAAATGAGCCATGTATCGTGCGGCCTCTTAGCAGGGACTACCAGACCGAAACGGAGTGCAAACTCAGGGCTTCAAAAACGTGGCAATTCTGGCAAGGTGCAGATCGCTTAGGGGTTAAGTGCTTTTTGCAAAGAGACGCATGAGATACGCGCATAGCGCCCACAATACACGCTGACGGGTCCAATCTTGGCGCGGTTGTCGGTGTTGAGTTTCAATTTTAGTAACCTATAACGACACATCCGAAGATGTGCCGAGAAAGATCACCGCCTTTCTGCTGCCGTGCTTAAATGCTACCCGCGCAACCCCATGCATTCAAGCATAATGTCCATCTAAATTCTCCAATCTATATTCCGGCGTTCCAACTCGCGCATGAGTTCTGTCGCCTTTGGGTTGTCGTGTCGTAAGCAAGTTTTGTATGCGTTCAAAACGTGTTCGTCTGGCATGTCATCAATGAAAACAGCGCCGTCATGGGTTTGCCAGTACCCAATCGGACATCCTTGCTGCGGATTGTCTGTCATGGCCTAGCCCTCGGTCGCATAGCGTATTGCGGATAAATGCAATGCAGATCAGCGTCAGGCATTTGATCGGACAACTGGCGAATGTGCGTGTTGCAATCTTGCGTCAGGTACACTTGCGGGGATTGACCCGCAAGCATGATGATAAGGATTGATGTTTTCATAACCTCAAACCCGCATCGGCATAACAACGTACAGCGCACCGTCCTGCCGTTTAAGCAATGCAGGATCGCCAGTCGTGCCGTATTCCATTGTCACATCGCCCGTGAACTGACGGATCACCTCCAGCATATAACCGCCGTTAAAGCCGATTGTGACAGTCTCGCCGTCAACATCTGCCGCGATGCTATCCGAACCGCTCGATGTGGCAGACTTTGACGATACGCCAATGCCATCAGCGCCCATGTCAAACGCAACACCCCGCGACCGCTCGTCAGAGACCGCTGTAACGCGATCAATGACATTTCGCATATCATCTGCGCCAAACGTTACCTTGCCATTGTTGCTTGCCGGAATGACGCGCGTATAGTCGGGGAACGTTCCATCAATGACTTTCGATACCAGCGTGAAGTCTGGCGTGGCAAATCGGATCTTGGTTTCCGATACACTGACATCAATCACGTCCGCCGCAAATGATTTCAAAACCTCATTAACAGTCTTGCGCGGCACGATAACGCCGGGGAAGTCCGTTGCCATATCGCGGGCAACCTTCGCCAGCATATGACCCGTTGTCGCAACACCGACGATCTGACCCGCAACCGGATGCAAGTAAACGCCTTGCAGATAGTAGCGGGATTCTTCGGTTGACGCGCAAAATACAGTGCTAAATACTGCGCCTAGATCATCATGCGACATGCTGAATGTGCTATCATATTCTGACGATGCCATAATCGGGAAGTCTTCAAACGGCAATGTTGCCAGCTTGAAGTTGGACCGCCCTGCTTTGATTGCCATGTGACCATCATCGCACTCAATAGCGACAAGCGCCGTTGATGGCAGCTTGCCGACAATATCTGCCATCAACTTGGCGCTGACAGTGCAATAACCTTTCATCGCAACATCAGCCGCGATGGATGTCGCGGCCTGAATATCCAAATCAGTGGCGCGGAATGTTAGCACGCCTTCTCGCGCCGTGATCGCCACGTTTTGCAAAATCGGGATAGTTCCCCGTGCTTGCACAATTCCAGCCAGCCGCTTGAGTACCGTTGCGAGTGGTTTTTGTTCTACTGTTAGTTTCATTTTAGTCCCTTTCACGCGAACAAGTCGCCATTGATCTTTTCAGCTTCTGCCAAGTTAGCGCCAGCTTGTGCGGCATATTCCGGCTTGAGTTCAAACCCGATATAGCGCCGCATTGATTTAACAGCCTCATAACCAGTTGATCCGATGCCGTTGAATGGGTCCATTACCACGTCACCCGGCTTTGAATACAAGCGCAAACACTTGGCAATCGTATCAAGCTGTAATGGGCAAACGTGCTTTTCATCATTCACAGCCTTAACCCGGCGCAACACATTGCCTTGATTGATATCCATCCAGACAGGGCTTGCCAGCTTTTGCCATTCGTAAACGTCAAACTTGGCGTCCTTCAATAATTGCGCAAGGGCCTTATCGTCTGGAACATTTGCACAAAGCCCATGATGGCGCAATTCAGTCAACCACTTATTGGCGATCTTGAGTGCGGTCTTTTCATCATCAGGCGCGGCGTGTTCAATCGGCTGATAGTCTGGATGGTCGCGGTCGGTATCCTTGCGGAAAAACAGCATATAGTCAGGCATGCCTACGCGGTTGTTTGCGCTATTGCCACGAATGTTTTTGTATAGCAATCCGTGCGCCTTAGTGCGCTGCATCTCTACAACCGGGTCTTTCCAGATCGTTGCGCGGCCATGATAAACCAATCCCGCATCCGTATGCGCTTTGATTAGGTCGCCGCTAAAGTCCTGCAATCCAATGGCGCCATGCTTGCCTTTGCGCATTGGTAGGTCAGTGCAGTGAACACAAACAATGCGACCCGGACGCATTACCCGCGTCAATGCATCTGCAAAGAACTTGTATTGATTGATGAACCCCTGACCTTCGCCAGCGTTGCCAAGGTCACGCTCACTGTCTGAATAGACAAACAAGTCACCGAACGGCGGTGAAAAGATCGCGCAATCAACGCTGTTTTCTGGCATGGCATGCATGCCCTCAATGCAATCGCTGTTGTGGACAAGCCATCCAGCGCCTTCGTATTCTGGTTTCTTCATTGTTTAGGTTCCTTTGATCCATTCAGGGAAGGCCAAGTCTAGCGGCCTGTCGTATGCGGTTCGTACCTTGCCGCCGTTCTGGGCGGTTTTCATTGCGGCAGACATGCGGCGTTTCATTTCTTCGTGCTTTTTGCCTTTGACGTTAATCGCCTGCCAAATCACATCCTCCGTGTCTGATATTACAATATCATTACGCACTGTCAACGACTGACCGAAACGATGCGATCTTTTTACCGCCTGATAGTGTTGCTCATAGCTAAAGCTGATCGACGCAAACACGGCGTGTGCGCAATGTTGCCAATTCAAACCAAACCCAGCCAGCTTTGGCTTAGTGACCATAACGCGAAAATCACCGTCTGCAAATCCAAGCAAATACTTCTCTTTTTGTTCTGGCGTCATATCTCCGCGCACCTCTTGAGCGCCGTCGATCATATCCGCAAGCATCTTGCTTTCGTCGTTTGTTTCACACCAAACAGTAACAGGCTTATCATGCGATGCTAGTTCCGCCGCGCGCTCGCAACGGTCTTTCAATGTCAATCGCTTTTCTTTGTGGAATGAAGTTGCGGACATTTCAGGAATGCGAAACAGCATGCCTTGTTCTACGTCTTTCTGACGATCCGCATCAACAACGTGAATGCGACGATCAATGTCAGGCAAAATGTATCCGGTATCATCGCCACCCAAGTCGCTTGGCAGAGTTGCGCAACGGCTCCAGCTTGCAACCCATGACCAAAAGTCCTCGACTGCATGCCCCTTTAGTCGCCATTCCTGCGATGCTGTTGACGTGTCATTGATAAACCACTGCGATAGCATCTCTTGCTGCCGCATGATGCCCAGAAACTCGGCATGATTGCCTAGCTCCATGTGATCGTTCGGCGATGGTGTTGCAGTGGCCGCTAGCTTGTATTCAGTATCTTTGAACGCAGTTATCAGGCGGTTGCGCGTTTGGCCTGCAAACGATTTTAGAATACTGCTTTCATCAAGGACAACGCCGCCGAATACGTCTGTATCAAGTTTTGCAAGCCGCTCATAGTTTGCCACCATGACGCCTTGCCCGACTTCTTCGGGTTCACGGATCTGGCGTGCGTCAATATCAAACTTATTGCCTTCGCGGATCATCTGGGCGGCAACTGCTAGCGGCGTCAAGATCAAGACAGGCTTGCCCGTTTCTTCTGCAACTTGACGCGCCCACTCCAATTCCGCCAGAGACTTGCCTAGTCCGGTATCCAAGAATAGCGCACTGTTTCGGCGTTCAAGTGAATACTCAACAGCAACGCGCTGATGCTCCTTCATGTGGCTATTTAGATCAGATGGGGTAAATCCACGATCACGCGCAACCATGCCACGCGACGCAATAAACGCCCTATACTCTTGTAAACTCATATCAGGTTCCTTTGTTCCGGCCCATCTTCTAGCCGCCAATAGTAAAATTTCTTAGTCGCGTTGCACTTCATCACGCCGATGCCGTATTCCTCTGCGTTTGGGCGCATTCGCTGCATCCAACTATCAAGCGTTGATTGACTAAGATCAAGCCCTAATCTGATCTCGCGGCCAGTTGCGTTTGGATTGTTAGCAAGAAAGCCCCGCAATGTTTCCGCCCGGCCTTGCCACATTGCCTCAAGCTTCTGTTTGCGTGCGTCTGAAACGCCACCGCCAAAACCAGACTTAACCTTGACGTTTGCCGCGATCATAGCCGATGCGATTGCGGCCTCGTGTTGCGTTGCGATGTGTCGGCATATTCCGAAAGCGTTAATCATAACTCAAACCCCGCGATGATCTGATTGGCGTAGTGGGCTTGTGCTGCGGCTTGGGCCTCGTAAACGCTGCCTACATCATCGTCACCCATCCACCGTTCGTAAGGCTTTACGTACGCCTCAAGCCAAGCCCTGTGTCGACCTCCATCAATGTGAATACCGTAATCACCCCAAGGCGATCTTGCCACATAAATCCAGTTGTTCGCCGCGCATGGTTCTTCCCACACCAACGGATTCACGCACTCATGCAGGCTGGCTTGGTCTGCGCCTTGCGCTACCCATTCACTTAGTTTCATGGTTTGCCTCCCCCATTGGCTGCTAGGGCGGCGCGGGCTTTGTCTAGTACCTCATCGTAGATGTCCGCCCCCTCTGGTTGCTTTGTCTTTTGTCTGCTGTTCACAAACACTCTGCACACGCCCATTTCTAAGACACACTCACGCAAAGCCTCCACCAACGCCTTCACCTTCTCGTTCGCAAAGGCCTGTTCGTCGGTCGCGGGTAGGGCGGCGCGGCCCTCCTGCCATGCGTCGTGTTCCTCGCGTTCAGCAAGGTGTCGGTTGATTGCGTCCGTGTTTCCGTCAGTATTCACAACCCCACCTCCTGCACAACATGCGCGGCGATGTCATATGATAGCGCATAGATAACCAGCCCAACGATAACAGCCGCTGCGACCCACGGCCACACATCAAAGCGCTGTCTGGGTTCTGGCTGTGTCATCCGCGCTGTGCGCTTTATGATGCGTTCTACCATAGCATCATCGTCACGCTTTGCACGCATGCGCTTTAGCCCCGCGCGTGCCCGCTCGATTATTTCAAGGTCAATCATGTCGTCTTGTAGCTTATTCATTTTCCCAATCTCCTGTTTGTGTGGCGCGTGTCATGTGCTTTAATGCTTCAATCCAGCCGCCATATTGCGCACCGTCTACATCAACGCCTTGCAACTCAACATCGCGCACGTCCGCGCCTGTTTCGTCGGACACTTCCGTCCCGGTTAGCGTCACTGTGACTTCGAACGTCATGGATGTGGTGACTTGTTTTGTGGTGGTCATATCTTGGTTCCTTTTCATGCTGCGTAAGTTGGTGACTTGTTGTTGTCGTATCGCTTGTTTGCGTGACGCTTTAGGATGTAGTCCATCAAATCTGGATCATGTTTATCGCGGTTATGCAGTTGTGCGCTTGCGTTTAACATCGGAGTAAGGGTTTTAACTAATGCGTCAGCTTCGCGCGCAAACTTTTCAGCAGAATAACACTTTTTGTCATTCCCTGATTGATCTGTCGCCCAAAGGAAAGCATCTCGCGCAAAATCACTAGGCAATCCATACATGATATTTTGATACAGTATAGGCATGTTTTTGCTTGTCATAATCTCGGTTCCTTTGGTTGTGGTTGCCTTGTCACATTGCTACGGTATGCGACAAGGCGGGTCAAGTGTTAAATTTAAGATATAGAAATCCAATCTTCCAAAGCCCGCCATGCGCCTTCCCAACCAAGCGCAACACACGCAAAAGCGCCAGCACTTGCAGCGGCTTCAAGATATTCAATCTGCCCATCCTGCCATTTGCATTGTGTGTGGTCCTGACGCTTCAACTCGCAAACAAACGACATTCGCGCGGGTATAATGATGTCACTTGCGCCCGGCGTCATGCCTTCCGCCTTGTGCTTCGATAGCGCGCGGAATTGCCCGCCCTTCAATAACGCCTCATTGCGCGGATGCAGCGCAAGCCTGCCCCATGTATCAGGATATTCGCGGCGCAGCTTTGCGAAGAACGTCACTTGTTCAAGGCTTTCAATCGGACACTTGCCCCGAAATGATGCATCACCATAGGCCAAAACACCTTTCGGTAGGTCTGTCAGTTTCATTTTATCATCCCATCTGGCTCGGTATCTTCTGGCCTATCATATGCCGCGATGCGGTAAAACCCGCTAGCCTCTTTTTTGTAAGTGATGGTTTTTGGTGGGTCGTGATCCAACTCGCCGCCCGTTGCTTGACACCATGCATCATAATCACGCATTGCCTGATTGTGCTTGCCCTCTGGCATAACCCACGTTGTAAACTGGCGATATGGCGTCACAAATCCAATGCGGATCGTCTTATTGCCGCTTTGTGACACACCGACATTGCACGTCATTGATATGACCTTATCAGTCTGCAATCTGTAAGGGTCACGCTTTAAGGCTTTGAACTCCATCACCAGCTTTTCGTTAGGGTCCACAATCTCTGCCTTGCATTCGCTGCAATACCTTGCCGCGATGTCGTTAGGATGCCAGCACTCCGGGCATTCCTTGCTTGTCCACCGATACCCGCATCGCTCATATTGCCCCTGTGGACCTGTCTGCAAGTAGTTGACACAACGCCGCCCATGATGCCCCGAAACAGGGCCATAGTCCGTCATCACCCGCTGGCCTGTTAGGTCCAGAATATAGCCCGCGTCGTCGCGTTCATATTGCAGATACTGGATGTTTGCGCTAAACTCATTTTCAAAACCGCAATCAGGGCAACACGCAGTTACGCCGCCGCCTTCACTGTCGCCGCCCTTCTTGGTTTTGATAACGGGCGCAAACAAATCACCATCCGGGCAGTGGTCATCAAGGTTGGTGGTGTAATCCAACACAAGACAATCAATCTTGCCATCATCCAGCCGCAACCCGCGCCCGATGATCTGCTGTAATAGACCCACGCTTTCCGTCTTGCGCAGGATTGCAATCAAGTCCACATGCGGCGCGTCGAAGCCAGTTGTTAGAACTGACACGTTGACTAGATATTTGATGCGCTGTTCCTTAAACCGTCGCAGGATCGTTGCACGCTCTCTCTTTGGCGTTTCCCCGGTCACGATCTGCGATAATTCAGGCGGCAAAGATGCCATGATTTCTTGCGCGTGCTTTACCGTCGCGGCAAAAAACATCACGCCCTTGCGGTCGCGGGCCTTTGACACAACATCAGCAACGATTGCAGCGGTCTTGCGACCGTGGCCGTGGTACGCCTGATCTATGGCGGCAGCGTCAAACTTGCCCGCACGGTTGGGGACTAGCTTGCTGGTGTCGTATCCCTCGGCATTGATTGACCCGATCACAGGCGGCGTTAGATAGCCTTGATCAATCAGGAAACGCGCATCAATCCGCACAAGGCACTTCATGAAATACGGATCGCGGCTTGTGTCCTCGCTGTTCACCTTTCCGTCCGGCCACTGGCGAAAGATATACCCCGCACCTAAGCGATAGGGCGTAGCTGTGAGGCCCAGCACGCGCAAGTTGGGGTTGGCCTCACGCATGGCGTCAATGATGCCTTTAAGCGTTGGCGTGATGCCGTGGCATTCATCGACAATGACAAGCGCATAGCCCGCGCTGCCCTGCTTTTGAAATGATGATATGCGGTTCTTGACCGTCAGTGGTGAACCAAAGACAACAGGATGCCTCAAATCCTTGCCGCCTGCCGACGCGCTAAACATGCTGGCCTTATATCCTGCCTCTAAATACTTGGCGCGGTTCTGCGTGACCAGTTCAGCAGACGGGGCTAGGCACAACACCCGCTTGCCTGTCTTGTCGTGGATCGTCCGCGCAATGGCCGCAATGACGTGTGACTTGCCCGCCCCTGTCGCAAGGTCCAATAGCGCCGGGTCAATACTGCCCCGCATCCAGTCAATCGCGGCGTCATGGCTTTCTTGTTGGTATGGTCTAAGGGTCATATGTCAAAACTCCCGTTATTTGCTTCTTTTTGCGCGTCACTCCTTGCTTTAATGGCGTCATATATATTTGGATAGAGGCCTAAGTAAGTTCTTTTCCCATTAAGATCTATTGAAGACCGCCACATTTGATGCAGGGACGACCAATAAACTCCCTTCTGCTTGCTTCTGCTATTTGATTTTACCTTAGCATTAATGCCTATAAGAGTTTTCGTTGATGCTGATAGGTTTTCTATTCTGTCATCCGAAGAATTCCCATTTATATGGGTTATTATTTCTACATCATCACGACCATGCATGGCCCATACAATTCTATGTTTGTAGTACATTACCTTATTTACAGAACCAGTTTTGTACCCCCTATTGTTAGGTTTTGTGAAGGCTTCAGTTCCCGCAAATCTTGCATTCCATATATTGCAGTTTCCCTCTGCTGTTCTAAATCCATCTTCAAACATATCTGGCGTTCTTTCGCGCCAAAACAGATTACCATCTTTATGGTCATAGCGAAGTAGTTTATGCAATACTTCTTGGCTTGGTAGTTTTTTAATCATCACCAAAGCTCCTGTTGGTCTTGGTTCCGTTTCTTTTCAGCGCGTGTAAAGTCTGCCCGCCTAAGCTGCACAAAATTCACAACGTGATGAAACCGCGATGGGTTTACCGTTTGCAATTTCATCACGGCCTTTTCAGTCTCTTGGCATAGCGCCACAACGCCCGCATCATCACGACACGCCGCAAGCCTATCAATAAGGCCGTTGGCGTAGTCGTTTGATTTGCGGATTGTTTCGGTATCTATCGCAACCCCCATGACGCCGACGCCTTACCCCTAAACTGTTCCAAGTCAGC